>SPLK01000024.1_pt1 | contig 97404 bp, 91 predicted proteins | sample 2456111 | NCBI WGS metagenome assembly SPLK01 (sample SAMN11156906, study PRJNA527647) | hot springs metagenome | biome: Geothermal region; feature: Hot spring; material: tree branch in hot spring; isolation source: hot spring sediment rich in lignocellulosic material ... | reverse complement strand
TCTTGGCTTATAGGTTGGATATATTACAGAAATCTGAGATTTCTCAAGAGGGAAGGGGAAATTTCAGGGGATTATAAAATTTCGGTGATAATTCCAGCGAGGAATGAAGAGGAGAATTTAGGTAAATTACTTTCTTTATTAAAAAAGCAGACTTATAAGCCTTATGAAGTAATAGTAGTGAATGACAATTCAGAGGATGATACAGAGGGAGTAGGTGAGAGGAATGGAGCGAGGGTGATATCGTTATATGAGGAACCACCTGAGGGGTGGGTAGGAAAGAACTGGGCGATATGGAATGGATATTTAGAGTCGAGAGGGGACATTTTATTATTTTTAGATGCTGATGTAGAGCCGAGTAGTGAGTTTATAGAGGTAATGCTAAGTAGTTATGAGAGGTATGGGGGTTTAATTTCCTGTTGGCCTTATCAGAGATTTGAAAAATTCTACGAACATCTAAATTTTGCTTTCAATTTAGTCTCTGTATTTTCTATGGCGTTTTTAGGTAAAAAAGAGGGAGCTTTTGGTCCAGCCATGATGATTTCGAGAAAGGATTATGAAAGGGTAGGAGGACATAAGGAAGTTAGGAATAAGATAGTAGAGGATATGGAGTTTGCTAAAAAATGTTTAGAAGAGGGTATTTCTGTAAACAATTTTTTGGGAGGAGAATACATTAAGTTTCGAATGTATCCTCATGGGATTAAAGATCTATTTCAAGGATTTAGCAAAAATATGGCAAAGGGTGCTTTTTCTATCAATATTATTAATTTTCTTCTAATTTTTCTTTACATGACTGGAGTATATGGAAGTATTTTTTATTTTAGAAACACGATTTTTAATTTTTTATATATTCTCTACGCTATACAATTTTCGGTCATTCAGAGAAGACTTGGAGACTATAAGTGGTATGATTTTCTTTTTTCTCCATTACATTTTTTGTTTTTTCTCTTAGTATTTACTTATTCAATTTTAAGAGTATTTTTTGTTAGGACTGTAGTATGGAAGGGGAGAAAAATTCGTGTGGGTTAATCTTTTAGTGATATTATTACAATTTCTCTCAGGCTCCATCATGTACTCTTACATTATAGCAAGGATAATGAAGGTAGATCTTTCACAGGTACGAGATGGAAATCCAGGGGCTTCTAATTTATGGAGAGCATTAGGTTGGAAGTATGGAGTTTTGGCGCTACTACTTGACTATCTTAAAGGAGTTTTTCCTCTTGCGATTTTTATATCCTTGGGAATTGTCAAAGATAATTTGATTATTGCTTTATCTGCTCTTTCTGGAGTTATGGGGCATGCTTTCTCTCCCATGTTGGGATTTAAAGGTGGTAAAGCAGTAGCTGTTTCTTTTGGAGCTTGGTCTGTTCTTACTAAGTGGGAGGCTCCAACAATCCTTGGAACTGTTTTTACTATTTTTACTCTCATAAAACCAAAAGGTACCACCGTGGGAGAAGATGCCTATAGGGTTTTTCTTGGATATATTTTTCTCTTACCTTATGTGCTTTACAAAATCTTTTTATCAGGTTTTAAAGATCTTCATCTTCTTCTTTTTTATATAGGAAATTTTGCTATTATCTTATACAAACACTATAAGGATTTATGGGGATATTTTAGGGAAAGAGAAAGTAATAAGTTATGAGGTTTTTGAGGTTAAGGCAGTCCTGATACCAACATACATCAGGACTGCCTTTAGTTTACTCTAAGCTGATTTTAAGATTTACGGGATTTCTTATTATATCGGAGACAGGACATCTTCTTTCTACTTCTTTCATTAGTTCTTCAATCTTTTCTCTCTCTACAGGAGCGTTGATTTTAACTTTTGCCCTTACCTCTTGATATCCTGCTCTAACTGTAGGATCTCCCATAAATCCTCTTGGATCTAGATCTCCTTCGGTTTCAATCTCTATACTGTTTAAGGGTATGTTCTTTTCTTTTGCTACCACTGGTATTACAATTCCAAGACATCCAATTAATGCGGCAAGAACAACTTCCACAGGATTGGGAGCAGTATCTTCACCTCCAAGAGAGGGTGGCTCATCCATATTGATTGTGAACTTATTTCTGATATTTACCTCTACTTTGAGATTGCCTTTCCATTGCCCCTTTGCTTTAAAGGTTACCAGATTTGCCATTTTTTAAACCTCCTTTTCCCATCTTTGTTTTATTTCAGCTATTCATTATATAATTTAATACTAAAAAAGTAAAGATTGAGAGTGAAATTTCTGTTTTTTAAATGTTATAATAATTAAAGAAAGATTTTAAAGGGGGAACATATTGAATTATGAAAAATATGAGAAATGGGTTAAAAGGCTTAAGTTTTATAGAGGTTTTAATAACCGTTTTCATAATCGGGATAATTATCCTTGGGTTAGTCAATGTTTTATCACTATATACCGATGTTTTTTTCTTTAAAACCGATGAAAGAGAATCTATCTCAAATCTTGATATGATAATGGATAGACTTGCTCGAGATATAAGGCAGGGAAGAAGGGTTTTAGCAATAAGTACTTATACCCTTACTATAGAACTTAGTACTGGGGTAACCCATACTTATTCATTAATAACAGGAAATGATGGGAAGAAATATTTTGGGGTTGATGGACAAATTCTTGCAGGCCCAATAAATGAAATTGTATTCTCTGGTAGGAAAGATGATCTTACCTATACTACTAATGCCTATGATGTAAGGGTAGTAACTTTTACTATAACCATGGCTGATGGAAGAAATATGTCAAGTATGATAGCTTTAAGAGCAGAAATTCCTAAGGTGGCAGGAGGAGTGGTTATAACGGAGATAATGTATTATCCTCCAGATAGAGATAAAAATTCTAATAGAACGACTCCCTCCAATTGTCAATTTGTGGTTTTATATAATAATTCAAATAGTCCTGTAGATCTTAGAGGATGGAGTATAAATGGAAATGCCTTTTCTACACTGGTGAGTGGCACTTGGACTCTTTATCCAGGAAAATCAGCAGTTATAGGATCCTCTGGATCAAATCTTATTGGCACCTACTATTTCCCCTTACCTCAGTATGCTACATACATAAAAACATCGAGCTCAGGTTTAGGAACAGGTGGAAATGCCTTACCTACTTGGGGTACTAATACGATAACAATAAGGGATAGCTTAGGTAATGTGATAGATCAAGTTTCATATTCTAATACATGGGGTGGCTATCCTAAAAGTACTTCTGGACAATACAGAGACTATTACTCTCTTGTAAGAAAGTCTTTGATGGGGAGTTCTCAAGATCCTAATAATTGGGGAGATTCTCAGAATTTGAATTTTGTTGCCAATCAAGGTAAGGTGGATTATGTTTGCTATTGCTTAATCCCTAAGCTTGTGATTACTGAAGTTATGTATTTCCCTTGTCCTTATGTTATTTTGGGTTGGTCAAATACAAATCAAAACGAGCGTGAATATATTGAGGTTCATAATCCTACATACTCTTCTATAGATTTAACTATAGATTGGAGTAACAATAATGCTTATTGTGTTTATTCAACCTCAACTTCAAATTATATTTACTACTCGACTAAATGGACACTTGCTCCAGGAGACTATGCTGTAGTGAGTAGTTCTGCTGCAAATATACAACAGTATTATGGCTTAAGTAGTAATATTATTTATATGAAGACAAATGGTCAATCTTTAGCTTCACCTACTTATACAAATCTTCCTGATACGTCCTTTACTATCACTCTTTTACAAAGAAGAAGTGAGTATAATACTCCTAATAAGGCTTATACTATTGACTATTTTTATTATTCTCCTTCTTTAGGAGGCTATCCTTATACTTCTTATTCTCTCGATAGATATTATTCTATTGAGATTAAAAATTTAGGACTTCTTGGTTTATTTAGAAGAGGAGATAATTATGTCCAGAATGTCTCTTCTTCAACTAAACTTTGTTACAGTGTATTTATTTCGTGGGAAAATAACAATCAAGGAAAAAGGTACGAGGTTTACTGCACTCCTGGAACTAAAAATTCTGTTTCACCATAACTAAATCTTTTTATATAATCTTAATATTATTAATCTTTTTGAGGTGATGTCAGTTTGACAGAAAGGGCTAAGGTTTTGCTTAAAAAGGGTGTACATACAAAGATAGTTAGGGGAAATCCCTGGATTTATGACAATGAGATATTAAAGGTTGAGGGGGATTTTTCTCCAGGGGATGTGGTGGATATTTATGATTCTAGTAAGAGTTTTATAGGAAGAGGCTTTATAAATCCTAATTCAAAGATTAGAGTAAGGGTGGTTACAAGAAAGGAAGAAGAAATAAACAAAGATTTCTTTAGAGAAAGAATCCTTAAGGCTTGGGAATATAGAAAAAAGGTTGTAGATGTAGATTCTTGTAGAGTAGTTTTTGCAGAGGCAGATTTTCTTCCGGGACTTATTGTAGACAAGTTTTCTGATGTGCTTGTGATTCAGACTTTGGCTCTTGGTATAGATAGATTCAAAGAGGTTATTGTGGAGTTATTGGATGAGATCTTTAATCCCAGAGGGATATATGAGAGAAATGATGTTTCGGTAAGAGAATTAGAAGGACTTCCTCAGGTTAAGGGTTTTTTGAAGGGAAAATTTGATACAAAGGTGGAGATATTAGAGAATGGGATAAAGATGATTGTGGATGTGGAAAATGGGCAGAAGACAGGATATTTCTTGGATCAGAGAGAAAATAGAGCAAGTTTGAAAGGGTTGGTGGATGGAGCAGAGGTTCTTGATGTTTTTTGTTATACAGGTGGATTTTCTCTTCATGCATTAAAATATGGGGCAAGTAAAGTTATATCAGTAGATTCTTCTGGTACTGCTTTAGGAATGGCAAAGGAGAATGCTAAGATTAATGGGTTTATTGATAAAATAGAGTTTATTGAAGAGAATGCCTTTGATCTTTTAAGAAGATTTCATAAAGAGGGAAAAACCTTTGATGTGGTTATTCTTGATCCTCCTGCTTTTGCCAAATCCTCCAAAAATCTTGATAGTGCTTTGAGAGGTTATAAAGAGATAAATCTAAGGGCTATGAAGATAATTAGAGATGGTGGATTTTTGATTACTTGTTCTTGTTCTCAGCATGTTACCAGGGAGCTTTTTGAAAAGGTTATAGAGTCTGCAAGTTTTGATGCTAATAGGCTTCTACGTCTTTTGGAGTTTCGATATCAAGCAAAAGATCATCCTATTCTTTTATCTCATCCTGAGTCTTTGTATCTTAAATGTGGTATTTATCAAGTTTTTAAGAAGTTATAATCTTATCACAGATTTTAGTTCTTCTCGGTTTTCGTAAAGAACTCCCAAAATTTCTTTGTCAATATAGCCTTCTCTTGCAAGTTTTCTCATATAATTTATGGCTTTTGCTTCAGAGATTCCTTTTCTATAAGGTCTATCCTCTAAAAGGGCAGAGTATATATCTGCAATAGCTACAATTCTTGCTTCGATAGGAATTTCATTCTCCTTTAACCTAAAGGGATATCCTTTTCCGTTTAATTTTTCATGATGATAGGAAGACCACATTATTATATCTTCAAAGGGTACAGATTTTTTAAGGGTTGTGAAGGTTTTAAAGGGATGCACTTTTATGTATTCAATTTCTCTTCTTGTTAATTTGTCATCTTTAAGTAGAATTTCTGAAGATAAAGCTACTTTTCCAATATCATGTAAATACCCTGATATTCTTATTCTTTTTATTTTTTCATCATTAAAGCCTAAATTTCCTGCTAGAAAGGATGCAACATTTGCTACGTTTCTTGAATGTCTTACCTGAATTTTACTTCTGTAGTCCACAATTCTTGCAATGGCTTTAGAGAGGAGCAAAAAGGAATCTATATCAAGCTTTATATCACATGAAAAGTTTTGGGGAGTTATGTCGTCATAATTTATCTCAAACCAGAAGGATTCTTTTTGAGCTAGGTCATAAAAGGCATTGAGTACATCAGGGTTAAATATTTTCTCTCCTTTTTCTTTAATTTTTTTGATTATTTTATTTTTCTCCTTAAGTATGTATTTACTTTTGTCATAGATTTCATCTATGTGTTCTGCAAGATTTAATATCTGGCTTTCAATGGGAATCTTCTCGTCTTGATAAAATTCACCTTTTCCTAAATTCCAAGAAAAATGATGATATTTTATTATGGTAGAGGCTCTTTCTAAGAATGGTATGTCCGATAAAAACAGACTACTCTTTAAAGCGTGATCAGAAATTTCTTTGTGGTTATTATTGTTATTATGGTTTTTATTTCCATTGCCTGCATCATGTAAAAGAGCAGATATAGCGAGGTCATATTTTGATTTTTCAGAAAGATTTAAATAGTTCGCTATAGCGAGGGATATGTTGGCTACCCGAGAGGAATGTCTCCGATTTTCAGGCAGCTGACTATCCAGATGTTCAGAAAATGCAAGTAAAAAACCAAGTACCGACACAGTTTTCTCCATTTTTTCGGCTAATTTTAACACAAAGTATTTTTTTTGTCAAAAATAATAAACCTTATTATTAAATTATTCTACCCTAAAAGCTATACAATTATTCTTTAATCAATGTAAATAACTTTACCTTTCTCAGGGTAAATGATCTTACAAATATCTTTAAATTTTTCAAAAAAATCAGCCTTTTCGCTATGTACAGGTATCAATATTTCGGGTTTTGCATTAGAAATTAATTCTGAAAGGCCATCTCCGTGAATATGTCCACTGGCATGGAGAGGTGACTCTTCTCTTTTTTCTACAAGGTTGCCTCTTATTTCTAAGTTAAAGTATTTCAGCCAATTTTCTATCTTTTGTTGATCTATTTTCATCTCTTCGTTAAAGGCTTCACTTGAGGAGAAAATATATACTCCCATGTCAGGTAATATGTCCAAAAGAAGATGAAAATCGTAATAGGAGATACATAAGATGTAATCTTGTGGATTTTTTCTTATATCTTTAGAGTTTACAGCCTTTCCAGGAATATCTTTGTATCTCTCTAATAGATTTTTCTCCCAAGGGTCATAGTTTCCTTTTGGTTTTTCATAGAAGGTTATGAATTCATCCCTTTTAGGATCTGGATATCCTATAAAAGATAGGCTTTCAAGGAGATATATGTCTTTTAGGGTTAAAACCAATCTTCTTCCTGTTTCTTTTCCTATCTCTAAGAAGCTCATTAATCTATCAATATTTCGAGGTCCAAAGTCCGCAATCACGTAGTGATGGCAAGATTTAACTATTTCTAATGCTTTTTCTTTTACATCATCTTCAGTGTAAATTTTTTCTATGTCAGGGTGAGTTCCTTCACATATGAGTACTTTTACATCGATATGTTTTAGTTTATTAATAAATTCTTTTGTGAGATGACCATTTCTTCCGTGGAGTCTTAGATCTCCTGTATATACAATCCACCCTGAGGAGGTTTTTATAGTAAAACTTCCAGCTCCTGGTATGGAATGGTCTACAGGGAAAAATATAATTTCAAAGGGACCAGTCTTTAAATTTTGGTTCTTAACTTCTAATGGGTTTTCTTGAAGTTCATTTATCCTTTTTTTCTCTATTTTTTTCCAGAATTCAAATACCTTATCACTATAATTTTCTGAATATGTGATGTATTTTCTCTGAAAAATAATATTTTCTTCTGCTTTTAAAATTCCGTCCTTTTCACTTTTAAGTTTTACAAAACATAGGTCAGAGAGATTTTTACTTGTGTCTTCTAAGCTTTTAATTATGAGGGCAGAAGTTAGAGAGGTTATTACTGGAACTTGATGGGTTATGTAGGGTAGATAGCCTAAATGGTCAAGATGGGCATGAGATATTAGTATAGCGATGGGTTCTACTTTTCTATAAAGAAAATGTCCCTCAAAATTATTCCATATATTAGGAGGTTCTAAATCCTCTCTGTAAAGACCTCTCAAGGGAGGAAGAAGATTTAAGTGTAGGAGATCATATATTCCAAATATTTGCCTTGGCCTTAGAAATTCATCAAAATATTTGTTTTCTTCGTTAAAATTAATGCCAAAATCCAAAAATATAGCATATTCTCCATCTTCTAAGAGTATTTTATTTCCCCCTATACAGTTTACCCCATCATAAAAGGTAAGCTTTACGGTCATATCTTATTTTATCATGTGTTAGAATATAGAAGAAATTAATGTTTAGAGGTGGGTAGGCGAGATGAATGAAACTGTAAAGACTATTAAGTCTCGAGTTAGCGTAAGGAAGTATTTGGATAAGGAGGTCCCTAAGGAGATTTTAGAAGATCTTATTGATTGTGGAAGGCTTGCTCCCTCGGGATATAATAAACAGCCATGGATTTTTGTGGTAATAACAGATAAGGAGTTAAAAAGTAAGCTTGCAGAAGTTACTCCTTGGGGAAGGTTTTTGAAAGAGGCTGGAGCAGGCATTCTTATATTTTGTGAGAAAGATGCAGAGACTGCTCTTGAGGATGCTTGCGCAGCAGCGGAAAATATAATTATTGCAGCCCAATCTTATGGTCTCGGAACTTGTTGGATTAATTCTTATAAAAAGGCCCATTCGGAAGAAGTGAAGAGGCTTGTAAAATGTCCAGAGAATATGGAGCTGATGGTTATGCTTGCTGTAGGTTATCCTGCAGAAATTCCTCAAAGGCCTCCTAAGAAGTCTCTTTCTGAGGTATTGAGGTGGCAGACTTTCTAAACCTTGAAGTGATATATGAAGATAATCATCTTCTTGTGGTAAACAAACCAGCTGGTATATTAGTTCAGGGTGATATCACAAAGAGTACTACTCTTCTTGAAATCTCTAAGGCTTATATTAAAGAAAAGTACAAAAAGCCTGGTAATGTTTTTCTTGCTATAGTACATAGATTGGATAAACCAGTTTCTGGGGTTGTAGTTTTTGCGAGAAATTCAAAATCTGCAGGAAGACTTTCTGAGGCTTTTAGAGAAAGAAAGGTGGAAAAAGAGTATATAGCTTTGTGTAAGGGAATTTTTAAGGTAAAGAAAGGAACTATAAGTGAAAGCCTTCTATGGGTGGAAAAAGAGAGAAAAGCAAGAGTTTCTCAGGATGATAAAAGTAAAAATGCTATTACTCATTATGAGGTATTGGAGGAATTTAAAAATCTATCTCTTGTTAGGCTAATACCTGAGACAGGAAGGAAACATCAATTGAGAGCTCATCTTTCCTATATAGGTCATCCTATTTTAGGGGACGAAAAATATGGAGGAGGAAGAATATTTAAAGATAGAATTTTCCTGCATTGTAAAAAAATGGCTGTTCCTCATCCTGTAAGAAAAGATATAATGGAATTTGAAGCAAAAATTCCAGATTTCTGGAGTGAATTTCTTAAGGTTGAAATTTAGAAATATTTTGAGGTGTAAAGTAGGAGTTGGAGAAGGATTTAAAATTGACCATAGAACTTATACCTGAAAGTGCTTGGGGAGAGAATTTAAGGAAATATCTTCCTAAAAAGGTTTGGGACAGGATTAGAAAGGAGGTTTTTAAAAAGTCTGGTTATAAATGTGCTATATGTGGGAGTTCAGAAAAGCTTCAATGTCATGAGGTGTGGGAATTTGATGACGAGAATCATATATTAAAATTGAAGGATTTTATGGCTTTGTGTGAAAAGTGTCATTTGGTTAAGCATTTTGGTATGGCTGGAGTTTTGGCTTCTGAGGGGAAGATAAATTTAGAAGAACTTGTTAGGCATTTTATGAGGGTAAATAATTGTGATAGAAAAACTTTTGAAGAACATAAAAGAGAGGCTTTTAAAAAGTTTCATGAAAGATCAAGATATGAATGGCTATTAGATATCTCTGTATTGAAAACTTATAATAATTAAAAATGAAAAAGGGGGTTTAAATAAATGCTTGATCTCAGAATCTTACATCTTGCGATTATGGGTTTAGGGGCTATCTTTTATCTTGTTACTTCCTGTGTGGGGTTTTTTGATAAGGGAGATAAGAAAATAAATCTTCACGTGGGGTTAGGAACTATTACGGGGATTTTATTTATTATTGGTATATTTCATCTTATAATGGCTCAAGCTGTTTATCCATTCTTTACTCATTTTTACTTTGCTTTTTCCTTTTTTGTGATTCTTCTCATCTCTCTCATCTTAGGAATAATTTATAAGAATTCGAAAATTAAAAATAAGATCTTAATTAGAAGATTGCATAAATCAATTACCCTCATTGGACTTGTGGTTTTGATAGTGACAATAATTTTGGGAGTAAGAGTTGTATAAATTATCTATGAAGGATCTTAAAAAAAGACATCTAGAAGTTTGTTATTATCTTTTAGAGCATAACTTTCCTGTTTCTTTATCTAAAATTTCAAAAGAATTAGGTTATAGTGTTAACACTTTAAAGAAAGATTTACCCTTAATAGAAAGTCTATTACAGGAGAAGAATATAAAACTGATTAAAAAACCTCGTGTAGGTATAATTGTTAAGGCTGATTTAAAGGATATTGAATGTTTCAAAAAAGAGTTGAAAGAAAAAATAGGGATAATTCATGACAAAAATGAAAGATTTGTTAAAACCGCACTTATTTTTCTTTTTTCTAATGAACCTCCTACTATTGAGAAGCTTTCAGAAATGTTAGAGGTTTCTAGTGTTTCTGCTTATAACTATGTGAAAAAGGTTAAAGAATATCTTCAAAAATTTGGGATTATTTTAAGGGGGTATTCTAGGAGAGGATATTATCTATTAGGAGAAGAGGAAAAAATTAGAGAGATAGCTATAGACTTAATATTATCCTATTACTATAACGATTGGCTTAAGCTTTGGGAAGAAATTCTTGGAAATAACATTAATATACTGAGGGATCTATTAATAGATTTGGATATTAAGAAATTGATATCCATTTTGGAGAGAGTTGAGGAAATTTATAAATTTAAGCTTGACGATATGTATTTTGTAAAACTTCTTTTACGTTTTGTGGTAGCTTTACAGAGGATAAGGATGGGTAAAATTATTAAAGAAAAAGTTAAATTGAGTTTGAATAGAGAATTTAAAGAAGAGGTCAAAAAGATTGTTCTTGAAATTAAGAAAGAATTGGGAATTGATATACCGGAAAGTGAATATTCTTATTTATTTTACTCAATTTCTATGTTCATAAGGTATGGTAATTATGATGTTGATTTTAATAATATTATGAATATATTATTAAACTCTTTGGATAGGCACTTGTTGGATAATTTATATGAAAACTATCATTTGTTAGAAACTCTTGCATATCATTTATTGAGATCTATACAGAAAGTAAGATCAGGAGCGAAGATTGAAAATCCTCTTTTGGAGCTTATAAAAGAGACTTATGCTGATGAATTTAATGTGGGAAGGTATATAATTGGTCAAGTGAATAAGAAATTCTCAATAGAGCTTGACGAGAATGAGGTAGGTTATGTTACGTTATATATTAACATTCTTAAAGAGAATGCTAAAAGAAAGAAAATAGCAATAGTTTGTCCAATGGGGATTGCTACTTCTAATATGCTTTACTGGAAACTTAAGCAAGAGTTTCCAAATTTAGAGATAGTTGATGTTTTATCCTACAAAGATTTTATTAAGAAATATACTTTATTAAATGTAGACTTGATAGTATCCACAGCTCCTCTCCCCGTTAATGTGATTCCTTATGTTATAGTATCTCCTCTTTTAACTAAAAATGAGGTTGAAGTATTAAGAAAGATACTTTTGAGTTAGTCTCCATTTTTACTACTTTTTGACAAGTTTTAAATTTTTTTAAAATTTACCTCATTTATTTTGTCTTTTGGTGTATTTATTTAGTTGATAAAGTTTTATTTTTAATTTAATTTTAAATTACAAGTTTCAAGGAGGAAAAGAACATGGATTTAAAGGATATGATTTCAGTGAACAGAATAAAGGTTAACGTTGAGGTTAAGAATTGGGAGGAAAGTATAGAAAAGGTTGGAGAATTAATGGTTAAAGATTCTTGTGTATTTCCCTCCTACGTTGAGGCCATGAAGAAGGTTGCAGAGAGTTTGGGACCTTATATAGTAATTACTCCAGGAGTTGCTTTCCCTCATGCAAGACCAGAGGATGGAGTTATAAAACCCTGTTTTGCAATAATAACTCTTAAAGATCCTGTTAATTTTGGAAATCCTGAAAATGATCCTGTAAAGATGGTTATTGCTCTTGCAGCTGTGGATAACTCTCAACATGTTCAGGCTTTAAAAGTCCTTGCAGATATTCTCTCTGATAGGGAAGTTGTGGAGAAAATGATGTGTTCCTCTACAGAAGAAGAATTATATGAATATTTAATAAATTATCGACCAAGAGAGGTGTGATCTATGGATAAGAAAAGGATAAAAATTTTAGCTGTATGTGGTATGGGACTGGGCAGTTCTCTAGTGTTAAAGATGACTATTGAAAAGGCTTTAAAAGAGTTAGGTCTTGAAGGGGATGTTCAAACTGCTGATATAGTTACAGCAAAGGGCGCAGGGCTTGATGTAGATGTTATTATAACTTCAAAGGAACTTGCTGAGCAGCTTGGAGAGGTTAAAGTTCCAATTGTAACTGTAAAAAATTACGTAAATGTAAAAGAATTTGTAGAGGGGTTAAAAAGGGTTCTAAACCTCTAAAGATAAATTTTAAAAGGGGAGGTGTTTTTTTGTGGGTTTCTTAAAATTCATACAAGATATTCTTAGTGTTCCTGCTATTCTTGTAGGTGTTGTGGCTTTTGTAGGGTTAGTTGTGCAAAAGAAAAGTTTTTCTGAAGTAATCAGTGGGAGCTTCAAAAGTACTCTTGGTTTCTTAATTCTTTCAGCCGGTGCAGCTACATTAATAGGTTCTCTTAATGCTCTTGGTCCAATGCTTGAAAAAGGGTTTTCTATAAGAGGAGTTGTCCCCAATAATGAGGCAATTGTAGCTATAGCTCAGAAAACTCTTGGTAGAGAAACTGCTTTAATAATGGTTTTTGGTTTTTTAGTAAACATATTACTTGCTAGAATAACTCCTTTTAAGTTTATATGGTTAACAGGACATCATAGCTTCTATATGGCATGTTTAATTTCAGCTACCTTAGGAACTGTAGGACTTTCTGGAGTAGGGCTCATAATAGTAGGATCTATAATTCTTGGGTTAATGCAGGTATTGATGCCAGCTTGGATACATCCTTATATGAAGAAGGTTACAGGTACAGATGAGATAGCTTTAGGACATTTTGGAACTTTAGGATATTTTGTTTCGGGTTTTGTTGGAAGTCTTGTAGGTAAACCTGAAGATAATACTGAAAATTTATCCTTTCCTAAAAGCTTTGGCTTCTTAAGAGAATCTCTTGTAGCTACAGGATTTGTAATGATTATTGTGTTTATCATTGCTAGTTTGGCTGCTGGTCCAAGTTATGTAGAAAGCCAGCTTAGTGGAGGGCAGAATTTCTTAGTATATGCAATAGTTCAAGCATTGACTTTTGCAGCTGGTGTAGGAGTAGTAATTTATGGAGTAAGGATGATTGTGGCAGAAATTGTTCCTGCTTTTAAAGGTATATCAGATAAGATTGTTCCTGAAGCTAAACCAGCTTTAGATTGTCCTGTAACTTTTCCCTATGCTCCTAATGCAGTAATAATAGGTTTCATTTTTAGCTTCTTAGGTGGTATATTATCTATGCTAGTTATGCCACTTTTAGGTTTACCTGTCATAATTCCTGGATTGGTACCTCATTTCTTCGTAGGGGGTACTGCGGGAGTGATAGGTAACGCAACTGGTGGTAAAAAGGGAGCAATGCTTGGAGCATTTGTTAATGGAATAATCATAAGTTTTGGTGCTGCATTGCTACTACCAGCTCTTGGTAATTTAGGATTTGAGAATACTACATTTGGAGATTCAGATTTTCAATGGTTAGGTATATTGATTAGTTTAATTGGTAAGATTTTTAAGTAATATAATTTAAAATTCCTAAGGGGGGGATTTTCGAATTCCCCCCTTTTGAGTTTAAGGAGGGATTATATGATTGTAGAAAAATTAACTATAAAGAATAAAACAGGACTTCATGCAAGGCCTGCTACTTTGTTTGTAGAGACTGCTAAAAAATTTAAATCAAAAATTTTAGTAGAAAAGGAAGGGAAAAAAGTAGATGCTAAAAGTTTAATAGGTATATTATCCTTAGGGGTGGAGCAAGGCCAAGATATAGTTATTCATGTGGAAGGACCTGACGAAAAAGAGGCTTTTGAAGAGCTCAAGAGAATGATAGATTCTGGCCTTGGTGAGGGAGAGTAGTTTTATGGGTATTGTTTTAAAAGGTATTGGAATAGGTAATAAAATCTCTATTGGAAAAGTTTTTTTATACAATAAAGAAAAAATAGAATTTTCACAAGAAAAAGACGAACTTCCTTTCGAGATAAAAATTAGACAATTAGAAGAATCAATAGAGGATGTTAGGAGAGAATTAGAAGAACTTTATAAGAGTATAAAAGAGACTTTTCCTAGAGAAGCAGAGATTTTCCTTTTTCATAAAGGTATATTAGAGGATGAGTATGTAATTGAAAAAATTAAATCTTATTTAGCTGAGGGTTACTCTTTAGTTTATTCTATAGAGAGGGCCTTTAATGAGATAAAGAGTGAGTTTGAAGGAATGGAACAAGAACTTTTTAGGGAGAGAGCTAAAGACATTGAAGATGTTGAGGAAAGATTGTTAAAAAAAATTCTAAATATAAACACTTCTAGTTTATCAAGTTTACCTTATCCTTGTATTGTTGTAGCTAAAGATCTGACTCCTTCGGATACAGCTAATTTAGATTTTATAAATCTTTTAGGATTTGTAACAGAGGAGGGAAGTATAACTTCCCATACGGCTATACTTGCTCAGGCTTTCAATATTCCTGCTGTTGTTGGAGTTAGAGGGATAATTGATCAGGTAAAAAAAGCCGAAGAAATTATAATTGATAGCGGTGAGGGTTTAGTAATATTAAATCCTACGGAAGAAGAAAAGCACTTTTATTCTATTAAAAAAGATGAAAAAGATAAAATTTCTCGAGAATTAATAAAATTTAGAGATCTTCCTGCAATTACATCTAAAGGTAGAAGGATTAAAGTTTTTGCGAATATTGGTAGTGAAAAAGAGGCAGAGATTGCTATAAATATGGGAGCTGAGGGTATTGGGCTTTTTAGGACCGAATTTATTTTTTTAGACAGAAATGATCCACCTTCCGAGGAAGAACAGTTTAGAATATATAAAAGAGTAGCTGAAATTTTTAAGGATAAACCTGTCATAATTAGAACTCTTGATATAGGAGGAGATAAAGAAATACCTTATTTGAAATTAGAAAAAGAGAAAAATCCCTTCTTAGGAGTAAGAGGACTTAGACTTTGTTTGTTAGAGAGAGAACTTTTTAAAGTTCAGTTGAGAGCTATATTAAGAGCATCAGTATTTGGCAATATTTGGATAATGTATCCGATGGTTGCTATAAAAGAGGAAGTAGAGGAAGCTAACAAGATATTAGAGGAAGTTAAACAAGAATTTGAAAATAAGGGTAAAACCTTTGTAAGGAATATTAAGGTAGGTATTATGGTAGAGATTCCTTCCATAGCTCTATCTCTTGAAGAGGTTATAGATATTATTGATTTTGTAAGTATTGGGTCTAATGATCTTATACAGTACACTTTTGCTGCCGATAGGACAAACGAAAAATTAAGATATTTATACATTCCCAATCATAGGGCAGTGGTTAGTTTAATTAAGAATGTTGTAGATGTTTGTCATAAGTTTGGTAAGGAGGTGGGGGTTTGCGGAGAAATTGCAGGGGATGAAGAATATGTTCCTCTCCTTGTTGATTTAGGGGTAGATGAGCTTAGTATGGCTCCTTCCAAGATACCTGTGATAAAAAAGAAGATAATAGAATTATAGTAATATAATAATGTTTTTTTACTATAAAAATTTAAGTTTTTTATATTCCTTGCTTTTTCTCCACTTTTTTATTATAATTTTTAACCGAACGACGTTCGTTCAAAAAATAGGGAGTGGTTGAGATGAGAATAAGTAAGGATCCTGAAGTAAGGAGACAAGAATTAGTTGAGACTGCATTAAAATTGTTCTTAACCAAAGGTTATGAGAACACTTCTGTAAGGGATATTTTGAGAGAGATAAAAGGTTCTCCTGGTATGTTTTATTATTACTTTTCCTCCAAAGAGGAGATCTTTGAGGAGGCTATAAAGTATTATGTAGAGAACTATATAAAAGAGCTTTCTCATATTTTTAAAGATGAAAATTTATCTCTCCAAGAGAAATATCAAAAAGTAGTCAATGCAGTGGTAAAGGCCTTTGAGGATATGAAATCTCTCTCTGATATTTATTATAGCCCTCAATATTTTCCTTTAAGGGTTAAGATATCTTTTAGAATTCTCGATAGTTTACAGGAATCATTTAGAGAGTTAATAGATAAGATTAAAAAAGATAAGAATCTTGATTCTCAAAGGGCTGCTACTTTTATTCTTTATGGAGTGTATGGATTATTGCATAAAGATGCAGAAAAGTTAGGAGAACCTAAAGTTATTCAAAATATAATGGATTTTATTCTTGATGTTACGAGTAAAGTTTTAGGATTGACAAAGGTTTAGGTGGGATGGTGATGGCACATGAAGAGGATTTATCTTTGGGCATTTAGGCATTCTAAGCTTGTTATTTTATTCTCCTTAGCTTTGTTTGCTTTTTCTTTGTATCTTACTTTAAATTTAAAAGTTAACTATGACTTATATTCTCTTCTTCCTCAGGATTTGTCATCGGTAAAAGCTTTAAATACTTTAAGAAATGTTTTCAAATTAGGTGAAGAAGGTTATATATTAATTCCTTTTAAGGATCCAAAAGAAGTAGACGAGTTTAAAAACAAAATTGCAAGAATAGAGGGAGTCTCTAAAGTTTCATGGATATCTGATTATCAAGATATTTTCCTTCCTGAATATTTTTGGAGCGAGAATTTAAAAGAAAAATTCATAAAAGATGGGTATACTTTTTTAAAGGTTGACTTCTTGGAATCTTCTCAAAGCCCTCTTACTAAGAAAGCCTCTCAAGAGATAAGAAAAATTCTTCCTAAGGGTGCCTATTTCACAGGAAACGTGGCTGTATCTGAGGATTTAAGTGATTTAACTCAGAGAGAGACTGCGAAGTATCTTTTAATTGGAAGTATATTTGTAATAATATTTTTGTTTTTTCTTTTGCCTTCTATGTATGTGCCTATTCTTATTTACTATAATATTTTCCTTGCCATTTTAGTGAACACTGCTATTTCTACTCTTATAGGGCAAGAGATAAGTTTTTTAACAAGGATGCTTGTTAGCATTCTTCAGATGGGTGTTACTATGGATTATGCTATTTTTCTATATCACAGATATGAAGAAGAAGCAAAGAATCATAGCAGAGAAGAGGCTGGTTGGATTGCTGTAAAGACTACTGCTACAAGTATTATTGCAAGTGCAGGGACAACTATAGCAGGATTTCTTGCTATGACTCAGATGAAGTTTGGCCTTGGAAGAGATATGGGATTTATTCTTGCAAGAGGAGTTTTAATATCTCTTATTTTTTCTCTAACTATTTTACCTGTTCTCTTTTATCATTTTTATAATAAGTGGGCAAATGCTAAGAGATGGGTTTTAAGACTTTCTGGAGAAAGGCTTTTTAATTTTATAGTAAAGGCAAGACCAGTAATTTTTGCCATGTTTATTGTTGGTGTATTAGCCATTCTTTTAGCTCCTAATTTTCCTATGGATTATAAGCTTTTGAGAGGTTTTCCAGAAAATGTCTCCTCTATGGTAGGCCAGAGAAAAATGGAAGAAATATTTGAAAAGAAATCTACTATTTTCCTTGTGGGACAAGAAACTCCAAAGAATTGGCAAGAAATTTTAAAAATCTTAAAGAATGAAAATAATATTACAGGAATTATTGGATACTACGATATGGTAGATCCTCTTTTACCTGAATATATGGTGCCCGAAAATGTAGTTAAGAACTTTTTTAAGGATGGTTTGTCTTACATGGCTTTGGATACAAAGTTTGAATATGGCACTTCAGACTCTTACAAATTTGTAGAGGGTTTGAGGGAAAATATTGAGAAAAAATATAACGTGAAAATTACTGGAGTTCCTGTTTTAAATTATGATTTAAGAAATGTTACCACTAATGATCTTAACAGAGTAAACTTATTATCTATTTTGGCCATATTCCTTATAATTGCTCTATCCTTCTTATCTGTTCCTGTGCCTTTTCTTTTGGTGTTAGTTATTGAGATGGCTATTACTGTTAACCTTCTTATAGATTATCTTACCTATGGATTTGTGTTTTTCTCGTCCAATTTGTTTATAGGTGCAATTCAGCTTGGAGCTACCATAGATTATGCAGTACTACTTACTTCTAGATATCTTGAGGCAAAGAGTAAGGGTTTTGATAAGGCTTCAGCGGCACATTTTGCCTTTGAGGGTATAAACAGTATCTTAACCAGTGCAGGTACCATGTTCTTTATAGCACTACCTTTAGGAATTTTTTCAGAGATCTTTATGGCACAAAATCTTGCTATGCTTGTGAGTAGGGGTGCAATAATAAGTGTGCTTTTTGTTACAATGTTTATTATTCCCCTGCTTGTTACCTTTGATCCTATTATTGAAAAGTTAACCTTTATTAGGAAGGAGGGAAAATAATGAAAAGGATAGTTATTTTAGGACTTATATTTATAATGCTTTTAGGGCTTTCCTTTGGAAGTTCTTTAAAGGTTAAAAATGATGAGACTATTTATGTTCTTTTAGATTATGATGGAAAAGTAAAAAGGATGGATCTTGTTAATTGGATTGAAGTGCAAGGACAAGGAAATTTTAAAGTAGTAAAGGATGCAAAGTATATTAAAAATCCCGATCTCTATTCTGAAGGAGTAAAGATGGATTTTACAGGAGATAAACTAAGTTTTTATGGTAATGTCAAAGAAGTTAAAAATATTTATTACAAAGCAGAGGTTAATAAAAAGCTTCCTTTAGAATTTAAGATCACTTATAAGTATAATGGAAAAGTCTCAAATCCTAAAGAATTCTTAGGAAAATCAGGAAATTTAGACATTGAAGTATATATTAAGCCATTAGAGGATTTACCTTTTAGAATTGTAATGTCTACAGAATTTTCTTCTGATGATTTTATTTTAAGAAATCCTGAAGATTTTATGGTGATGGTGCTGGGTAAAACAGTAAGAGTTACAGGTTTTACCTATCCTATACCTGATGCAAAGATGACTTTATCTTTAAGAAGTAATAAATTGAAGGTTCCGGATATCACCTTTACTGCCCTTCCATCTCTTCCTCCTGTAGATCTTTCTATGGGACAAAAATTAAAGGAGTTTTACAATGGGTTAGATGGATTTCTCATGCTAAATCAGGCTCATCAGAAGATATTAAAGGGGATATTGGATGGTCTTGAGAAAAATACTCCATCTGTGCCTCAGGAATTTCTTACTCTTCCTTTTATTTTATTGTCTTACCAAAATAAGGCTTATTTTATCTCAGAGAATTTAAAGACTTATCCTAAGAGTTTTAATAATCTTTATGAGTTTATAAAGAGTAAAGCAGAAAATAGCAATGACGAAGATTGGAAGAAAGCCTTAGATCTCGCTAATGATGTAAAGAAAGAGGTAGAAGAAAATACTCTCTCTGAAGATATTAAAAAGATTGGAGATTTTATAGGAGATTTGAACTTCCAAAGTAGAAAAGCCATGGATCTTTTGAGTACATCTCTTGAAGGGTTACAAAAGATGGAAGATTTATTAAATACCATGCTTTATGGAGGAGAGATTGAGGGTAAGAAACTTCCAGGACTTGTAGATGTGGAAAAGGATATGAAAAAAGCAAAGGACACTTTAAAGAAAAATGTGGATGAATTAGAAAAAGGGGAAAAGAAGCTTAAGGATTGGGAAAATAAGTTAAAAGATTACACCTTTATAGGAAAAGTTGAGGGAGCAAGCTCTACTGTAAGATTTTACTTCAAACTAAAAGAGATGAAGTAAATTTATGTTAATATTGCTTTTGAGGAGAGGGTTAATATGGTTACAATAAGGGATGCTGTAAAAACACCAGAGATGATAGAAACAATGGCTTCTTTTAAGTTTAAACCTAAGACTCTTGCTAAAATTGCTCCTGTAAAGGCTCCTGTTCCAGGAAGGGGAATTGCTATGAAAACTGCAAGGGAAAATACAATTCCCAAGGAGTATAATTTTAATCTTTTAAGCTTGTTTTTTACAAATTTCTTATAATATTTATTTAATGGATCTTTGCTGAAAATGTATCTCCTAATTAAGTCAATAGTGTAATATATAATTATGCCCATTAAGGTGTTTCCAATAAAGCTTACAATAAAGCTTTCGGTAGGGGAAAGTCCATTGTAAATGCCATAAGGGATAGATACTCTACATTCTCCCACAGGAGTCATAGAAAGCAAAAATACTTTTAATAATAACTCTATTTTCATAGGGAATATTATATTAGTTAATTTAGATTAAATTCAAGCCATATTCCATAACTTACAGGAGAAGTTTTATTTTGAGCGACTAATAATATTTTTTCTTGTGGTAAGTATATTATGCTTTGTAGGGTGAGTCTTGTACTTACGCTTTGCAAAATTTCTTTTGCATCTTCTATACTTATCTCTTCTTTTGATAGAATCTTTTCTCTTATTATTTTTTCTCTTTCTTTGGTATTTATTTGGCGTACAAAAGTACCATCAATAGGAATAGGTAGCTCTTCAATTAATTTTTCTGCTTGCTCAGAGATCATCTCTGGATGTTGATAATGATTGGTTACAATTAAAAATCCTTCTTCATTAATATTCCTTAATTTTCTTCTCTTTGGACTAATTTCTAATACAACGGCATCTTTGTTGTCAGCTATTAGAATATTTAGCCCTTGGTAAGGAGATAAGGCATTTTCTATTGCCTCACTAATATTATCTGAATATTGAATTATTCTTCTTGTAAGAAGGCATTCGGGAGCTCCTATCTCAGTTTTATGGCTTTGGGAGACGTTTATAGAGAGGTAAATATTTTGAGATATGGCAGTATAAGCTCCTACAAGACCGGGGAAAGAGACAGAAATAAAAGAATTTCCTTTTTGGGGATAATATTTGAATATTACCGGACAAAGAGGTAATTCATCTACAAATACTCCGTAGTCAAGATTTCTCCCTATTATTAAATTTCCGTCTTTGTTTCTAAAAACAAAGGCAGAGCATCCGCTAATGGGAAGCTTCCAGTAATGTTGGAGTACTATTTCGTCCATGAGATTAAAAAGAAGAATATTTTCATAAGGTACATCTGCTCCCTTGGAAATTCCCTTCATCTCTTCCACAAGATCTTTAAATTCTGGGTAGATATTTAGAATCTTCTCCTCTAATTCTTTTGCTGTCGTTATTAGTGATTTATATAATATAATTCTTTCAATTTTATGGCTGAAGTATTGAATCTCTTCTTTTAGCATTTTTCCGTGTTGATACCCTATCTCATAAGGAGTACCTCTAAGCTCTATGATCCTTATGCCACTATTTTTAGGAAAGGTTGGCTCAGGTTTTGAGCAACCCTGAAAGAATATTAACTAAGAAGTATAATAAGAAAAAGTTTTTTCTTCATACTTTAATTTTAAAATTTTTAACCTTCTTTTTTCAATCTTTTAACAAAATAATGTTATAATGAATCCTGAAAAATATGTATTATCTTAGGAGGGGATATGAAAAGATTTTTAAAAATTTTTTTGATCATCTTTTTCCTAATATCTCTTACCTATGCTAAGGAATATGTAATAAGAGAGGCCAATCTTACTTATAATATATTACCTACAGGCGAAATAGAGGTAAAGAATCAACTTACTTACGATTTCTCTGGATCTTTCTCCCGAGCTTGGATGACAATCCCTAAGGGAAGATATAGTATTAGAGAGATTTCTGTGGGAGAGATTATTAATGGAGTTTACCTGGGTTATACTTATCATCGTGAAACTTCCGAAAGAATTCCTCAAACCTTTGATGTAGTAGAAGATAATAATCAGTACAAAATAACTTGGTTTTATAGGGCTAATGATACTAATAAGACTTTTGTAATAAAGTATAAATTAGTAAAGGCCTTAAAGGTTTACAATGATGTGGCTGAATTTTATTGGAAGGTATGGGGTGGAGACTGGGATATAGGTCTTCCTGCTTTATGGGTAGAGGTAAATTTGCCGTCATCGATTAAATCCACTGAAGATGTTTTATATTGGCTTCATCCTAAAATTGATGGGAAAATAGGTATAAGGAAAGATTATAAAGGAATTGTAGCTTTTGCAGGTAATATTCCATCCCATCAGTGGGTAGAGGTAAGATTAGTATTCCCAAAAAGTTATTTATCAAATCTTGATCCTTCCAAAGTGGAGTTAATACCTAAGGATGAAAGGGCCCTTATTTTAGACGAAGAGCAGAAATGGCAGAGAGAAGAATTAGCAAGAGCAGAGAGAGTAAACCTTTTTCTAAAAGTTCTATCCATATTGGCTGGTTTATTGCTCTTTTTGGGGATATTCTTACCTCTGCGGATATATTTTAAATATGGAAGAGAGCCAAAGGTAGAATATTACAGAGATTATGAACAAGAACCTCCAGCGGATATACCTCCTGCTTGGGTTGAGGCTCTATTGAATCAATCTTCAAGCCTTTCTGCCAATTCTATAGTGGCTTCAACTCTTGAGTTAGCCAGAAGGGGGTATATAAAAATTCAAGAAGAAGAGAAGAAAGGATTATTAGGTATAAAGTATAAGGAATATAAAGTAATAATTCTTGATAAGGAGCTTGAGAAGGATCTTTCTGAAGAATTAAGTCTCCTTCTTAAGGAGTTAAAGAGTTTTGGCGAAGAGTTTTATATTTCCGACTTGAAAAAGAAAGATCTTAGTAGATTTAAGAAAGAATTTGATAGTATTGTGAAGAATTATGTATTTAAGGAGAAAAAATGGATTAACGAAGAAGGCAAGTATAAACTTTATAGGATAATTGCTCTCTGGATTGTATTTGGAATTTTGTTGTTTATGGTATTTTCCTTTTCACCTTTTTTGAAAAATGAGCTTTCTTTCTTTATGGTGTTTTTCTGGTTTATTTTAGTTATAAATATTGTGATCTCTGCGATATTTATTTACCCTGTGCAAAGATACTCTCCGGAAGGGAAACTTTTAGCTCTCCGATGGAAGGCGTTTAAGAGATATCTTAAAGATTTTTCTTTATTATCTGAACGTCCTCCTTCATCCTTAGTTTTATGGGAGAAATATTTGGTTTATGCAACAGTGCTTGGAGTAGCGAAGGAAGTTTTGAGGGCAATGCAGATGCTTAATGTGCCTGTAGACCAAATTACTTGGTATGTTCCTGCGTCAACTCTTTCATCTATGAATATAGCAGAATCTATTCAGAGTTTTAGTTCGTCTCTTGAAAGTTTTAGTAATGCCTTCACAAGTAGTGTTGCATCTTCCACCTCTTCTGGCTCCTCCTCAGGAGGAGGTGGTGGTGGAGGTGGAGGTGGTGGAGGTGCTGATTAATCTATTTTGGGAAAGGGGTGAACTTATATGTTAGAAAAGTTAAATGATTATTGGAAGGCCTGTTGTTATCTTGCTGCAGGTATGATTTATCTTTGGGATAATCCTCTCTTGAAAGAACCTTTAAAGCCAGAGCATATTAAGGAGAGGCTTCTTGGACATTGGGGGGCTAGTCCTGGACTTTCTTTCGTCTATGTTCATGGAAATAGGGTAATAAATAAATATGACTTAAATTGTATATTCATAGCAGGGCCTGGACATGGTGCTCCTGGTGTAATTGCACCAGCCTATTTAGAGGGAACTATAAGTGAGCTTTATTCTCAATTTAGCCAAGATGAAGAAGGAATGAAAAATCTATTTAAGGCATTCTCATTTCCTGGAGGTCTTGGTAGCCATTGTACCCCAGAGCTTCCAGGGTCTATTCAAGAAGGTGGAGAACTTGGATATAGTTTAGCTCATGCCTTTGGAGCGGTGTTTGATCATAAAGATCTTATTGCCATAACTGTGGTTGGAGATGGAGAGGCAGAGACAGGACCTCTTGCAACTTGTTGGCACTCTAATAAATTTTTAAATCCCGTAAGAGACGGAGCAGTACTTCCTGTATTACTCCTTAATGGCTATAAGATAAACAATCCTACTATTCTCTCTAGGATAGAAAACGAAGAACTAATAAGTCTTTTTAAAGGTTATGGATATGAGCCTTATATAGTAGAGGGTGAAGAGTCTCTTGAAGTACATGAAAAAATGATGAGTGCTATGGATTCTGCTGTGGAGAAAATTATAAGTATATGGGAGGAAGCAAGGTCAAAAAATAAGCCCTTTAGACCTTATTGGCCTATGATTATATTGAGAACTCCAAAAGGATGGACTGCTCCAAGAAAAGTTGGAAATCATTATGTAGAAGGTTATTGGAGAGCTCATCAGGTACCCTTCTCTGATGCAAAAGAAAACCCTAAGTCTCTTGAAGTCCTTGAGGCATGGCTTAGAAGTTATGAGCCTCAAAAACTTTTTACACCAGAAGGTAAATTGAGAGAGGATCTGAGAGATCTTGCTCCAAAGGGCGAGAAGAGGATGAGTGCTACCCGTTATGCTAATGGAGGACTTTTGAGGAGAGAGTTAAAGCTTCCTGATTTGAAAAGCTTCGCAGTTTCAGTTAAAACTTCTATTCAAGATGAAGCAGAGAATACTCGCCCTCTTGGATTGTTTTTAAAAGAGATAATTAGATTGAATCCTGACAATTTTAGGGTTTTTGGTCCTGACGAGACAAAGTCCAATAGACTTGATGCAGTATTTGAATTTGGAAAAGCATGGATGGCAAAAGTATTTCCTGAAGACGAGGATGAAGGATATTTATCTCCTTTTGGGAGAACTATGGAAATGCTCTCAGAACATACCCTTGAAGGTTGGCTTGAAGGCTATCTTCTTACAGGAAGACATGGATTTTTAAATACCTATGAAGGTTTTGCTCCCATTATCTCTTCTATGGTAAACCAATTTGGAAAGTGGTTGGATATATCCTCAGATATTCCATGGAGAGCTCCCATATCTTCTTTAAACCTTCTTCTTACTTCTGTAGTGTGGAGGCAAGATCATAACGGCTTTACCCATCAGGATCCAGGATTTATTACCTCTATTGTAGATAAATGGCCTAATGTGGTGAGGGTATATTTCCCACCCGATGCTAATACACTTCTTTGCACTGCATGGCATTGCTTCCAAACCACCAATAGAATAAACATCATTGTGATAGATAAGCAGAAACATCCCCAATACTTGTCTATAGAAGATGCCTTTAAGCATGCCATGAAAGGTATAGGAATTTGGGACTTTGCAAGCAATCATCCTGAGCATGAACCCGATGTGGTCATAGCAAGCTGTGGAGATATACCTACTAAAGAAGCTATTTATGCTGTGAGAATGCTTAAGAAGTTGTTCCCTGAACTTAAGATAAGATTTGTTAATGTACTCAATCTATTTACTCTTACCCCTAATACAGAGCATCCCGATGGACTCTCTGATAGAGAATTTGATTCCTACTTTACTAAAGATAAGCCTGTAATATTTAACTTCCATGGCTATCCATGGCTAATTCATCGATTAACTTACAGAAGAAATAATCATAAAAATATTCATGTTAGAGGATATAGAGAAAATAGAAAGATAGGAATTGATGCAGGATACTTAGCACCCTTCTTGAAAGGAAGAGGAGGAATAACTACTCCATTGCAACTTGCAATTCTTAACCAGATAGATAGGTTCAGTATTGCTATGGATGTTATAGAAAGGGTTGAAGCGTTACAGGATGAAGGTGGATATTACAAAGATCTTTTGAAAAATAAGCAGATTGAAGCCTTGGAATATGCTTACAATCATGGTGTTGATAAAGAATTTGATGAAACAGAACTTTAATTAGAAAGTAAATAATATCTAAAGCTTAATAAAAGGGGAAGGAATTAGCACCTTCCCCTTTTTATTTAATTTAAAAAATAATTTTTGAAGGGTACGATTTTGACCTTATCATAGTATTAATATTTTAGGAGGTGAGGAATATGTAAAATAAGGATTTAGGGGGGATATGAAATGAGAAAAGAAATTTTAGTAGTTTTTATGGTTCTTCTTTTAATTGTTTCCGGATGTGCTCCAAAGACTAATGTTACCCAAGCTCAAGTTACCATATTGACTCCAGTAAATGGCTCCTCTGTACCTGGCTCAGGACTTGTAGATATAATAGCAGAAGTAAATAATAGTGTTTCTGTAAGCAGGGTAAGATTTTATGTAGATGGAGAGTTTTTAGCTGAGAAAACTGTTACTCCATATAAGGCTACTTGGGATACTAGTTATTATAAACATGGTACAGCCTACACTATAAAAGTAGAGGCGTTGGATGGTAGTGGAAAGGTTATTGGTTCTTCCTCCATAGTTTGTTATATAAATGTGGAATGGACAATTTTAATGTATCTTGATGGACATAATGACCTTGAAAATTACATTCAACAAGATATTTCTTATATAAGTTCTTTTTCAAGGACTGACGGTGTAAATATAGTCATATTAGCTGGTCCTAAGCGATATGTTGCTGAATCTTACTTGTATTACTTTCATAATGGAAAATTAGATATCCTCGAATCTAGACCCTATAATTTTGGGAATGGTAATCTTTTGTATTACTTTTTAAAATATGGTGTAAGTAATTTTCCTGCTAAAAGATATTTGGTGGTTTTGGAAAATCATGGTAGTGGTTGGAGGGCTCCAGCAAGGGAAGATAGAGACATATGCTTTGATGAGATATCTGGAGATTCTTTGACTATTCCTGAGCTGAGAGAAGGTTTGAGTTATTTTACCGATATAGGGAAAAAGATTGATCTTCTCTACTTTGATGCTTGCGTGATGGGAAATTTAGAAGTTGCCTATGAATTAAAAGATGTGGCTAATTATTTAGTATTTTCTGAGGCTAATGTTATTGGACAAACAAGATGGGATCAAATAATGAGTTATATTTTAAGTAATCCATCAACAACTCCAGAAAGCTTAGGAAGAAAGATTATAGATATATATTATAGTAATTATTCTATCAAACCTATTACCATGTCTTTAATTGACTTAAGTAAGATAAGTGCAATTTTAGGTGAACTTTATTACTTTTCCAGTTATTTGATGAATACTTTACCTGATTCTGCAAGTGCAATAATGAATATAAGGTTGAATACTTTATCTTTTGAGCCTTATGGTGGCTCAAATAAAGAATATATTGATATAAATGATTTTGCTTACAAAATTATTAATAATTCCAACTACAATGAACTTACAAATTCTGCCTATAATTTAGTCAATTATGTAAATAGTGCTGTTTTGTATCATAAATATAGTGGATTTAATTATACTTGTGGTCTTTCTATTTGGTTTCCTGCTATTGCTGAAGATTTTTTAAAGGGTTACAATAAATATAAAGAGCTAAAATTCTATAACAATTCAGGTGGATTTAGTTGGTATTCCTTTATCGTTAATGAATTGTATTATTATTTCCAAGTTCCACTTCCTAGCTTTTGATTTATGCTTTCTTTTGTGTTATAACTTGAGAAAAAAGAGAGGTAGGGGGCATGAAAAAGTTAACATTCTTGCTGAGCTTTGTGGTTTTCTTTGTTTTCTTAAATGTTTTATCTTATGCAGATTATTCTGAACCTGATGCAAGTATTATTATTAGCCAAAATACATTGAATAAGTTTTTAGATGTAATAGGTGAAGTAAAAAAGACTGATAAATTTAATATTTCAGGGATTAGAGGAGAGTATACATGGATAGTTAGGAATCCAAGAATAATTTTGAGTAAGGACAAAGCAAGATTTCAAGCAGATGTTACTGTTTCTCTAAAGATGCCACCTTTAAGCTATTCTACACCTGCTTATGGGGAGGTATCAGTAAAGTATGATCATGGAAATAATAAAATAAACATTAAAGTAGAAAAAGTAGCTTTTGAAGTTGCCTTTAATATTCTGGGGAGAAAGATAGTTGTAGGTGAGGTGGATCTTTCTAAGATATATCAAATAGCCTTTACTTTTCCAGGACCTAAACCTTTTGAGAGCTTTACAGAGGTAAATATGCCTGATGGGAGTAAAAAGAAAATAAAGATTGATACTATTCCTGTTTTAATGCTTGATGAAGGGAAAATAGTGGTGGGAACACAATTAAATTATACCTACCTGGGAGATTAATAAAGGAGGTAGTTTAATTTTCTAATTATTTTTAAAATTAAGATTTTAGGGTTATAATATTATTAAATGCTTAATAAGGAAAAATGTATCTAAGAAATATTGGGGGAAAGAGTTAGTAAATGTACAAAATAAAATGGGATAAAGAAACCTCTGGTATTTTATTATCAGACTCCACAGAAGATACAATCATACCGCCTCGTCCTGTATATTTTGAAGAATTAGATCTTCTTGGTTTTGATAAATATTGGGATTATCCTAAGTGTGAAGAACCGCTACTTTGGGGGTTAAGAGTAGGCTTATAAAGGTAGAGTGATATAGGAATGGACTAAATATTTACGAATTTTTAAGAAAATTACAGGAGGAAGAATTAAATGAGTTCTAAAAAACAGTCAGTTTGCGGAATTAGTAAATATGGAACAATCGGTTTTAGAGAAAATTGGTTAAGATCCTTTCTCAATAAGAAAAAAAAGTGGTTTAAAAATAATAATTTGAGCTCTTTTCAATATAAAATTTTTGTTAAATGGTTGAGAGATTCGGAAATATTAAACAAAAATGAGATAACATATTTAGGACGTAAACTCATGGAAATATTTAACAATGACGAACTTTTGGTATGGGAAATTATCTGGACAAACTTATTTTACAATTCTATCATTATGAAGTGGTATTTAACAAGTATTCCGTGGTCGACCTCTATAAAGAGGAGTGATCTTAAGCATAATCTCAAAGAAAGTTTTCCATCTTTTAAAGATAAAACTCTTGATACTGCTTTTTCTTGCTTAATTAACACTTTTAGGTCGAATAATTTTGTTAATAAATTAAATCTTGGAGTTATTGAAAAGAGAGGTAAAGAGGTATATGTCAAAAAAATAGGCACTAACAATGTTCATCCATTGGCTGTTCTCTACTCTTTGTATAGGTATGCTATCTCCAAGAATAAATATAAACTTACTGTCTCTGAACTTTATAGACAGGAAAATAAAGATGGAGGACCTTATTTAATTTTTGGTATTTCGAGGCCAGCTCTTGAAAATATTTTACGCTGGCTACAAGAGAGTAAAAAAGGCTTTATAAGGGTGGATCTTGTGGCTGATTTAGACAATATCTATCTTTCTGAAGATATTAAAGATTATAAAAAACTATTAGACTATTACTAGGGAAATCATGAGAATAAGTGGTTTTAGATATGGAACTTTTGGTATGAGAAGGGAGTGGATAAGTAGCTTTCTAAGTAGAGGGAGGGAGTTTTTTGAGAATAACTCCTTAGGGCCAAGACAAATTGAAGCCTTTATTTGGTACCTTAGAGATACGGAGCTTATAGATGGGAAGTTAAATTTAACTGAGCTTTTTTGTATACTTAAAAAGATATTTGAAATAGAAGGAATTAATTCTAAAGTTTTATGGGGGGATAATTTGGGTGAATTTATGCTTTAATGCTCCTCTTTTCAATTGGTGGGCTAATGTACCTGTAGGAAAATATTCAAGAGAAAATATTATTAATCTTTTGGCTAATTCTTATGGAAAAATGAACAAAACTATTTTAAATGGTTACTCAAGTATTGTAGAAACTCTTGGTAAGAGTCCTATAGGAGAACTACTGGGACAAGGGTTAGTAGAAAGAAAAGGTAAAAGAGTAATAAGTGTTGTTAAAAATGGAGGAAAGGATATATCTTCTATTGTGGTTCTATATAACTTGTATAGATTTTCTGAAAAAAGAGGGGTTTATAAGATTAATTTAGAAGAGATAGAAAACGATGAACTTTCTCCTCAAAAGATTTTTACTATTTCCTCTTTTGAGGTAGAGGATATTTTGAAGAATTCCATCTATGACTCCTTCTTTAGGGTGGGGTTTGAGGAGAGGAAGGTTAGTATTTTTTTAGACAAAGGCATTAATAGTATTAGTCTATTAAAAACATATGTGGGGGGCTTATAAGATGAAGTATAAGGATGTGATAGAGCTTTATGAATATTTTCAGCCCGTGTATGATATAACTTCAGAATACGGAAATTATTGGAAACAGTTTATACCAACTAAAACCTTTTTAGAAACATTAAAAAGATTTTTAGGTTCCTTGGAAGCAGAAAAAGGTTCTCCAAATAGAAAGTCTATTTGGATTCAGGGAGCTTATGGTACGGGAAAAAGTCATGCTACAGGAGTAATAAAACATCTTTTATGGGATGACTTGGAGGAGATTGAGGATTTTATTGAGAAGATAGATGATGTACAACTTAGAGAAAAATTACGAAGTTTTAGAAGAGAAAATAAAGTTTTTCCTGTTACTTTAAAGGGAGTATCAGGGATAAGTGATCCAAAAACTTTAAGCCTTGCTATTGAGGAAGCTGTAAAGGAAGCCTTAAAGAGAGAAGGTATAGAGGTACGTACACAAAGTGAATTTGAAAGATATATTGAAAAAATGTATGATGACTCTATAAATTGGGATAAGATTATAGAAAAAATATAGAATTAAAGGCTCTTGTAGGGGATCTTGAAGGTCTTTTAAGAGAACTAAAGAATAGAAATGTTGATGTATTAAGGGCTTTAGATAGATCTTGGGATCTCAATATTCCTCATCCTAAGATAGAAAATTGGTTGGGAGAAGTTCTAAAGGAGTTACAGGGGAAAGGAATAAGTTCTATTGCTATTTATTGGGATGAGTTTACTCCTTTGATGGAGCTTTCCATAAGTTCTTCTATCTTAAACATTCTTCAAAATATTGCAGAAAAAAGTCTTAGCGAGAATATATTCCTCCTTATTATAAGTCACAGAAGACCTGAACAGAGTCAAATTTCCAACGTGGATTATGAGAAGATTTTGGGTAGATTTCATTTTATAGAATATTCTATGGAGAACATAACTACCTTTCATATAATATCTAATGCCATAAGAAAAAAGGACGAGAAAAGGTGGAGAGAGGTTCGAGAGGAAGTACATAACAAAAATCCTGGATTAAATAGAATAATGCAGAAATTGATTGGAATAGACCTCTCTTTGATAAATGTAACTAAAAATCTTTTTCCCATTCATCCTTATACAGCTACTATTGCTACTGCTATTTCTCAGTATATTGGATCTTCAGAGAGAAGTATATTTAACTTTTTGTATGACCAAGAAAAGGGATTTCAAAAGTTTATATCTGAATACCCTGATGGTAATAATGGCAAAGAATATTTCTTAACAGCTGATTTTCTGTGGGACTTTTTTCTTGATGATTTTGAAAGAAAACCTCCAGAAAAAGTAGGGCCTATATTGAGTAAATATTCTTTACATAGAGATGCTTTAGAGAAAAAGAGTCCGCATCATTCTGCTATATTTAAAGGAATTCTGCTTTTAAATCTATTGCATTCCTTTATCGGTATATCTTCATTAAAAGGTGGGTTTTATTCTCCTTCTGAGGAAAATATAAAAGATATGTTCTTAGGAACAAGCCATGAAAATTACGTGGATGAAGTTTTGATTGACATTGATAAATTGGGTTATGTTTCTAAAACACCCGATGGGCTATTTTTGATATCCTTAACCCCACTTCCTCCTCAGGAAATTAATACTGAAAAAGAAATATTAAAGAGAGAATACGAAGATGTCACAAAACTTATACATAAGGAGTTAAAAGATGAATTAGAAAAAGCTCTTTTTGGAAATATTCTAAGAGAGGTTGAATTTCAGATATATTGGAGTGGAATTAAAGATTTTGATTTAAAGAGAAAATTTAAAATTGACTTTCGTAAGCCTCACTCTTTACATATTGCTCTATTCTTATCCAAAGATAAAAGAGAAATTGGTGATATTAAAAACACTATAAAAAAGTTAATTGAAGAAGAGGGGATAACTGAAAGAAACTTAATTTTTATTATTTCTGATACTGATTTAGGGGTAGATAATTATGAAAAGATTATTGAGTATCTTGCGAGAGAGAAAGTTGCAAATACCCACTCTTATAAAGAGGAAGCAGATATTAATAGAGATTATGTGAAAAGGCTCATAGAAGATTGGGTAAATAAAATAAAGAGGGGTTATTTTGATGTATATCATCAAAATGAAAGTGGTACACTCGAGTCCTATCCTAGGTTGAGTGTAGTAAGTTTAGAAGATCGCTTAAATAAAGTGATATCTCCTAAAATATTTAGATTTGGGTTAGAAAACATAGAAGAGCTAACTAAAAATATTAATATATGGAAAACAAGCCATTCTGAAAAGGTTGCGGGCATTTTTCTTTCTACAAATACACTAAGTGAGTTGGAAGAAGAAACAAAAAGTGCTCCTTATAGATATTTGAGAGGTATATTTATGAACAATAGAGGAGAGTATATTGTAGATAAAAATTTAAGGTTCCACAATAATGTTGATATAGATCATCCTACAGTGAGAATATGCAGAGAGGTAGAAAATGAGATAGAGAAAAATAAAAGCAAAGTCTTTAATCTTGGTGATACTTTGGTATTTTTAAGGAAACCACCTTATGGGCTTTACCACAATCCAATAAATTATGCAGTACTTTCTTTTGCTTTAAGGCCATTTGTGGGTAAATTATACGAGGCAAATACTGGGAAAAAGTTAACAAGTGAAACCTTAAAGGATAAAGTCGTAGACTTGTTTAAATACTGGGATAATGGAAAAGATAAAGAAAAATTAGAAGTAAGACTTGGTACTCCTGCTGAGGAAGAACTAATAGGAGTATTGAAGGAGATGTTTGGTCTTAGAGAAGAGGACAGTTTAAGTAGTATAAGGTTGAGAATTAGAGAATGGGTGGAAAGAGCAGGTTTTCCTCTGTGGTCTTTAAAGAGTTTTGGAAAGGAAGAAAAAAGTTTGAATCTTTCATTAGAAGTTTTGGATTTTTTAATAAGTAAGGAAAAATATTTGAATGAGAATATTATTGAAAGATCTATAAATTTGCTTAAGATGAATCAAACTAATTTAAAACCTCTTTTAAACAAAGATAAGCTCAAAGAGGGATTTGTCATATGGTTAAAGAGTTTAGAGGAGGTAAAGATTGAAGATGAGGAAGTAGAAGAGGTAATTGGTTACCTTCGTAAGAATATGCAAGAGGAAGTAGTTTTATGGAAGGAGGATAAAGTAATAATAAAACTGAAGGACTGGGAAAAAATAAGGGAAAAAACAAAGAATGAAAGAGAATTCATATCTTCATTAGAAGAGATATTTAATATTCAAACTTCTAAAACCCAAGAAGATCTGCGTGAAAAAATAAAAGCTCGTATAAATGATTTAGGTTATCCTTTGTGGCTTTTGAGATATGTGCTTAGGGTTGAAATTGGGGAAGCCTTAAAGAATATTGAGGACTTTATCAAAAGAGAACGTAAATTATCAGAGGAAATTCTTAAAGAGTCTTTGGAGAATATAAGACCTTATGAAAGCTTGCTTTCTAAAAATCTTAGTACTGATGTATTAAAAGAAGGTTTTTCTCAATGGGTAAAGGAGAAGAGTGTCTTTAATATAGATTTGGATTCTTTTTATTCTTATCTAAAAGCCAATCTTAATAAAGACCCATATCAGTGGGGAGAGAAAGATTTAGAGGATACTTTAAGGAAATATGAATTTTCAAAGAAACTATCAGAAGTTTTTGATGTAGATCTTGCTAATTCTATTACAGAGCTAAAGGAAAATATTAAGAAAAAGGTTCAGGATTCTTTGTATCCGTTTTGGAGTTTTAGTTTGTTGGAAGGGGATGAAGAATATGTTGAGTTGGTTGAAGAAATTATTAATTTTCTGACTTCAATTCATAACTTAGATATTAGTGAAATTGAAAGATTATCAAAAATGATTAATAGGAAAGGGAACTCTCTTAAGGAAGCTATAAAAGAACAACGATCTAAAGAACTATTCTTAAAATGGTTAGAAGATATTCTTGGTTTTAACGAAAATGTGGATGAGATTGCTGATGAAGTAAGAAGAAGTATGTCTGCTGAAGATTATTATTGGAATAAAGATAAAGTGGAGAATTGGATACGAAGGAATCTAGGAAATCTCATCTCTGAAAGGAAGAAGGAGAGGGTAAAAGAGAAAATAAAGACTACACAGAAAGACCTAAGAGAGATCTTGATAGAGCTTATTGATAAATATCCTCAAATTTGTAGTATATTGGAGGATATTTTAAAATGATCTCTGTCCTTCATAAAGAGGAATTTAGGGACAAAGTAGAAGAAGATAAGGAAAATAGAATTCCCTCTTATTGCAGATTCCCTGTAAGGTTTATATTATTAGAAAATTTTGAAGATTTAAGAGATGTGGTGGAAAATTTCAAGGATAAGGCTAATATTTTTGATATTACAGATCTTGAGATTTTTGCTAAAAACCATGATGGGTGGATAACCCCTAATGCGATTATAAATAAAATTAAAAGTCTTACCCCCAATAGTGATCATCTTATACTTTTGCTTTCTGAGATTGTAAGATTTCTTTCTGATGAAGAGTTCTTTAGTTTTTTTAGTGGTTTGATGAGTATAGAAAATTTGGATATATCCTATTACCGGAGACGTTTATATATTCCCTTGGTAGGTATTACTCAAAGATTTATAAATATCTTTTGGGATAAGTATAATAGAAGAGAAGAATTTAGCCCAGTATGGCAGATTTTAGGAAATAAAGACAGGTATAATTTATTCCTGGTGAGTTTTGACTTTGAGGTAAATCCTGAAGAATTCACACTAATTAATTCTTCAAAGGATTTTTTAGATCTATGGAAGAAGCCGAATATAAATAATAAGTTAATTTCTAAATCAAAAACTCTTTGGTGTTTTTCTTCAAAAGTTTTTAGCGATGAATTTTTTGAAATAACAAGGATCAACAATATAAAAGAATACTTATCAGAGGTTCTAAAAATTAAAGTTCCTTTTTCTTATAAAGATGAAGATGAAAACTTCTGGAAAATCTTACTTAGGGAATTAGAAAATAGGAAATTACATAACCTTTATGATTTCATAGGAGAGTACCTTAATATAAAGAGGTTAGAAACAGAAAATCCTATATCTTTATGGATTAAAAAAGAGAGTGATTTTTCGCACTGGCTTATTAAAAATTACTATCTTTCTGATCCTAACTTTGAGAACGCTTATATAAGAGAAGTGGTTTCTTCTATAAGAGGTTATGATTCTAGGGATTTTCTTGAGAATTATTTTTTTAAAATTTTCGATAAAAAGTTTTCTTCCGATGTGTTTGATGAAAGAAGAAAAGTTCTTCGAGAGTTTTACTTAGAAAAAAAGGATATGGACTTTAAATTCCTTGAGAATCCTTTAGAAGAAAGATTTGGTTTATTAACTAAAGAGGAAATTCCTAAATACCTTACAGGTATCACTTTCTTTGAGAAAAAATGGATTGTAGAAAATTTAGATTTAGTAAAGAATTTGAAGAATGTTTATCCAGAATTAGAATTCTATTTAAGAGATTTAAGCTTTAATAATTTGGCAGAAGAAAACTTATGGCTCAAAGATTATTTCAAAGAATATCGTATTTCTAGAATAAAAAATAGTCCTTCTGAAAAACTTATTGAGATAATCTCTAATAAAAATATTAATTTAGATACTCTTTACAAATGCTATCATTCCTTTGAGGAAGTAGATAAATTGATAGAAGATGAAGATGAAAAAATATGGATTGATGGATTAGGAGTAGAGTTTTTACCTCTTGTAGTCTCACTCCTCGAAGAAAAGAAATATTACGTAGATTTTAGAATTGCGATATCTAATCCTTTTTTAAATGATAGGTTTAATGATTTTGAAAATATGGAGAGAATATCACTTTTGGATGATTTTAACCAGAGCAATGGGTATAAATATCCCGAAAATTTAATAGTAGAGATAGAAATTGTAAGAAAAGTAGTGGATAAAATTTCTGAGTTTAGGGATAGATTTGTAATATTTTCCAATCGAGGTTTTAGAAGTTTTACTTATGAATTTAACAAAGAAGATCTGGTTGATAGTTTTCAGGAAAAGTCAGCTCCTGAAGAGGTTTTAATTCCTGTAATATATGCATCTAAAAGGTCTTGGGAGGATATAGTTTACAAGATCACGCTCCTTGATGAGGTAATTTCTTATAGAAAACCGATTTTGAGATTTAAGGTTAAGCCTAAGCCTAAAAATAGAATTTCTATAAGATGTAAAGATAGGGAATTAACAGTCAGTTATGATGGCGTAAATGATTTATATGAGGTAGATTTTTCTAAATTCAAACCAGGAGAGTATAAAATTACCATTATTATTGGGGCTTGGGAGGAGACTAAGATTATTACTTTGAAAGGAGGTTTCAAAGAAAGAGATATATTATGAGGGAGTTAAAACCTTTAGATTTTAAGATTAAAAGAGTATTTCCTCAGGAATCGGTTTTGAAGAAGAAAGAGGTTTACAGTGTATTTCATGGAAAAAATATTCCCTCTTTTATCAAGGATTGGTTGGTTAAGAAATTCACTGGAGAGGATGATGTAGTTGATTTAGATAATCTTATGGATTACATGAATAAGCATATTCCCCAAAAAGAGTCCGAGAAGACTTTTAAAGGAAGAATTATGTATGATAAAGGTGTACATAGAGTTCTTACAAGGATTGTGGTAGAGCCAGATGTGAATGAGGGGATTTTTAGATTTTCTATTCCCGATTTAGGAATTACCTTTAGAGAAGGTAGAGTGTCAGAGCATCTCTTGGAGGAGCATAATGAGCTTAAGGGAGGAGAAGTTTGGGGAATTTTTACTTTAACTTATGTTCCTAAAGATGCTTTAGATGAAAAAGGGTTCATTGAGTTAGTAGATTATGAACCCTTCAAACCTTACGAAGTGGATTTAGAGTACTTTAGAGAGGGAAGGAAAGAATTTACTCTTGAAGAGTGGATTGATGTATTAATAAGAGCCATGGAATATAATCCTGATGGTTTTGCGGATTTAGAACAAAAGTTACTCTTTATTTCAAGACTTTTGATATTTGTTGAACCCCGATTAAATATGATAGAGCTTTCTCCTAAAGGAACTGGTAAGTCCTATATATTTAATAATTTAAGTAAATATGGTTGGTGTGTAAGTGGGGGAATCGTTACTAGAGCCAAAATGTTCTATGATATGAAAAGAAACGTTTTTGGATTCATAACTAAGTATGATTTTGTGGCTTTAGATGAAGTGCAAACAATAACTTTTTCCAACGATGATGAAATGAAAGGAGCATTAAAAAATTATCTGGAATTTGGCAAATTTACCGTTGCAAATGTTACCGGTATTTCTAATGCAGGTTTGATGTTACTTGGAAATATTCTTTTAGATTCAAATATGCAACCTATAAACAGAAGTTATTTTGAAGAACTTCCTGAAATTTTCCGAGAGTCAGCCTTGCTGGACAGATTCCATGGCTTTATCGAAGGGTGGAAATTGCCAAGAATTAACGAAGATATGAAAGTGCAAGGATATACTCTAAATGTAGAGTACTTTTCTGAAATACTTCACATTTTAAGGGATTGTCCAGAATTTTCTGCTATAGTAGAAGATCTTATAAATATACCTCCTAAGGCAGATACGAGAGATGTCAATGCTATAAAAAGGCTTTCTTTTGCTTATTTGAGATTACTATTTCCTCATGTTAGAAGGCCTGGTGATATTAGTAAGGAGGATTTTGAGAGATTTTGTTTAAAACCTGCTATTGAGAAAAGAGGAATAATTAGAAGACAATTACATATTTTGGATCAAGAATACAAAGAAGAATTACCAGATATAGGGGTGAGATAAAAATGTCATATGATTTTTATGAGGATGAACTTTTTGAAAAGATAGAAGAAATTCTTAAAGGAGAGGATAAGATAGAGGAATCAACTCTGACAAATTTTGGAAAAGATCAATTCTATAAAATTGTTGAGATGCTCACTGAGGAACTTGAGAAAATGTCACGTGATATTAACAATCTCTCTAAAAGGGTAGAGTATTTGAAGGAAAAGCTCAAAAAGGTTTTATCTTATAAGGGAGAATATAAACCTATTGAGAAAGAAAGAAATGTAGGAAAAAGACCTTCAAGAGGTTTAGCAACACCAAAAGAAGAATATTATATCCCTATTCTTGAAAGTCTTTACGAGTTAGGTGGAAGGGGAACTATTGGAGAAGTTCTTGATAGAGTTGGAGAAAAGATGAAATATGTCTTGAACGAATATGATTATGAGTTTCTGCAATCTGGTAATATTCGTTGGAGGAATCGTGCTCAATGGACAAGGCTTGAACTTGTTCACCAAGGTTTGTTAAAGAATAACTCTCCTAATGGGGTCTGGGAGCTTTCTGAGAAAGGATATAAATTTTTAATGGAGAAAAAGAAGAGTGGTTCTTAGCCATGCCTGATTATGATTTTTATGAAGAGGAGCTTTTTAGCAGGGTAGAGGAGCTTTTAAAGGAATTAGAGGCCAAAGAGGAAGCTGATTTAGAGAAAGCGTTGAGGAAGGGAGAGAAAAAAGATTATAGAGTAAGGATAAAGAAGTTTAAGTTTTCTCGTCGCTATACACCTTTAGAGGAATTGCATATAGAGGAGAGCGAAGAAGTTTCTGATCATTATGAGTACTTTGAGGAAGAAAATATTTATGCTATTCAGGATTTAATTGAGGATCCAAGAAGCATAGAAGAGACAATAGAGCAAATAGATATTAGAAGAGAGATTGAGAGGGCACTTGATGCCCTCTCAGAAAGGGAAAGAGAGATATTAAAATGGAGATATGGTTTTAAAGATGGGAAGCCAAGAACTTTAGAAGAAGTTGGTAAATTATTTAATATAACAAGGGAGAGAGTTAGACAAATTGAAGAGAGAGCCCTACGTAAGTTAAGACACATTTTACAGCAAAGAGATGTATGGTAAGAAAATTAACTATAAAACTTTTCTCTCATCTCATCCATATTTATTATTTTATTATTTAATCTTGCTTCCTCAGAGGCAAAAGCCATAAGATGACTTTCTATAGATTCTTCAATATTTGAAAGAGTTTCTTCTTTTTCTCCCTTGAGTACTTTTACGAATTCTTCCATTATTCCTTCGTCGCCTCCTGCATGCCCTACTAAGTCTTTAAAGGGTAGGCTAAGATTAATCAATTCTTCTCCCTTTCCAAACTTTTGGATATGAATTTTATTCTCGTCAAGATCTCCATAAATTTCTCCATGAGTTCCATAAAGATATATCTTTCTTGTGATCTTATTAGTAAAGGCAGTCATTATGAAGGAAGCATATACATTATTTTTAAATTTTATTGAAACTATTTGATGATCTACCACATTGTTATCAGAGTAATAAACACATCTTCCATAAGGGCCCTCTCTTAGGGCTTTTAATCTCCCTTCTAAAGATAGGTCCTCAGAGATTACAGATACAGGCCATCCTGTATAATCTCCTAAATAGATTCTTTTTGCATCATAAGGGCAATCTATATTACAGTCAAGACATCTTTCCTTTGCTCCCTCTGGAGCATTTTCTTTTTTAAAGTATCGCAATTCTCCAAAGGATGATAAGGTTTGAGATTTTTCTCCTGTAAGGAAGGTTAAAATATCAAGATCATGGCAACTTTTGGCAAGAATTGAAGGAGCGGATGTTTCTGAATTTCTCCAATTCCCCCTTACAAAGCTGTGGGCAAAATGGAAAAATCCGATATTTTCCACAAGGTTTATGCCAATAAGATCTCCTATCTCTTTTTTATCTAAAAGTTCTTTTAGCTTTTGGAAAAACATAGTGTATCTTAATACGTGAGCTATTGTTATATTTGCTTTATTTTCTTTTGCTACTTTGTATAATTCCTTTATTTCTTCAAGATTTACTCCCATAGGTTTTTCTAAGAGTATTTTATATCCTTTTTTAATGGCTGCAATAGCAGGTTTCACATGCATTCTATCCATGGTAGTTATGATTACTCCATCGGCAAATTTTTCTCTTTCAAAGACCTCTTCCCAAGTTTTAAACTGTCTTTCAGGAGGTATATTATGTTCTTTTGCAAATCTTTCTCTTTTTACATCATTAGGCTCTGCTACAGCAACTGCCTTTATATCAGATCTCTTTAATATTATCTTTCCATAGGCTTCATACCCTCTATTTCCTGCACCAATAACTATAACTTCAACAGGTCTCATTATTTTTCCTCCTCCTTATAAATTTTTAAAAGTTTATTTATAAATTCTTCTCTCTTTTGGCTGTTATTTTCATAATTTAGAAAAGCAAGAAGTACAGCGCCAAGTACAGGGGAAAGTTTTGGGGATTTTACCTCATATCCTCCTTTTGCTAATAGCTTTATAAACTCTTCTCTTACAATCTCATTTTTTTCTAAAACACTTCCACTATAGGTTACAGTAATTGGTTTTTCGATTTTTAAAAATTTGTTTGCTGTAGTTACAGTAAGGGCTAATTCTTTTGCTGAGTCTTTTAATATCTTTAAAGCCTTTTTATCACCTATTTTAGCAATCTCGTAGGTAATCTTAGCTACAGAAGCAATGTTTGATCTTCTATCTTTTTGAGGATCGTAGATAAATTCAATAAAATCTAAGTGATCTCTTAAATTTAGTTTTTTAAAGATTAGTTTTGTAAGATCTGTTCTTCTTTTTCTACCATCAAGTTCTCTGCTTACTTCATTCAGTGTCCTATAGCCTATATAATATGCGCTTCCTTCATCTCCAATGATACTACCCCATCCTGAAACTCTTATATCTTTATTCCCCTTTCTTCCGTAGGTTATAGTTCCTGTTCCTGCTACTACATGAATTCCATCTCTTGCTAAATTTCCTCCAGCCCATCCTATAACTACATCGTTTACAATGATATCTGCTTCTATATTCAATTCTTCTTTTATTATTTCTCTTAAAATTTTTACATCTTCTCTAAATTCTCCTACTGCAGGAAGCCCAAAGCAGGATTTAATATCTTTAGGATTTATATTCTTTGGTACAGGATAGAGAAGTTCTCTTAGATTTTTTCTAAAAACTTCTTCACCATTTTCTAATAAATTAGTAGGACCCGAGATATTCTTAAAAATAAGGTTACTCTCTTCATCTAGAAGATAAGCAATAGTCTTTGTTCCTCCACCATCTACACCTAAAAAGTACATTTTAATCACCTATTTAACCTCTACTTCTAGAATATTGTTTTCTTTTGTAATCTCATTAATCTTATTTTCTGGATCTATAATAAAGACTAACTTTTTTGGTGTACCTTGTGAGAATTTTAAGGTAAACTCTTGATCTTCATTTTTGCCTAGTTTCTCTAATATAAATTCTCCTATAATATTTTTGTTCTCATCTTTCACAATAACTTTTATATTTTCTACTTCTTCTAATCCAGCATTTCCTACTTTAAAATATACCCTATCTTTCTTTTTACTAAATTCTACCTTGCCAAATAAAAGTTCTGGTTTTTTGGGATATCCTATAAAGGCTACTTTTGCTCCTTGAAAACCGAACTTCTGTTGTATTCCTGGGGTATTAGGATCATTATCATAAAGTTCTTCCTTTTTCACTTTTACTTCAAAGGTTTTAAATATTTCACTATCTCCTACAGGAAGGGAGGCAATCATAGGCCAATTTATGCCATTAAATGTGGTTATCTTTAAAGCCAATTCCTGTATTCCACCGTCGTAGAAAGTAATGTAAAAGATTGAGTCTTTTTTCTCCTTAAAAGTCAATATTACTCCTGCACTCCATCCTTCACATTTTTTAGCATTTGTTCCCCATATTTTTTCAGGCTCTTTCCAACCATCACCATATAAAAAGTCTTTGTCATTTTTTCCTATGATTATTAATTGATCTACGTTGTCGGTAGAATATATTCTTTCTTTAATTGGAGCTGAGAGATCATACACTTTTGATATATAAAGGTCAGTAATAGAGTAAAGGAGATTATATTTTTGGCAAACATTTTTAACATAATTTATTAGTTCTATGTCATCTTCTTCGGCGTAATTTAAGGTAAGGATTATGTATCCTTTTCTTTGAGCAAGCTCAATTTGTTGTTTTACATATAGGTCATTTATAGTGTTTTTCTCATATTTTCCTGATTGAAAATTGTATCCTGAGGCAAAGTCTTCCCAGAGGACTGCATCTATATAATCTCCGGTATATTCTAAAAGAGGAAATCCTCTGTTTTGTATTAAAATAGCTGTAGGAAATTTTTCTCGTATTTTTTTTATAAAGTTTATCATCCCTTCCTTTGTTTGTGGAAAAACTACAGCAGTATCTACGGTGTCCAATAAGAAACCATCATAATTTTTATCTTCTAAGAAATTTTTCATTCTATTGATTACTAAGTTTTGCCATTTTTCGCATCGTGGATCCATAAACCAGGAATTCCAATTTTCATTCTTTCCAAGAACACAGTTTTTTAAATCTTCCGTAGGAGGAGCATCAGATTCTCCAATACTTACATAAACTACTACTTTTTTCCCCTTTGACTTTAAATAGTTTACTTCATCCTTTGTGAGGGTATAATCTTGGATAACAATAAGGTCATATTTTTCTAATTTCTCTAGTTCTCCTTTTCCATAGAAGAAAACAAAACTTTTAATATTGTTGAGTTGAGATTGTTTTGACGCAAAAGTATTATTACATCCAGTTATTAGAATTATTAATATTAAAATAGAAAGGGTCATGAAAAAGCTTTTTAGGATTTCTTTCTTCATAGAGATTCACCTCTTTATTATGATACTCTTTAATTAAAGGGAGGGATTAAAATCCCTCCCTAATATACTATTGTGGTAGAATATATTGATTATTCTCTTCTATAATCTCATCTATGACATTATCTGGATCAATCTTTATACTTGCAACATTACTAATATTCTCAAAAATCAGTTCTTTTGTAGTGTTAGGATTTAGAAGTGTTATAGTTTGAGTTGTTAATTCTTGATCGTTAATATCATAGACTTTTACAATCACATTTTCAGCATATGTTAAACCAATGTTAGAAACATCTACTATCAATTTTGAATCTTGAATTATAACATTGCTGAACAGTAATTCAGGCTTATTTCCTGGATTTCCTATATAGGCCACTTTGATACTGTCAACACCCACTCCATTACTATCGGTAGCATAAATTGAGAACTTCTGTTGAATGCCGTCTCTATTTTCAGTATCATAAAAATCGTTTGATGCCATATTTACTTTTATAATTTGATATTTTTTAGCAGTATCACTTTTGATTTCTTGTTGTAGAACATTTTTCCAATTGTATGGTGGAGTTTTATTATCGTAAGTGTTTATATATAAAATCTTGTCAGTTGTGTCAGCATTATAAATTGCTATATAGAAAAAGGAATCTTGGCTTTCATTAAAAGTAAGTACAAAACCAGCGTCCCATGGTTTACAATATCTTACATTTGTTGAGAAGATATTTTCTATGTTACTCCATCCAGTTGGGCTATAACCATAAAGTCCATCTGTAGTTTCTGATTGCCAGTTGTCATTATTATTTATAAGAATTAGAGAGGTTAGGTTACTAGGGACATCTAAATTTATTGGATTTTCTGCGGGTTGAGTATTTTTAGCAGAACATCCAGCAATTGTTACTACTAGGAGTACGATCAGAAATAGTTTTATCCAGTTAGAGACTTTCATTGGGATCACCTTCCTTAAAATTCTAAGGCTTGGGGAAGGAGAATTTACTCTCCTTCCCCTTTTTTATTCTTATTAGAATTTTTCTAAAGGATCAATAAGTATTAAATTACCCCAGAAAGTGGGATTTCCCCAGTTAGGACTTGAACCAGGAGCGGAGCTCATCATCATTTCTTGATCTAACTTTCCGGGAGTATCAGTATCACTAGGAGAGAAAGCAAATCCCATAATATATCCGGGTTCAGGTTTTACTTTTAAGAGAGACCATGGAATGGCTACTTCTACTGTATAACCATCGTTAGTTCTTTTTACAGCAAGTTTTGATTTCTTTACTTCATCTGCAAGCACAGGAGGAGTCCATACCCATATTTCAGGAGGAAGTAACTCAAAGTCTCCAGGGCTTATTCCTAATTGATAGTCATCCTTGTTGTTTTGCTTATCTTCGAAATCAGTTTGTAGATCGGTGTCAAACCACATCTCAATATGATCGCCTTGCCATATATTTTCTCCAGTTGCTAATTGTACTATACTATCATCTTTCACTACCGCACCAATGTAAAGATAGTTTTTATCCCAGAGCATGTAATAGTATACAGAAAGATCATCGGGACCTTTCCAGTTTTCGGGAATATAGTCTACATCACTTTTAAGACCTACATAGTATCTGGGAGAGAGGAAATATTCGCTGATATTAATATTTCCATCTATAGTGGGGGGAGTCGTGGTATATGGCACGTAATGGGTCCAGGTACCTTTTCTAAGTTTTACTTCAGCAGCAAAGGAAAAGCTTATTGTTAGAAGAAGAGCTAAACTTAAAACTAATAATAGACGCTTCATTTTATACATACCTCCTTTTAAGTTTTTGCTTTTCATTAGAAAATTTTGAAAATTTAAGAAAGCTATTTTTATACTCTCACCCCCTTTATTTTTCCAAGTTTTTCCAAGCCTCTTGCAATATTTTGTTAACTCTATCCTCAGCGGTTTTAGCGGCCTTTTCGATATCCACTTTGCCTTGCCAAGCATAGCCAAGGGTTGTTTCCAACATGTTATTCCACTCTAACCAAGAAGGAGTAAATTCAAGAGATTTAAGTTGTCCTTTTTCATAGAGGGAGAAGATGGTAAGGGCAGACTTAATGTTAGGATCGTCGAAATAGAGTCTTGTTTTTGTTTTTAAAGCGGGGATAGCCTGATGTTCTTTAGCCATAATTTCCTGTCCTTTAGGGCCAGTAGCGAACTTAATAAATTCCCAAGCAGCCTCAGGGTACTTAGATTTAGAGTAGATAGTGAGGGAGAGCTGATTAGCAGACATAAATCTTCCGCCAGGTCCAGAAGGTATAGGAGCGATGCCCCAGCGGAAGGGGAGTTTTTTATAGCCGACTATGAAGGATGAGATACCAAGGGTAGTTGCGAAGTTACCAGTCATGAATGGATCAGATAATCCTTGCATGAAGGATTCCGATGGACATACTTTGTATTTATATCTCAGGTCATACATGAATTTAAGTCCTTCGAGGGATTTAGGGTTAGAGTATATAACGCAAGATTTTTTATCTTTTGATAGAACAGAACCGCCGGCGCTCCATATGATAGGGTAAAGTCCACCCTCTCCCCAAGTAGGCACATAAGTTCCCCAGATTTCAGGAGTTCCGTCATTATTTTCGTCGATAGTCAATTTTTTAGCGGCCTCAAGCCATTTATTCCAATCCCAAGACCAGTCTGGATATTTAACTTTGTACTTATCAAATATATCCTTGTTGTAGAACATTATTCCGCCTAGGGTGATATCTCTTATCATTCCATATATTTTTCCGTTCCATTCACAAACGCTAGGATCATAATAATAATTCTTAAGGTTTATATCTCTTTTAATCCAATCAGTTATGTCTTTAAATACTCCTTTAGAAGCTAAATCTATAAAATAAGCTCCATCCATTAAAATTACGTCAGGGGCGTTACCAGCTGCTATTCTATTTTGAAGTTGTTGCCAATAAGCTCCCCAAGCTGAAGATTCTAAGTTAACGATTATCTTATTTTGAGACTGATTAAAAGCATCAACTATCTTTTTTTCTACTTCAATCTCTTTTAGGTCTCCCCATCTCATGTAAGTTATTTGGATCTTCCCTTGTCCAAGAGCTGGGAGATATAGTAGTATGATCAAGAGTAAACTTAAAATTAAGGGCTTTTTCATTTTCATAACCCCCTCTTTATTAAAGTTTTACTACCTTGGTCAGATTTCTTGGATTCTCTACATCTATGTTTTTACTCCTTGCGATGTTTAGTCCTAATATTTGACCCCATATAACCTTTAAAAATAGGCTTTCAGGAAGGTCAGATATATATAAATCTGTATCCTTTCCGCCTATGGTTATCACATCTGCCCCATAGTTTTTGAGTTCATTAACTAAGGGTTTTTCTTCCTCTATTCCCTTGGTATATATGGAAACTAAAAAGCCTTTCTCAAGTAGGGATTTTGGACCATGCCTGTATTCAAAAGTAGAGTAAGCTTCTATTTTAGATAAAGACATTTCTTCTAATTTTAATGCAGATTCTCTGGCAATACCTTCTTCTGCTCCAAGTCCTAAGAACACATAATGTTTATAGGATGTATGGTTTAAGGATAAATCATTAGCACTGTTTATTATCCTTTCGGTTTCTTTTACTAAGTCCTTATATATATTTATATCTTCTCCTTTGATAAAGCTTGCTATTAACTGTAGGGTAAGAAGCATAGAAGAGAAGGACTTTGTCATAACAATAGCCTCTTCTTTTACTGGTAATACAATTGAACTTTGAGATATTTTAACTAATGAGCTATCTTCTTCTAAGGTAATACCAAGAGTTGGAATTCCTATTTCTTTGAATTTTTCTCCCGCCTTAATCACTTCTGTAGATTCTCCTGAACGAGATATCAATATGGCAGATTTTTTTATATTTTTAGAAGTCCCTAAATTTTCATCTATAGCAAACCATATTTCTCCTCCTGGTAGAGCTTTGGTTTCTATTTGAGTTTTATGGGTAAAGAATCTGCTTCCAGAAAGGCTTAGATATAAAGAAGTCCCACACCCTATAAAATAGATTATATCGGAGTTTAAAATGAATTTAGGAAGATTATTGTTTTTTAAATAATTTTCAATGTATGCAAAAACTTTAGGAAGTTCTGTAATTTGCTCTTTAATTTCTTTCTCTACAATATACATAATATTAACCTCCTACAAGATAAATTTTTGACTCCATTCAGGAATTTTTTTGAACTCTTCAGGTATAGAGTCTGAGACTATATAATCTAAATCGTCTAAGTCACATACTTTAAAGGGTGCTGAATTGTTAAACTTTGAACTATCTACAATAAGTACTTTTTTCTCTGCTTTTGAGATTATTGTTTTTGCTACTTCCGCTTCTTCCATATCAAAGAAAGTGATGCCATTTTTTATATCTACACCATTAGCGCCAAAAAAATAATAGTCTATTTTTCCTATTTCCTGGAAAAATTTAATTACATGTCCTCCAATACATTCAAAGGATCTTTCCTTTGCTGTTCCTCCCGAGTGGATCAATCTAAAATTTTTTCTTAAATTTATTACTGCCCATGCAGTAGTGATGGAGTTAGTTAAAATGGTTAAATCAGTGATAGGACTTTGATCTAAAGCTTGTACCATGTAATATATAGTAGTTCCCCCACTCATGGCAATGACAGAATTGTCTTTTAAGAGAGATATGGCCTTTTTGCCTATTTCTTTTTTGATTTCTTTATTCTCTTCGAGTCTTAAGAAGAAAGAGTTTTCTGAAGATATACTCGTTGCTGTTGCCCCACCTCTTACTCTCTTTATTAATCCTTGCTTTTCTAAAAATTTTAAATCTCTTCTCACAGTTATTTCTGAGATGGAAAGTTCTTTTGCTATCTCTTGGATAGTAAGAAAGCCTCTTTCTCTTATTAGTTTTAAAATCTTTTCAAATCTATATTCTTTCATTTTTGTTCACCTTAGATCTTTATGTGAATTTTTTATTATTATAATAGATTATTATGGATTGTCAAAGATCGGAATCTCTATGTAAATTTTTATTTTTCTTTATTGATCTAAGGCGATAATAGATTTATCTATTAAGAATCAAAATTAATCATATATAATCTATTTAATTGTAAATTTTGATTATAAATGATATAATACGTAAAAAAAGTAAGGGAGGTGTCTTAATTGAGAAGGATTTTTACTCTTTTAGTTATTTTCCTTTTAATTTTGCTTATGATTGCTTCAGGACAGAAAGCAGTAACTATTAGATATGGGGTATGGATGAGTGAACAGTTAGATGGTATAAAAGCTCAAATTGCTGCTTTTGAGAAGAAATATCCCAACATAAAGGTGAAACTTGAGCATGTGCCTTGGGAGGATTATTGGACGAAACTTCAGACTATGATGGCTGGTGGAGATTGCTGGGATGTGTTTACAATGGATACAGGTTTTTATTTACCCGATTATGTGGCAAGGAATGCATTAGTTGATATTACGCCATATATAAATAGGGATAAGGTAGATTTAAGTGTATACCCAGCGGGTGTTTTAAAGTTACACAATTTTCAAGGGAAGTATTATTCTTTGCCAAGGGATTACGATACTATTGGGATGTTTTACAACAAGAAGGCTTTTGATGAGTTGAAGTTAAAATATCCTGATGGGAATTGGACCTGGGAAGATTTAAAGAATGCAGTTGCCAAACTAACCAAGAAGGATGCAAAGGGTAATATATTAAGGTATGGAATTACTGTAGATGGTGGTCCTCTTTCCGTATCACAGGCTTTTCTATTTCCAATGATTTTATCTCTTGGAGGAGATTTAGTAAAGGATGGCAAAGTAGTTTTTGACAGTGCTCAAGCAAAGGAAGCATTAAGTTTTGCCAGGGAGTTAACTGAGAAGGGTTATGCTCCAAAGCCTGGAGTAACCAGTGGAGACTTATTTATAGCAGGGAAGAGTGCTATAAACTTTAGTGGTTCATGGATGATGGGTTACTATGCTGAGAATATTAAGTCTTTTGACTTTGGAGTTGTGATGATTCCAAAATCAAAAACAGGTAAGAGAGCAAATATTTCTGATTCCTTAGGTAATGTTATCTGGAGTAAGACGAAGAATTTAGATGCTGCATGGACTTTTGTTAAGTGGATGGCAAGCAAAGAGGCGGCAGAGATTCTTGGTAAATCTGGTACTGTGATTCCTGCATATAAGGGTACGGATAATTTGTGGGTACAAAGTTTCAAGAAGTTTAAGAAGGAGAAAGATGCACAAGTGTTTATAGACTCTGTGAAGTATACAAATCCATGGCCCCAGACAAGAGGTGCTAGTGAGTGGTTTGATAGATGGGAGACCTACTACATAGTAGAGATCATAGCGGGAAGGTTAGGGGTAGATGAAGGGTTAAAGCAAGCTACAGAAGAGATAAATGGTATTATTGAGAAGGCATCGCAATAAATTGATTTTAAAAGGGGAGAGATCAACTAATCTCTCCCCTTTTAAGATGGAGGTTTAAGAATTATGAGAGTTCTTGGAGGAATTCCAAAATATAGGCAGGCAATTTATTTTTTTGCCTTTATAGTTTTCTCTTTAATTTTTGCTCTTCTTGCTTATTATATTCCTTTTGGAATTTCTTTTAAGCTTGCTCTTTCTAAATATGATGCCGTTTCTGAGCCTCAATATATAGGTTTAGAAAATTTTAGAAAGATCTTTCAAGACAAGATTTTCTGGATTTCTTTAAAGAACTCTTTTTTATATGCTCTGTATGTGGTACCAACAGTAGTAATTTTAAGTTTTCTTATCGCAGTTGGACTAAATAAGGATACTAAGTTTTTTAGATTTTTAAGAGTTTTTTATTTTATTCCTACGGTAACTTCTTCTGTTGCTATTAACTTTGTATGGCTTTGGTTTTTTAATCCTGAATATGGACTTTTAAATACTATATTAGGATTTTTGGGGATTAAAAAGATATATTGGTTGACAGATCCTAAGATTGCTTTATTTTCTCTTGCTCTTGTAGGCATATGGGGAAGTTTGAGTTATAATATTATTCTTTTTCTGGCAGGGTTGCAAAATATTCCATCAACTTATTATGAGGCCGCATCTCTTGATGGTGCAACTAAGAAGGATATTCTATTTCATATTACTCTTCCGCTTATGACTCCCATCATCTTTTTTGTACTTATTATGCAAATTATTAGCTCAGTGCAAATGTTTGAAAGTGTTTTTATTATGACAAGGGGAGGTCCTGGATATTCTACTTATACTCTAGTATATTACATCTATCGTAATGGTTTTAATTGGTTCCGCATGGGATATGGAACAGCCTTATCTTGGATCCTTTACTTTATTCTTTTAATCCTAACAATAATTCAGTTTAATCTTCAAAGGAGATGGGTCTATTATGAGTAATAAAATTATAGCCTTTTTACTTATAATTGGCGCTCTGATTATGTTTCTTCCTTACTGGTTCATGTTAATTGTTTCTTTTGAGACTATTGAAGAGGCTTCTGCGGTACCTCCTCATTTTTTCCCTTTAAATCCTATAATTAATAACTACAAGGAAATATTTGTAAAACTTGATTTTGGAAGGTATTTTTTAAATTCTTTAATTGTTACTTTGAGTCTTGTTTTTTCTCAAATTGTGCTTTGTTCTCTTGCAGGTTATGCCTTTGCAAGGCTTTATTTCCCATTTAAAAATGTAATTTTCTTAATTTTTCTATCGGTGATAATGCTTCCTGGAATTGTTCTATTAATTCCCAGATATTTAATTTTGAAGAATTTAGGTCTTGTAAATACTCTAACAGGGGTAATAATCCTGGAGATATTTAGTGAATTTGGTATTTTTCTTTATAGACAACATTTTCTATCCATGCCTATTGAAATGGAAGAGGCTGCAATAGTAGATGGTGCTAATATGTGGAATATATTTTGGAAAATTATGATGCCCCTTTCAAAGCCTATTACTCTTTCTTTTGGCCTTTTAGTGTTTATCTATGGCTGGAATTTATTCCTTTGGCCCCTTATTGTTATAACGTCACCAGAGAAAAGAACTTTACCTATAGCAATAGCACTTCTTCAAGGACAATATTTTAGTAATTGGGGAGTAATTATGGCAGGTGGTGTTATTGCTTCGCTTCCTCCTATCATTCTTTTCCTCTTAACTCAAAAGAGTTTTGTGGAAGGTATAGCTTTTAGTGGACTTAAATAATACAGAAAAATGGAGGTGTTAGGAAATGAAGATTAGTTTTATTGGAGCTGGAAGTGTGGTTTTTACAAGAAATCTCTTAAAAGATTTGGCATTATTTCCTGAGTCTGAGGGAATAGAGATAGCTCTTATGGATATTGATCCTGAGAGATTAGAAGTAGCAAGAAAAATAGCCGAAGAGATAAATGAAAAGAAGAATAAGCATTGGAAGATTAAAGGTTATATGGATTTAAAATCTGCTATTGAAAACTCTAATTATGTGATAAATACTGTTCAGATAGGCGGGAAAGAGGCTACTTATGTAGACTTTGATATACCTGAAAAATATGGATTAAAACAGACCATTGGAGACACTCACGGAATTGGTGGTATAATGAGATTTTTAAGGACAGCCCCATTTTTAAAAGATCTTGTTAGGAATATAGAGGAATATGCTCCTTCAGCTTTACTTTTGAATTTTACAAATCCTATGTCTATGAATCAATGGTATATCAATGATATTTCTGAGATTGAAACTGTGGGTTTATGTCATTCTATTCCTTATACCATTGAGCAGATATCAAGTTATGTGGGGGTTCCTTCAAAGGAGGTAAACTACAAAGTAGCAGGCATAAATCATATGGCATGGGTTTTGACTTTTGAAAGAAATGGAGAGAATTTATATCCTCTTCTTTTTAAGGCTATGGAAAGAAAAGAAATATGGGAGAGAGATCCTGTAAGGTTTGAGATATTAAGGATGTTTCATTATTTTGTAACGGAATCTTCAGAACATAATGCGGAATATGTTCCATATTTTATTAAAGATGAGGAGCTAATTAAGAAACTAAATATTCCTATTAGAGAGTACATAAGAAGAGTAGAAGAGAATGAAAAAGTTTTTAATGCTTTTAAAGACTATTATTTGAAAGGAAATAGAGAAGCCTATGAAATAGTAAAAGAACATTATGGAGAAGAGGAAGAAGACACTTCTAAGGAGTATGCTATTCAAATTATTCATGGTATAGAGACTAATGATTCAAGGCTTGTTTATAGCATTGTTAGAAATGAGGGGATTATAGATAATTTACCTATGGACTGTATGGTTGAAGTTCCATGTTATGTGGATAAGAATGGGGTTTCTCCTTTAAAAGTAGGGTATTTACCTGATCAGTTAGCAAGTTTAAATCTTCTTCATATAAATGTACAAAGACTTGCAGTAAGAGGTGCTGTAGAAGGGGATAAGGATTATATTTATTATGCTGCACTTTTAGATCCTTTAGCTTCCTCCATGTTATCTCCAGAAAAAATACATATGATGGTAGATGAACTGTTAAAAGCTCATAAGGAATATTTAAAAGATTTCTTTATAAAGTAGGTGAGTGCTTATGTGGCTTAGTAAAGATTATTTGAGAAAAAAGGGAGTTTATTCTATATGTAGCTCTAATCCATATGTGATTGAGGCAAGTGTTGAATTTGCAAAGGAGAAGAATGATTATATTTTAATTGAGGCGACACCTCATCAGATAAACCAGTTTGGTGGATATTCAGGTATGACTCCCGAAGATTTTAAAAACTTTGTAATGGGAATAATAAAAGAAAAGGGAATAGAAGAGGATAGGGTGATTCTTGGAGGGGACCATTTAGGTCCTCTCCCTTGGCAAGATGAACCTTCTTCTTATGCGATGAAAAAGGCAAAAGACCTTATAAGAGCTTTTATAGAGAGTGGTTATAAGAAGATACACCTTGATTGTAGTATGTCTCTTTCTGATGATCCTGTAGTGCTCTCTCCCGAGAAGATAGCAGAAAGGGAGAGGGAACTTCTTGAGGTTGCAGAAGAGACTGCTAGAAAGTACAATTTTCAGCCTGTGTATGTGGTGGGAACTGATGTACCGGTAGCTGGGGGAGGCGAAGAGGAAGGTATTACCTCAGTGGAGGATTTTAGAGTAGCAATCTCCTCTTTAAAAAAATATTTTGAGGATGTTCCAAGGATATGGGATAGGATAATTGGTTTTGTAATAATGCTTGGTATAGGTTTTAATTATGAAAAAGTGTTTGAGTATGACAGGATTAAGGTGAGAAAAATTTGGGAGGAGGTAAAGAAAGAGAATCTTTTTGTTGAAGGTCACTCTACTGACTATCAGACAAAACGTGCATTGAGAGATATGGTAGAGGATGGAGTAAGAATTCTTAAGGTTGGTCCTGCTTTAACAGCAAGTTTTAGAAGGGGAGTATTTTTATTAAGTAGCATTGAGGATGAGCTTATATCTGAGGATAAAAAGTCTAATATTAAGAAAATTGTGTTTGAGACTATGTTAAAAGATGATAAATATTGGAGAAAGTATTATAAGGATTCAGAAAGATTAGAATTAGATATTTGGTACAACTTACTTGATAGAATTAGATATTATTGGGAATATAAAGAGATAAAAATAGCTTTAAATAGGCTTTTTGAAAATTTTTCGGAAGGGGTTGATATTAGATACATCTATCAATATTTTTATGATTCGTATTTTAAAGTAAGAGAAGGAAAAATAAGAAATGATCCAAGGGAGCTAATAAAGAATGAAATAAAGAAGGTCTTGGAGGACTATCACTATGCTGTAAACTTATAAAATTTTATTTAATAGTATTTTCCCACTTTTCTAATATGTTTTTATCAACCACACCTTCCATGGGACCTCTCTTGGTTACACTGAGAGCTCCTATTATATTTGCTCTTTTTAATGCTCTTTCAATATCATAACCTTGTAAAATACTAGTTACAAATCCGGCATCAAAGCAATCTCCTGCTCCGGTTGGATCAACCTCTTCTACCTTAATGGGATCAACTTTATATACTTTACCTTTATAATGTGTTTCTGCTCCATGTTTTCCTTTTTTTATAACAACTATTTTCTCTTCCATATCTATAGCTCCTTTGATAATTGATAGTTCCTTTTCTCCAGAGAGAATTATATTAGATTTTGAGACTATATTTTCAATAGTTTTTAAGTACTCCTTTGATAGTCCAAGCTCTACTCTTATATTTGGATCAAAGCTTATTAGTTTACCATACTCATAAGATAGGGTTACAGCTTTTTCTATTGCTTCTCTTACATTATCCTTTATAGCAAGAGAGCATCCCATCACATGTAAAGCTTTTATGTTTTTTATTAAATCATCGGTGATATCTTCTGGGTATATATTGCTTGCTGCAGAATGTGGTAAATGAAAGATAAATTTCCTTTCCCCATTAGAAAAATAAGTTACAAAGGCAATTCCAGTGATATATTGATTGGTTTTCTTTATTAAGCTAGTTTCTACACCATCTCTTTTCAGTCTCTCAAATACATTTTTACCAAAGTCGTCCTCTCCTACGCACCCTAAGATTCCCCCTTTAAGTCCAAGTTTTACTACTTGGTCAATAAAGATTGCAGGAGCACCACTTGGATATGGTCCTAAAAATTCTCCAGGGCTTAGGAAGTCTTGATCAATATTTTTTGCCATTATTTCTACAAGAATCTCACCTATAGTTAACACATCTAGTTCCATTTTTCTACTCCCCTTTAATGTCAATTATCACTTTAAAATATTCTTCTTTATACTTTAGTATATCTTCAAAAGCCTCAGAGACTTTATCAAAAGGATATAGGTGGGTAATCAAAGCTTCATAATTTAATTGGTTTTTTCTTAATAGGTCAATAGCAATGAGATAATCATCTTTTGTATACATTAAGGATCCCTTTAGGTTCAATTCTCTATCCTGAATATAAATGAGTTTTGCTGTAGAAATCTCCTTTGGTACTCCCATAAGGATAATGTCAGTTCCCTTTCTTGCGTATTCAATGGCCATATTTATGGTTTGATCTACTCCTACACATTCAAATACTAAGTCAGGTCCTTCTTGGGTAAAGAGGTTTGAATTTAATTCTTCTGGTTTTATAGTAATTATTCCAGGGCATAAAGTTTTTGCAAGATGAAGCCTCTTATCAAGTACATCAACAAGAACTATTTTTTTAGCCGATGATAGATATAAAACTATGGTGGTAAGGAGGCCTATGGGACCACTTCCTATTACCAGTACTTCATCCCCTGGTTTGAAGGATGATCTTCTTACTCCATGTACTGCAACTGCAAGAGGCTCAGTTAATACGGCTCTTTTTAAAGGAATATCATTTATTTTATAAACTTTGTGGGCTGGAATTTTTATATACTTCTGAAATCCACCATTGGTTTTTGTACATCCTATTACATCAAGGTTTTTGCATATGTTATATCTTCCGTGGGTGCAGTTATAACAGGTCCCACAGGTTAAACTCGGCTCTACTACAACAAAATCATTTACTTCTACATTTTCCACATCTTTTCCCTTTTCAATTACTTTTCCTACAAACTCATGTCCTAAGACGATACCTGGTTTTACAAAAGGATGTTCTCCAAGATAGGCATGGAGGTCAGAGCCACAGATTCCCGCATAGATAACCTCAAGAAGAACCTCATTATCTTTAGGATGCTCTATAGGTGTTTCGATAAGTTCAAGCCTTCTTATATCTCTAAGAAGCCATCCCATATTTTTCATGGTAGATCCCCCTAAAGTTATTTATTAACGTTATTAGTTAAAGGTTATTACAATTAAAAGCTTTTTTCAAGGTATAGAATCATTCTTATATTGATCTTGTGACTGATTAGTCATATAATAGGTTAGATTTTAAGAAAGGGGGAATATTATGTTTATTCAAATCAAAGATCTCTCTAAGAGTTATCAGTTAGGACTAACTAAAATTAATGCTCTTAAAAGAGTTTCTATGGATCTTGAAAAGGGTAAAATCTATGTAATACTTGGGCCTTCAGGCTCTGGAAAGACCACTCTTCTTAATATTCTTGGAGGAATTGATAAACCTGATGAAGGGAAAGTTATAGTTGAGGAAGAAGATATAACTAATTACGGTGATAAAGAGTTAACTAACTATCGTAGAAGGAAACTTGGTTTTATCTTTCAATTTTATAATCTTGTGAATTCTCTAACGGTCTTAGAAAATGTACTTTCTACAAAATATCTCTCAGAGGATGGTTTAGATCCTAAAGAAGTACTTGAGATTGTGGGAATGTGGGAACATAAGGATAAATTTCCCTTTGAGCTTTCTGGAGGTGAACAGCAAAGAGTAGCTATAGCAAGGGCAGTAGTGAAAAATCCGGCTATAATTCTTTGTGATGAGCCCACTGGTGCTCTTGATTTTGAAAATGCGAAAAGAGTACTTAAACTCCTTGAGGATATAAATAAAAGATATGGTACCACAATTATAATTGCTACTCATAATACTGCTATCGCTAAGATGTCTCACAAGATTATAAGGCTAAGAAGTGGTGAGTTAGTTGAATATCAAGATAATCCATCTCCTGTACCTGCTGAGGAGGTGGTTTGGTAATGCTTAAGAAAATTCCCCTCAGAATAATGTGGAGGGATAAGTCTCATTTTTTAGGGATAATTTTTCTTGTGCTTTTTGCTTCTTTTGGCTATGCCCTATTTAGTATTCTTATTACAAATATTGATACAAATTATCAAAATTTTGTTGAAAAGTATAATCAAGAGAATTTCCACTTTACAACCTTCTTTCCTATAGATATAGAGGCTCTTGAGAAAAAATATAATGTGCTTATTGAGGAGAAGTTTACATGGGATTTTCAATATGGTGATAAAGTAATAAGGTTTTTTAATGTAACAGAGAAAGTAAATAAGCCTTTGATTCTTGAGGGAAGCCTTCCTAAGATAGGAGAAATTGCTGTAGATCCTAATTTCGCAAAGGCCAATAAACTAAAGATAGGTGATGTAATCAACATAAATGGTATGGATTTTCATATTTCAGGATATGTAGCTCTTCCCGATTACATATATATAACTAAAAATGAAACTGATCTTCTTCCTGATCCCTTGCATTTTGGAATTGGAATAATGAATTTTGAAGATATGAAAAAGTTTTTGAGCAGTGTTGCCTATAGATATTACATGGTAAGAGGAAGTATTTCTGATCTTGATTCTTTTAAGACAGAGTTAAATTCTAAGTATACTCTTCTTTCTTTTGTGGAGAAGGATGAAAACTTTAGAATTATAGTTACAGAGATGAAAATGAAGAGTGCGAGACCTATGTCCTTTGTTATTGCTGGTACTATTTTGATTATTTCTTCAATTCTTCTTTTTATTGTTTTGAGAAGACTTATAAACTCAATGCATGCTGAGATTGGTACTCTTTATGCCTTGGGATACAGTAGTAAAGAGATTGTAAGTGTATATATTCTTTTCCCCATATATATCTGGCTAATGGGGGCCATTCCAGGAAGTGCTCTTGGTTATGCCCTTTCTGGCCCTTTTACAGATTTCTATGTGTCCTTTATAAGTGTACCTGTAGTAGAAAAGTTTATCCCTGTGAAAGATCTTTTTATTGCTCTTTTTGTACCTGCTCTTTTTATGATTCCTTCTGGATACATAGCTATTAGAGATCTTCTTAAGAAAAGAGTTGTGGAGATAATAAGAGGAGAGTCGGAAAAGAGTTTTAAAACAAGATTTCGTATGAAATTTCTTGATAGATTTTCTTTTAAGAGAAGAATAATGTTAAAACAGGGACTTTTGCATCCTTCAAGGGAACTTGTTTTGATAGTAGGAGTTGCTTTTGCTACTTTGATTATTCTCTATGGAGTCGTAGCAAAATCTGCCTTATCTTACCTTGTGGAAGATACATTCAAAAATATTTTTAAATATAACTACATGTACATCTTTAATTATTACGAAAAAGAGAATAAATATCTTAATGCAGAACCTTTTAATATGTTATCTTTCTATCTTAAGGGTACTAAATCGAAGGTAGTAATCTATGGAATTTTAAAAGACTCTCAGATGATAATTCTGAAAGATAATAAAGGAAATAAGATAAATTTAGAGGGTCTTGTAATTTCCCAATCTTTAGCAGATAAATTTAACCTCAAGGTTGGAGATGTTTTGAACCTGGTAAACAACATTAATGGTAAGGAATATAGTTTGAAGATTATAGGTATTGCAGATCTTTATGTAGGAAATAGTGGCTATATGAATTTAGAAGAGTTTAATAAGACTTTTGATTTAGAAGAAGGCTCTTTTATAGGGCTTTACTCTCTCGATAAACTTGATGTTCCAAAGGAAAATCTTGTTACTTACATGAGTAAAGAGGATGCAATAAAGGTATTTAGGGATTCTGCACAAAGTATAGACCAAATGCTTCAGGTGATGTATCTTATATCCTTCTTCCTTGCTTTTACCATAATTTATGTTCTTGCCTCTCTTGTGATTACAGAAAATAGAAAACCTCTTGCTATCTTTAAGATTCTTGGATTTAGAGATGGAGAATTGAGTTCTATGTTTCTTGGTTTTAATAATTTCTCTTTTATGATTGGTTTTCTTTTAGGAATTCCTCTTTATAACATGCTTATAGGTTATCTTATAAAAGAAGTATTAAGAGATGTGGATTTCTCTTTTAAAATGCAAGCTCAATTTAAGGATGTAATCTTTTCCTTTGTATATCTTTTTGCAGCCTTTTTACTTTCAAGATATCTTGGGAGGAGAAAAATAAAGTCTATTTCTCCAGCCGTAATATTGAAAGAGCAATCCGAATAAAACATGGGCTCCCCTTCGGGGAGCCCCAATTTAATTAATTTGTATAAGTTGGAGTATAGCTTTCTCCATATCTTTGTAGAACTTTTATAAAAGCTTCCCTATGATTTTGGGATCCTTTTAATAAATTTGTATAAACTCTTATTATGTCGGCTTTATTGGTTCTATTTATTGCCTCCTGTAAATCTTTTATGTCAAGTTCTTCAATTAAAATTCCAACTTTTAAGGCTTCAATTACTGACTTTTTGCCTCTTTCTATTAAATTATTGTAAAGTTCTGTGAATTTAGGATCTGAGAATTTTCCGACACTATCATCTGTTATTGGATCCTTTAGATTGTAGTAATTAATTAAAGTCTTTACAGCGTTCATATGAGTTTGTTCTGATTTTGATATGTTATAAAAAGTAGGAATTTTGTAAAGGTTGTATAAAGTTGTATATACATCTCTTGCTAATTTTTCTTCCTCCCTCATATGAAGTATATCTTTAATTTCTTGGGAACTAAGATTTACTGCAGAAATTCCTAAATTACTAAATAGAGTGAAGGACATAAGAAGAATTCCTAACATCAATACAAATCTTTTCATTTCTGGTCACTTCCAAGTTAAATTTTTATTTGCTTTAAATTATAGTCTTTGATACTTAAAGTTTTTTAAGAATTAGCTTAATTTTTACTTAAAAATTTTATTTTTTTAGTTATGGGGAATGTGGTGATATGGATTACCTATAACTCATTCTTCAAATCTTAGGGAGTCTGCCAAGAGAAATAGCAGACCTCTTTTTTGTGGTATAATATTAAAATCTTAAAAATTCTTGTATCGGAGGTGAAGGGGATTGAAGAAGTTCATTTTTGTGCTTTTGGTTGTTTTATTATCTTTTTCCATCACTTATGCTGGTAATTTTGGAGTTGGCGTAGTTATAGGAGAACCTACAGGACTGTCTTTTAGGCTTTGGCAGGGTAAAGCTCAGGCTTTTGATTTTGGCGTAGCTTGGAGTTTGAATGCTAATGTTCTTCATCTTTTTGCTGATATGGTGACTCATAATTATGGAATATTTAAACCTAGCTCAGGTTCAATGCCCTTTTACTATGGGGTAGGAGTAAGAATATTAGCAGCTGATAATACAAATTTTGGAATTAGAATTCCTCTTGGGGTTGTTTACATTCCTAAAGGAATGAATTTAGACTTTTTCTTTGAACTTGTTCCAACATTAGAATTGGTTCCTCAAACCAGTATTGACGTAGATGGAGCTTTTGGTTTTAGATATTATTTCTAACCTATGATTTTATAACGCCACAGGCTTTCTGAAAAATAACATTGCCTGTGGCGTTACATTTCTCTTATCACTTTTAATTTGATACTTCCTATTTCAATTCTTTTTACTTTGTCTATCTCTTTTAAAGGGGTAAAAATTAGCAGGTTTCTCTTTTCTAAATTTACCTCCTGAATTATTCCAAGTTCTAGTAGGTTTTCTTTTTCATCAATTAGTCCTACAAGCCTTCCTGTATAGTCCTCTTTTTGAAAGTCTATATACTTGTCTATAGAATGTACCAAATATATAGGAAAAAGTAATGTCTTTGCATTTTGAAAGTACATCTCATATCTTTTTTCCCTAAACTCTCTTCTCTCTTCAGGAGGTCTTTCTCTTGCAAGAATGCTTTTGGGTATTTTATACACATTTTTAGAAAGTCTTCCTATGATTTTTAAAAGAGGGTCAAGTTCATTATCAGTCTGTATAGCAACTATATGGTCAGGATTTATTACAAAGGTTTTATAATATTTTAAGATTTTTCCTAATCTACCCTTTACAAGGCCACAGGTGTTTATGATTACTATGTCAGCCATTTTTTTAGCTTCATCAAGAAGTCTTCTTACTCCCGTAATTACTTGTAGAAATCTTCCTGTAGGAGTTATCTCTCCAATAAAATACCAGCTTTTTATAGGTAGGTTTTCAAAAGAGAAAAGTTCATTTTCTAAAAGGCTTAAAGATATGGTTCCTGGTACACCAATATCTGCCTGTCCTAAATCAGAATTAATGATGGCTACTTTTAGATTGTTTTTTACTCCATAACTTGCAAGAAATTTTACAAAGGTACTTTTTCCAGAATTGGGCAATCCTATAACAATAACGACTCCCTTTTTAAGCAGAATATCGTCTGCTGTTTGTTGCCATAAAGGAGGTATATCTATCATTTTTTAAAATTCAGTTATTTTAGGAACATTCTCGTAGAGAGATTCTATGTCGTAAAATTCTCTTGCCCTTGGTGAGAAGATATGCACAATTAGATCATAGTAATCAAGTAAAGTCCATCCAGTGCCTTCTCTTCCCTCGATACCTCTTGGAGTAAAACCTAATTTTTCCATTTCCTCTTCCACACTTCTTTGGATTGCTTTTCTTTGAGTGTTAGTAAGTCCTGTGCATATAACAAGGTAATCGGTAAGTCCTGATATTTGGGATACATCAATTATTATTACATTTTCTGCTTTCTTCTCCAACACAATACGGGCAACTCTTATGGCTTTTTCTCTACTCTCCAAGAAATTCATCACCCCTCCTTTACATTATTAGGTTTAAAGTATTGATCTAAAATGTCTTTTAATTTACTTTCATCAGGAATAACATAGCTTATGCCATTTATATTTTCAGGAGTGCCTGGCATTATAAAAGTATGTATATCCTCTTCACTTATATCCATAAACTTTGAAGCTATTACAATACCTTCCATAAGGGATACATTGGTTTCAAAAATAGAGCCAGCCAAAGATATATATTGGGGCATATTTAGAAGGTTTATTTTTTCTTTCATTTGCTTAAAAAGAGCCATAAGGAATTTTTGCTGCCTTTCTACTCTTGCTAAATCTCCCATTGGATCATGTCTAAATCTCACATAACCAAGAGCCTCCCTACCGTTTAAGTGATGTACCCCTGGAGTAAGATCCACAAGAAATTTATCAGTTTTGTCTCTATAATACATTCTCCTTTCTACTTCTATTTCTATACCACCGATGGCGTCAATAAACTTTTCAAATTGTTGAAAATTTACTTTTACATAATAGTGGATAGGAATATTTAAAAAGTTCTCTAAAGTTTTTAGTGAAAGAGGTACTCCTCCATAGGCATAAGCATGATTTACTTTGCTGAAACCATGGTTTTGTATATATACCCTTGTGTCTCTCGGAATAGAGAGAATATTGACCTTTTTATTTTTAACATCTAAGGAGATAATAATAATAGTATCACTTCTTCCCTGATCCGTCTTTCGCTCGTCTACTCCTAAGAGAGCAACGTTTATTTTTTCGATTTTATTAAAGGCTACATCTAAAAGCTCTACTTTTTCTAAAACAGGATAATTCTTTGTAGGAGTGTAATTGAAGCTATTTTGGATGTAGTAATATCCTCCTACTCCTACAGCTATTAAGACTATAAGGAGTACTAAAATTCCTATTACAACTGCTTTCCATTTTTTCATTTTTTTCTTCTGCCTCCTTTAGTTTCATCTTTACTAATTTTATTATATTACCAAACAAAGAGGCCCCTCAAATTCAAAGGGGCCTCTTTTTATTCTCTAAATTTAATTTATTTTTGATTTCATAAATTAACCACGGTTTCTTCTCTCACGTGGTCTTTCTTCCCTTGGTTTTGCCTCGTTAACGATTATTCTTCTTCCTTTGACCTCTGTGTTATTAAGGGCAGAGATCATTTTTTCGGCCTCTTTTTCATCTACCTCTACAAAGCCAAATCCTTTAGATCTTCCTGTATTTCTGTCAGATATAATTCTTGCAGAATATACAGTACCATGGCTTGCAAAGATATTTTTTAGTTCCTCTTCTGTAGTTGACCAAGGTAAATTACCTACATACAAAGTCTTGCTCATTTTTTCACCTCATGGAAATTTTTAGAATTTCTGGGGAAGCTTTTGGGGAGCATTCCGGAACCCTTGAGAAAAGGATACTATCAGGATACTTTCGGTACACTTCACCTCTCTTTCTGGGAAAATAAAAATACTTGAGAGCTCTTTTAGGGGATTCCCAAGGAGTCTCAAGTATTTTTTTATAAACTCTAAATTTCCTCTAAAAAACTCAAACATACTCAAATAACCTTTTAATGAGAGCTATCATATCACAAAAGATTAAAATTGTAAATATGGTAATTTAGAAATTTTTTGTCTTGCTGATTCTTATAAGGATTGATATAATTTGTTCATAGGGGGAAACCAATGTGTATTTATTTTCAAAGACAATATTTCTAAGGACAGGTTAAATTTTTTATGGTTATAAAAGAAATAAATTGTAAGACTGCTATTTCTAAGTGTAAGTTCCCTAATGGTGGATGGGCGATAAATCCATATGTTGGGTGCTCTCATGGATGTATTTATTGTTATGCAAGGTTTATGAAAAAATTTACAAAACATACTGAGAGATGGGGAGATTTTATAGATGTAAAAGTAAATATGCCTGAAGTTCTCAAAAAAGAGATAAGAAGGGAAAGATATAAAAAGGGAGATATTTATATAGGTACAGTTACAGATCCGTACCAGCCATTGGAGGAGAAATATGAGATTACTAGAAAAGTTCTTGAGATTTTGTCAGAATATCCTTATCCTGTAAGCATACTTACAAAATCTGATCTTGTATTAAGGGATATTGATATTCTTAAGAGGTTTAAAAATGTTGATGTAAATTTCACATTAAATACCCTTGATGAAGATTGGAAAAATTTGGTAGAGCCAAATTCTCCTCCTATAGAAAATAGAATTTTAGCTATAAGTAAATTAAAAGAAGAGAATATAAAAGTATATGCAATGATGGGACCTTTTTGGCCCTTCTTTTCGGATGCAGAGGAATTAATTAAAACCTTTAAAGTTCTTGGAATAGAAGAAATATACACAGAAAGCTTCAATACTATTGGTGGGACTTTTACCGAAGTAGAAGATAGGATGGCTCAGTATTATCCCAATATTCTTCCAAGAATGAAGGAAATTCTTTTTAATAAGGATAACTTTAATAATTTTTATTCCCTAATAAGAGAAAACTTATTTGAACTGTCAAAACAGTATGGAATAAGAATAAACATATATTTTGGCAGAGGGCACAGCAAATTTAAAGAAACTACATTTACCTCATCTTCTTATGATGTTTAAATGAATTCTTGATGAACTCATTTGTGTGAATTTGGGGATGGCTTAATATTATATATTTAAAAAGCATACTTTGAAACCTAGTTAGACTCATATTATAACTTCCTGCATTCAATCGCTTAATTATTATATATTTATCTTTTCCAGGTTTATTAATTCCCTTGTTAGTAGTATAGAAAACTTCGTATCCTAGTTCTTTAGCGATCTCTAACACAGTAGAATTATAAGCTCCATATGGGAAACAAAGATCTTTTACTTCGATATTTAAATTCTTTTCGATAAGATGTTTTGAGTACCATAAATCTTCAGAGATTCTCGATTTATATTCTTCATCACTTTCTCTGTAGAAAAGAGGTTTATAGATATGTCCTACAAGGGCTGGAGCTTTACTAAAAAGTCCTGTTCTCACAAGATGATGGGAATCATAGGTATGAGATCCAAAGTATATAAAATGACTTTTTAACATATCTTTCATTTCATCCCAGGTAATATAAGGAAAAGCTCCGACTTTGCCTACCATGGATGCAATAATAAAGTTTATTGCAGGTACTCTATATTTTTCTGGAATAGAATAAGCAAGTTTATAGAAGCTTTCATATCCGTCGTCTAAAGTTATGAGTAATTTGTTGTCAGAGATATCTGTTTTTCCTTCCATAAACTCTCTTAAAGTCTCTGGAGTTATTGGATGAAATCCCGCACTTTTTAAATATCTTATATGCTCTTCAAAAAGTTGAGGAGAAATACTAATAGTGCCTTTTACTTTTTTATCTATCTAGTACATGATAAGTTAAAACTAAGACCTCATTAGAGTAATAAGGAATAAAACCAGGATTAATCTCATTATGAGAATTAGTGTCAGCTCTCAACTCTATAAGGATAACTGTAGGAAATGGAAAAGAGAAAACTAGGATCATTATAAAACATTTTATTAAAACTTAATCTTTTCATCCCTCGCATACTTTAATTACTCTTTTTCCTTTTTTTCTTCCATCGGTCTTAAGTCGTACTGAGTTTATACCTCAAAAAATTTTTAAGTCAATCAATATCAGAGAAACTGATTAAACTTAATTATGGGTAGAATAACGCTACTAGGGAATGAAGAAATCTTCATTAATGAAGTAAGAATAATTTTTAAGGAGAGCTTTGAGTTTTTCTGTTTATATATTCTTCATACTGGTACCTATCTCCCTACCTATGCGGTTATGGAGTATGAATCCAAGTTGTAATATGTGTATTTTTTAGGTTATAATTAAAAACATGAAGAAAACAAAGTCAATTACAATGAAAGATATAGCTCAAAAAGTTGGGGTTTCTATAGCAACAGTTTCTAGGGTTTTGAATTATGATGAGAATTTTGCAGTTTCTGACGAAGTTAAAAGAAAGATTTTTGAGGCTGCAGAAGAAGTAAACTATTATCCTAAAAAATATAGGAGAACTAAAACCTATAAAAAGATATTAATTGTTAAAGCATACTCTGAAAAAGTCGAGCTAGAGGATACTTATTACTTATCTCTTCGTGTAACTATTGAGCGGTTGCTTAGAATGAACGAATTTTTTGCGGAGATTAAAGATGATAATTTAAGTTTAGAAGAGCTTGAAAATTATCATGGGGTAATAATTTTAGGAAATTTAGAAGAAAAAAAACTTTATAGCTTTTTGTCTAAGAATCTAAATATTATTTTAGTAGATTTTTCTTGTGACAATCCATATGTGGATAGTGTTGTAGTAAACTATAAATTGGGAGTTAAGCAGGCTTTAGAATATTTACTAGTTTTAGGACATAAAAAAATTGGAATTATAAGCGGAAGAGAAAATACGGGGAACATGGATATGAGAGAGTTATACTTTCGCAAATTTTTGCAAGAGAAAAATTTATTAAATGAGAATTATATATTTTATGGAGATTTTACCCCTCATGGGGGATATATGGCTGCAAAGGAAATGCTAAATCTTCCTGATAAACCAACTGCAATATTTGTTTCTAATGATTCTATGGCTATTGGATGTTATAAGGCAATTTATGAATTGGGATTGAAAATTCCTGAAGATATAAGTATTGTTGGTTTTAATAATATATCAATTTCGCGTTTTATGACACCTCCTTTAACTACAGTTAATGTTTCAGTTGAAGAAATGGCTGAGACATCTTTATATTTGCTTAAAGATAGACTAAAGAGAAACCGTAAAATTGGCAAGAAAGTTACTATTTCAACAGAGCTTCTAGTGAGGGAAAGTTGTAAAGAAGTTTAATTGAAAAATAACTCTAATTTGTTTTAAGATCGATTAGAGATACGATAATAGCACTAGATAAAATGAGCCCACACCCAAGTATAGTAGGTAAGTTTATATCCTCTTTATATAAAAGGTAAGAAGCTAAATATCCCCAAATAGCTTCAGTACTTAGTATAATTGAAGTAATATAAGGTTTTATGAATTTTTGGGAGTAGGTTTGTAATATGTAGGCTAATAAGGTGCTGAATAAACAAATGTAGACCAAGCTAAATAAAAGTCTTTTGTTTTTTTCTCCTATAATAATAAATACAAGATTTTTAAACCAAACAAAATTATATTTTATTAAGATAAGGAGCAAAGAGATTAAAGAAACAGTTAAAAATTGCCAAAAGGATAAATTTATCAGGTCATCATTTTTTATGAAAATATCAGTAAAAACTATGTGAAATCCAAAAAACAGAGCGCATAATAGGCTAAAAAAATCTCCTTTATTTAGATAAAAAGCATCTCCAGAATATGATAATAAAAAAACTCCTAGTACACATAATAAGGCTGAAACTATGTGAAAGAATTTTGGTTTTTTCCCTCTTATTAACCAATATAAAAATGGTACTATAACCACGTTAGTACTTGTAAGAAAGGCATTCTTTCCAGGAGTAGTATAGAATATACCTATAGTTTGAGTCCAAAAAGCAAGAAAAAGAAAAAAGCCTAATATAAATCCTCTTTTTATTGTTTGTAATCTAGAACTCCTGATAGAGTTATAGTAAATAATAATAAGGAAAAAGGCAGAAGAGAAAAATCTGATAAACAATACTTGTATAGGGGTAATATGTGTTACACTTTCTTTAACAGCTACAAAGCCAAATCCCCATATGGTCGTTGCTAAAATTAAGCTTATATACGAACTTATATACGAAAAAGACAAATTATGCATTATTTGTCCCTCCTAAGTAATTTCTTTGAAATAAGATATTTCAGGTTTTCGGAAATTTCATAATGGTTAAATATTGAAATAAAAAGTTCTATTGAAAAATCTTCGTATTTACAACGATATTTTAATAGTTGGTTTTGTCCGCAGGAGTTAGTTCCTAATGCATTATTCTTGTAGTCTATGTTTAGAGTTATGAAATTGCTTTTCTTTAACTCCCAATTATGCTTTGCTTTCTGAATTTCAGTATCTTCATAAGGATATGCGCTGAAATCAAAAGATTTACTAGTACTAACAAAAATTCCAACCCCATAATCATCTGTAAGACTCACATACTTACAATCGCTTCTATTAGCTGAATCTTGAGGTTTTATATAACTTACCATGAGATTTTCGACATAATCCTCATAACATCCTATAAGTGCTGATTCTTTCATGTCTATGTAATTTGTGTGCGGTCCTCTTCCAAACCATCTTACGTTTCTTAGATCTCTAGAAAGATACCATTTGAAACCAAGTTTAGGGAGCATATTGGGGGCTTTGTCTTTATCTCCTTTAGTTTTCGCGGATATTTTTATAATAATGTCTCCTGTAGGATATATATGATATGAATAATCTATCACATAGAACCAAGTAGAGTTTATTGTTCCATATAAGATTTGAGTCTCTATGTTTAAAAAATCTTTAAAGTCTTTTATCTCAAATTTATCAACTCTCTCTTTTATAAAAGGTAAATGATATTTATTTATATAGTCACTTGTGATATTTTTGTCATTGTCAATAGGTGGTCTCCAGAAATTAAAGAAAGGACCAAAGAGTCTGATTTTTTTGCTGTTTTTTTCTCCTTCTATTAGTTTTGCTTTTACTTTATCAAATGTTATTTTTATGTCTTCCCCTATTATTTCAAGAATATCTCCCTTTTCAATGACAGATATGGGAGTTTTAGTATGGTTATTTATGAGAGAGGTTTCTTCTTTAATTTCTTCTTCTTTAATTCTATATTGAAAGTATGAAACAATATGCCCTCTTTTAGCCCAAGGTGTATCTTCCTTTAGAATAACATAAAAATCAATGAAAGTTTCCTGTTTTATGTTTTCATTATTTCTGATTTTTATGACATCTTCTACTTCTATTTCTTTTTTACACCTTGGAGGAATGTTAGATGGTGTAATTTCTCCACTTTTAATTATGCCATTATTGTTCCAAATCGAATAAACAACTAACAAGTGATCTAAAGAAATAAAATTATATAAGTTCTTAATTACAAAGATGCCTTTTTCAATATTAAGCAATTCAATTTTTATTGGTTCAAAGATTTTTTTTAACTCTAAAAAGCCTGGTTTAATAGTTCTATCAGGAAAAAGTATTCCATCTATACAGAAGTTACTATCATTAGGTTCATCTCCAAAATCCCCTCCATATCCATAACCTTTATTTTGGATAGGTAATCCATGATCACAAAACTCCCATATAAAGGCTCCCTGAAAGTTTTCATGTGCTTCAAATAATTCTTGATAATCCTTTAATCCACCAGGTCCTGTGCCCATTGCATGTCCGTACTCACACAGAATATATGGTTTATTGCAGTTCTTAATAACTTCTAGTAGAGATTTACTTTCATTCTCAGGTTCAAGCCATGTATACATAGTAGAAAATACATCTGTGACTCTGCCTTCTTTGTCACCCTCATAGTGAATCATTCGAGTATTGTCAATTTCTCGTATTTTTTTTGCACATTTTTCAAAATTTATTCCAAAAGAAGATTCATTACCTAAGGACCACATTATTATAGAAGGATGATTCTTATCTCTATGAACTGTTCTTTCAATACGATCAATAAAGGCATTTTCCCATTCAGGGTTGTTAGCAAGGTAGTTATGCTTGTCAACAAGTTCGAAACCATGAGTTTCAATATCACATTCAGAAATCACGTATACACCATATTTATCACATAGATCATAGAAGTAAGGAGAATTTGGATAATGTGATGTTCTAATGGAATTTATATTGTACTGTTTTAGAAGTTTTATATCTTTTTCTGCAATGTCCAGGGGGGTAAAATATCCAAAACTAGGATAAAACTCATGTCTATTAATTCCCTTCAATTTGATTGGAACACCATTTAGTAAAAACTTATTTCCTAATATTTCTATTTTTCTAAATCCAATTTTTTGTGGAATTACTTGTATTATTTCTTGGTTTTTCCTAAGAATTAGAAAAAGATTGTATAAATATGGCTCTTCATCAGACCATTTTTTTATATCAAAATAAGGAGAAATAATGTTTAGTTCGTTACCAGATACTTTAAAGTTATCTGAATATATTATATTATTATATTCATCCGCAAGAATATATTCGAAAGTAATTTCTTCTACAAAGTTCCAGAATTTTAGGTTAAGTTTTATATTCCCCTTCTTATAATCTTCGCTTAAATCCGTTTTTACGAAGAAGTCAAATATACCATCTAAAGGTTCGACTCCAATCTCAACATCTCTTATGATTCCTGCGAGTTTCCACATATCTTGGCCTTCCAGATAACTCCCATCTGACCATTTGTATACTCTTACTGTAAGTAAATTTGGGCCTTCTACAACATATTTACTTATATCGAATTCTGAGGTTAATCTTGAACCTTTGCTATATCCAATTTCAAAGCCGTTTAACCATAAGTGGAAAGCTGAAGAGACTCCATGAAATTTGATTATTATTCTTTTATCAAGCCAATTTGCAGGAATAAAAAACCAGGTTCTGTAAATTCCGCAAGGATTTTCCGTAGGAACATAAGGGGGATTTAATGGGAAAATATATAATAGATCAGTATAATTGGGTTTTCCAAAGCCTTGTATCTCCCAACTTCCAGGAACGTAGATTTCTTGCCAATTAGAGTCATCAAAATCTTTCTTTTGAAATCCTTCTGGCGAATATTCTGGAGCTTCTAAGTAAAGAAATTTCCATTTTCCATTCAATAATTTATATCCTAAGGATAATTTTTTTTCGAAGTAAGAGGCAGATTCTAGAGTTGGGTACGAGTAGAAGTAGGATCTTGCAGGTAGTCTATTTATGTTAGTTATTTTGTGATTTTCCCAAGTCTTAATCATTTACTCTTTCCTCCTCTTCATAGAATGTAAGGAATATACTAGCAGTCCAACTGAAATCTGTGTCACAGAGTCCCTCTCCTGTTTTTGGATTGTAATTTTCACTAAAATAGCTATTTTTAATCATAGCCAAATATTTTTTTCTCAATTCTTGTGAAGTCTTTAAATACCCATGCTTTTGTAAGGCTTCATAGAAAATAAAAGTAGTTGGAGCCCAAATTGGACCTCTCCAATATCCAGTTTCATTAAAATATTTGCTGTTTTGAGCCTCGGTAGTTATTCCATACGGAGACAAGTATTTTTTAATTAATGTTTTATGGATTTGATTTATAATTTCTGGTTTAAGATCTTCTAATATTAAGGGTATATATTTTTGTAAACTTTCAGAATTTATTTTATTATGATTTTTATCATATGCTACAAAATCTTCTCCATCCCATAAATTTATAAGAGAGAGGTATAGTCTTGATTCTATATCTCTAAATAAATCCATTTCAAATCTTTTAGATTTTAAGATAGCCATCTTTTGAAGTACTCTAAAGAGGATAATTAAGTATGAATTGAGATCTGGTGATTCTATTGGGGGAGAAGATATAAAAATTGTAGAATTATCCATACCACTTTCATTTCCATGATTGTATTGTATTAGGTAGTCTTTATCGTCATCTCTAAAATTTAACCACCATAGTGCCCAATTTTTTAAAGGTTCATATAAATCTATTATTTCTTCGTAGCTTAATAATTTATTTCTGTTTAGATATTCAATAATGAAGCCAATAATAGGAGGTTTACAAAAGTTATAACAACAATAAACATCATTTACAAAATCAGGTATCAGCCCGTCTTCTCTTTGCAATTCAGTAAATGTTTTTATTGCATTAATAGATAAATCGAAGAATTTATTGACGAGTGGTAATATTATAAAAAGATTATCCCAACTCCAGGCATTTGTCATCTTATTTTTTGAAGAATAAATAGTCTCATATTTAAGTAGTCCTCTTGGAGATACAATATTAGACCATAGTATATATTGAGCTAATTCGTATTCAAAAGTTTTGTTCCCTTTGAATTTGGAGGAAAAATTGTCATACTTTTTCTTGTTTTTCTCTAAAGCTTCTTCATAGGTAGGTTTTATGTTTAGAGAAACTTTGTCTATTTTGTCGGTTATCTTTATCAGAGAGATTCCATTCAGGGGATATATATATAATTCTGCAGATTCACATCCTAAACCATTCCATTTTGTGTATATTTTTGTTTCTCCTACTAATACCTCGATTAAAAGTATTACGTTGTTTTTATGAGAACAATTAAATTCATAAATATTTTTATCTCTTTCAATCAAGTTATCATAACCTCTTGTTGCAAATTTAAGGGTTACAGGATGATTTATGCTCTTAATAACAAGGGTATTATCATCATAAAAAGTAAAGTTTATGGATGAATCATTTTTGTTTATTCTTAGTTCATAGAAATTAAAAAATATATCAGAATTTACTGTATCCCATTCAATTTTTATTAGATTACCCCAATCATTGTCTCCTCCTGAGATGTGTCTTATCCATAAGCTTTTTCTTTCATCTAAGCTTATTACAATATAAGACCCTCTTGTGCTAAAAGGTATGTTTTTTAATAAATCTACAGACAGAAAAATCACCCCTTTACACTAACACTTACAATTCCTTCGGTAATATATCTCTGGGCAAAAATATACAATACTAACGGTGGAATAGAAGCTATAGTTGTAATTGCCATAATTTTATTTATTTCAATATGATGTAAGCCTCTAAATTGAGCTACTCCTAGCATTAAAGTGTATTTTTGGGGATTGTTTATAAAAATCAGAGGACCTAAAAAATCATTCCAGCAAGTTAAGAAGTTAAATATGATTAGTACCATAATAGCTGGAATTATTAAAGGAATAAATATTCTTAAGAATATTTGAAAATCATTTGCCCCATCTATTGCTGCGGCTTCTTCTAGTTCTTTAGGTATGGTAAGCAAGAATTGTCTTAAAAGGAATATATAAAATGGACTTCCAAACCATGCTGGAATAATAAAAGGTTTTAGAGTATCAATCCATTTTAGAGCTTTGAAAAGTACATATTGAGGAATCATAGTTACGTCCCAAGGAATCATCATGGTGGCGAGTAGAATAGTAAATAGAAGCTCTCGGCCTTTGAACTTATATCTTGCAAAACCATAAGCTACAAGGGTACAGGAAAAAACCTGACCTAAGGTATTAAAGAGAACAATGATTAGTGAATTTTTTAAGTAGAGAGCAAATGGTTGAGCATTCCAAGCATCCACAAAATTTTTAAAATTAATTTTTGACGGAAAAAATACTGGAGGGTATGTAAATATTTCATTTGGGGGTTTTATAGCACTTATTATCATCCAATAAATAGGACCGATAAAATATATTGATAACACAATCATTACTAAATAGTAACCTATCTTTATTATCTTATTCATTTAAAATACACCTCCTATTTTTCCCCTTCGTAATATACCCATCTGTTTGAACTCTTAAATAATATCAAAGTTAAGATTAGTATTATTAAAAACATTATCCAAGCATTAGCAGAAGCATAGCCTAGTTTTGAATATCTAAAAGCATTGTGGTATACATACATAGCATAAACATATGAACTTCTAGCAGGGCCACCTCCAGTTAATAGTAATGCAAGTGTTAAAACCTGGAAGGCACTTATAAGGGTAGTTATCAGATTAAATAATATGGTTGGAGAAAGCATTGGTATTGTAATTTTGATAAACCTAGGCCACCACGTAGCTCCATCAATATATGCTGCTTCGTATAATTCCTTGGGAATTCCTTTTAATCCTGCGAGAAAGATCAACATGGTATTACCCATAGTCCATAAACTTGCAATTACAAGAGAGAAAACGCTCCATCTAGTATCTCCAAGCCAATTGATGCCTTCTATTTTTAATAAAAGAGATAGAATATAATTTAGGATTCCATATTCTTTATCATATATCCAAGACCAAACTATTGCTATTGCAACTCCAGAGACAACGGTAGGAAGAAAGAATAATGCTTTAAATAAAGTGGTAAATTTATAATTAGTGTTAATTAATATTGCACAGAGCAAAGCGAATATAGTATTTAATGGTACATACCAGAGTACATATTTAAAGGTTACTTTCAAGGAATGATAGAAAAGGGGGTCTTTGAACATATCTGAGTAGTTTTTTAAACCAATGAAGACTGGTTTCCCCACAATGGGCCATTTATAGAAGCTCATCACTAAAGAAAAAAAGAGAGGGCCTATGGTAAATATTAAAAAACCTAAAATCCAGGGCATGAGAAATAGAAAAGGAATATATTCTTTTTTGTTTTTAATCCTCATAAATATTCACCTCTTTTATTCTTATGAATAAGGTTGGAATTACTTATAAATTGCGAGATTTCATCTTTTTTAACTTTTTTAAATTTTTGATTTATTTTTCGATTTTATTAAGGGGGGAACAATAGTTTACTATTGTCCCCCCCTTTTAAAATATTGTTAAATATCTTAGTAATACTCCTGGCCTATATTAAACTTTAACTTATAAAATTTAATCTTTTAACCAATCTTTAGTACGGTTGACGAGATTGTCAAGATATTCTTTTATCTTTTCCTCGTTAGCCTGTTCACTGAATATTTGTTCTATAGTAATTGCTAATTCATCATATATTCTTCTCATGTTTTTATTCAAATAGAATGATGGAATCTTATCTGCAGAAACCTCAATCATTTTGTAAAAAGGCTTATAATAAGGATTAGAGTTTAATTTTAGCTCAGCAACAACGGTTTTCCTAGTAGGTAAATCTCCTTTTCTCATCTTTATAGCTTCTTTATTGTAACTATAATATTTAACGAATTCCCAAGCTTCTTTTAGATTCTTTGTGTCTTTTGCTATTGAGATAGCAGAAACATTTAATATACTTTTAACTGGTTTCCCTTTAAAGGCAGGAAGTATATGAACTCCAAAATTAAGTTTGGCTTCAATGAATTCAGGAAGTCTCCATATACCACTTTCAAGCATTCCAAGTTTCCCAGCCTTAAAGAGATCTCCTCCTGATTGTATTTGTTGAGTTCCTGTAAGAACTGCGATTTTTTCTTTCAACATCTTTGTAAAAAGACTCAAGACTTCTACCATTTCTCTGCTATTTAAATATCCGTTTATTTCTTTACCGTCCGGACTACAGTATGATCCTCCATTGCTCCAAAGAAATTGTTCAAAGTCATAAGGATCTGGACTTACTGGGAATGCAAAGCCATATATTTTTTGGGATGGGTTTGTTAATTTTCTTGCTTTTTCTATAAATTCGTCCCAAGTCCAATTAGTAGATGGTGTTGTTATTTTTTGGGTCTTGAATAAGTCTTTGTTGTAGTATATTACGTGGCTTGTAAATCCAACAGGAAGTCCATATAATTTACCTTCATATTTACAATAGTTAAATAATGCTGGGTAATAATCATTTAAATTTATACTTTTATCTTGTTTTAATAGGTCATCTAGAGGAATTAGAGATTCGTAGTAGGTAGGGAAATCCCACATATACATTACATCTGGTGGATTTTTGGCTCCGAAGGAGGCAGCTAATTTTTGATCAAAAGAATCTCCATAGCTTTCTACTTGTACTTTTATGTTGGGGTATTCCCTTTCGAATCTTTTGGCTATTTCTTGCTCTATTTTATAAAGCTCTCCAGTATCCCAAGTTGCAAATCTAATTGTGACAACTTTTTGTGAAAAGGAGATAGAAATACCTAAAAGTAGTAGGAACACTAAGAAAAAAGTGTTAAGTCTTCTCATTATACACCCTCCTTTTTATAATTGTTAATGTTATTTTAAAAAAATTTTACTTAAATGTCAATAATTTTAATAAAAATTTTTGATTTAGGTTTTCCTGTTTTGCCTTGTTGACTAATAAAATCTTCTTTTTTAAAGATTTTTGCTTTCAAGAAGCTAAATAAAGTTTAAAAGTCGGTTTAGTTTTTTATTTAATTTATCCTTATTCTAGGAAACTAAGCACTGATTTTAATAAATAAGGAGATTTTTATTAAGGAAAAAGCATAGCTTTGAGGAGTTGGAAAACTTTAGCCTTATATTCTTTTAGTCTTACCTGTGTTCATACTTATACAGTTTAGGAATTTTTTGGTTTCTGAGACTGTTTAAAAAAATCAAAATTGTAGTCAAGAGAGAAACTACAATAAGGATAAGAGGTTGCATACAACCTTGCTATATTCTATTTTGTTGTTATCTCATAATTTTCTTATCTTATAAAGATCTTCCCTCATAGAATATCTCTTCGCCTCTTTCCTTTGTTTACTTAAGTAGGGATTTTAATAGATTTACCCCACTGGTATAAGCTTTTCCCTCCTCTCTCAAACTATACTGACATGGAAATTTTTATTGGTATAATGACAATATACCAACATTATACTGGTGGGATACGATGAGTAGGGTAAATTTAACTAAGGAAGAAATTTATCAAAAGCTTAAATAGAAAGATTTTGAGAGAAGAACTCTCTCTAGGAGAATGGATTTTTGAGAGAAATTAGGTGCAGAGTATAGTCCATTGGAGTAATTTTTGCAAGAGTCAGACTTTATTTCCTTTCATGTACCTTTAATAGACGAGACCTATCACCTTCTTAGTGGAGAGGAATTAAAGTTAATGAAAAAAGAAGCATATCTTATAAATACTGCTCGAGGTCCCATTGTGGATAAAAAGGCTCTTTGCAAGGTATTAAAAGAGAATGGATAAGAAGTGCAGCTTTAGATGTATTTGAAAGAGAGCCAGAAATGGAACCAGAACTTCTTAAATTAGATAATGTAGTTCTTGCTCCTCATATAGCTTCTACTTCTTTTGAGACTCATACAAAAATGTTTATTGTGGCAGCCGAAAATTTAGTAAAGGCGTCAAAAGGAGAAGTTCTACCTAGTCTTGTGAATCCTGAAGTTCTTCAAAAATAATAAAGGTAATTTAATAAGGAGGATTAAAAGTGAATCTTAGAGAAATTGCGTGGAAGATCATTAAATCATCTTTAGAGGTAGTTAATCCTAAATTGGCAGTAAAAAATTATCTTTCTTATGATGAAAAGGAGAGAAAGATAAAGGTAAAAGATAGGGAATTTGAGATAAAAGGAGATATATATCTTCTTTCTGTAGGAAAGGCTTCTTTTCCTATGACTGAAGGGGCATTGGAAATCTTAGTAGATTTAGTAAAAAAGGGATACGTAGTAGTTCCTTATGGATATGAAGGGAAGCTTACAGGAAACATAGAGATTCTTTATTCTTCTCATCCTATACCTGATAAAAATGGAGAAAGAGCAGCAAAGACAATTCTTAATTTTGTAGAAAGTCTAAAGGAAGATGATATATTAGTCTTTTTACTTTCGGGAGGAGGCTCAGCTCTTCTTCCTCTGCCAAAGGAAGAAATTACCCTTGAAGATAAAATAGAGACCACAAAACTTCTTTTGTCTTGTTCTGCAAGGATTCAGGAGATAAATGCAGTAAGGAAGCATTTAAGTAAAATTAAAGGGGGCCAGCTTGCAGAAAAGTGTAAAGGGACAATAATAACTTTGGTTGTTTCTGATGTTCTTGGGAATCCACTGGATAGTATTGCTTCAGGTCCTACAGTTCCAGATCCTACCACTTATCAAGATGTTTTTACTATATTAAAAAAATATGATTTATGGGAAAAAGTTCCAGAGAGGGTAAGGGAACTTGTGAAGAAAGGAATTTTAGGGGAAATTCCTGAGACACCCAAATTTATCAATGAAAGACATTTTACAGAGGTAATTTTATCCAATAGAAGTTGCATTGAAAGAGCCATAGAAAGAGCAAGGGAGCTGGGATTCAATACTCTCTTCCTTACAGGATTTTTAGAGGGAGAAGCAAGGGAGGTTGCAAAGGTTATTGCTGGAATTGTTAAGGAAATAAAATTTTCCCAAAATCCTATCTCACCACCTTGTGCCTTAATTTTTGGTGGAGAAACTACTGTTACTTTAAAAGGTGATGGTTTGGGAGGACGAAATCAAGAGCTTGCCCTTTCTTTTGCTATAGAGATTCAGGGAATAGATGGTGTTGTTTTAGTATCCTTTGCCACCGATGGAAGAGATGGACCCACAGATTCTGCAGGAGCTTTTGCTGATGGAAATACAGTGGAAAGGGCAGAAGAGTTAGGAATGGATCCAGTATCTTATCTTTTAAATAATGATTCTTATCACTTTTTTGAAAAGATAAATAGTTTGATAAAGACAGGACCAACACACACTAATGTAAATGATATGGTTGTGGTTTTAGTAGAATGATGTTATATTTCTTCTATACTTAAAGGATTAACAATTTGAGATTATACGCTATTTAACTCTTTTTATAGATTCTCTTATTATCAACTCTGGCTTTAGAATTATTTCTTGATTTTACTTTTTGTCTTTGTTTATTCTCCCTACTTTGTCTAAATCTAATGTTGAAATTCTTTAATAATTCATTTTATTCTTGACAGATATATTTTTTAGGTGTATATATGTAATAGACATATATATGGAGGTGGATGGATTGAGAGGATTTGGTAGATGGCAAAAAGGTATGGGATTTGCTCCAGGTTTTTGGCTTAGAGCTTTTGTGCTTGTTGCTCTTTCTAAAAAAGAGCTTCATGGATATGAGCTTTTAAATATGATTGATGAATATTTTCCAGAATTCTGTTTTTGTAAAGGTCTTTCTGGAATGGGTACTGGTTATAGGATTTTAAGAATGCTTGAAATGGAAGGACTAATAAAATCTCGTTGGGAGACTGGAGAGGGTCCGGCAAAGAGAGTTTACTCTTTAACTCCCGAGGGAGAGAGAGCTAAAGAAGAGATATTGGAATATGTGAAGGAAATGAGGAATAGAATTGAAAGATTTTTAGAATTTGCAGAAGGAAAGGAGGTGTAAAAAGATGAGATGGTGGCATAGAGGATATGGATGGGGTTTTAGAGGATTTGGAGGTTATGGTGCTCCTTGGTGCCCATGGTCTTTTTGGAGACGTAGATGGTGGAGGGGTAGATTATATCCCTACTATGGAATTACAAAAGAGGAAGAAAAAGAAATTCTTGAAGCTTGGAAAAATGATCTTGAAGCTGAGCTAGAAGAGATAAAGAAGAGATTAGAAGAGCTTAAGTAAAGAAGTGGGGTGGATAAAAATCCACCCCGCATAAATACTTTTTTTTATTTTAATAAAGGTTTGATCAAAAGGAGGATTGTATTAAAATGCATGTTCATCATAATCATGAACATAGTGGTTTAGGCCCTGAAGGTTATTGTATATGTCCTAAATGTGGATATAGAAAATTACATACACCAGGTATTCCTTGTAAAGAAGAAAGATGTCCTAATTGTGGATCTGCTTTGATAAGAGAGGGATCTTATCATCACAAATTAATAGAGGAAAGGAAGAAGAAAGATGAGAAATGAGGATATTATTAAGCAGAGAGATAAAATTAAGGAAAGGATGAGCAAGATAAAAAATAAAATTGTGGTAATGAGTGGTAAAGGTGGAGTTGGGAAAAGTACTGTTGCAGTAAATCTTGCTCTTTCTTTTAACCTAAAGGGATATAAAGTAGGGCTTCTTGATGCAGATATAACAGGTTATAGTGTGCCAAAACTTTTAAATTTAAGTTCTGAAAAGCTTTATAATACTGACGAAGGAATACTTCCTGCAGAGACTACTATGGGAATTAAAGTGGCTTCAGCAGGTTTTCTCACTGAAAGTGAGGAAACTCCTATTATATGGCGTGGTCCCTTAAAGGCTTCTTTAATAAAGGAATTTCTATCGAGCATTATTTGGGGAGATCTTGACTATCTTATAATTGATCTTCCTCCTGGAACAGGAGATGAGCCGTTAAGTATAGCGCAAGATATACCTGATATAAGTGGGGCTGTTATTGTGACTATACCTTCAGATCTTTCTCAGAGAGTGGTAAGAAGAGCTGTAAATTTTGCAAGATTATTAAACATGCCGATTATAGGAATAATCGAAAATATGAGTGGATTTGTTTGTCCTCATTGCGGTGCAAGGGTTGACATATTTAATAGTGGCGGAGGAGAAAAGATTGCAAAAGATTTAAATGTACCTCTTCTTGGGAAAATTCCTTTAGATCCAAGGGTAGCAGAAAGTGGAGATAATGGAATTCCTTTTATTCTTGCCCATAAGGATTCTGAGGTATCAAAATCATTTATGGAGATTGTGGAAAAAATTGAAAATTTCTTAAAAGGAGGTAAGTAAAAATGAAAGTTGCTGTTGCTTCAGATGATGGAAAGGTAATCTCTTCTCACTTTGGGAGATCAAGAGGTTTTGTTATTTTTGAAATTGAAGATGGAGAGATAAAAAGTAGGGAATATATTTTAAATACTTTTATGGGACATGCAAGAGGACTACATCATACAGGACATCACCATTATGATAGTCATGCTACGATTATTGAAAATCTAAGGGACTGTAAAGCAGTAATTTCTCATGGAATGGGAAGAAGACTTTATGAAGATTTAACCTCTGCAGGTATTGAAGTATATGTTACCGATGAAACCGATGTAGATAAGGCTATAGAACTTTACATCAAGGGAGAATTGAGGAATGTCTCAGAGCTACTTGACTAATATCACGATACTTTGTGATGATAGGCTTTCCTTTCCTCTTTTTTCAGAGCATGGATTTTCGGTTCTTATTGAAAGAAGGGGAGAGGAAGCTTTACTCTTTGATACTGGAGGTAGTGATGTATTTATAAAAAATGCAAAAATTTTAGGAAAAGATTTAACAAAGGTTGAAAATATAGTTATAAGTCATGGACACTATGATCATGCGGGAGGTTTAAAGTACTTAGCTAAATTTGATAAAAAGTATAAAGTATATCTTAGGAGAGAGGCACTTTTACCTAAGTATAGTGGAGATAGGTTTACAGGTATAGATTGGGATAGTATAAAAAAAGACTTTGATTTTATATTTGTTGAGAAAGACATAGAAGAGATTGAAAAAGGGATTTATATTTTTGGTCCTTCACCTTTAAGGAGCGAATTTAACAGCATTGATCCTAATTTTTGCGTAATAAATGAGAAAGGAGAGAAGGTAAAAGATAAATTTGAAGATGAGCTAAGTCTTGTTATAGATGAGGGCGAGGGAATAATACTAATTACAGGTTGTGCTCACAGAGGTATTGTAAATATTGTGGATGATGCTCTGAACAAATTTAACAAGAGGATAAATCTTCTTATTGGAGGATTCCATTTATATAAATCTTCTGAGGAGAAAGTAAAGAAGGTAGTTGATAGCTTAAAGGGCTTTAATATAGGGAAAATATTACCTTACCATTGTACGGGAGAGATAGCAATTAAACTTTTGGATTTACATAATTAAAAATTAACAGTTATAATAAGATGGAAAAACTAATAATTGGGAAGAGATATTGTGAAGGGAGTAATTTTAGCAGGGGGAACAGGTTCTCGACTTAGGCCACTTACAAAGGTAACTAATAAACATCTTCTACCAGTAGGAAGATATCCTATGATTTTTTATCCCATATATAAACTTAAGCAGGCTGGTATATATGAGATATTAGTAGTTACAGGAAGAGAGCACATGGGAGATGTGATTGAGCTTCTTGGAAGTGGGAGAGATTTTGGAGTGGAATTTACCTATAAAGTGCAAGATGAAGCGGGAGGAATAGCTCAGGCTTTAGGACTTGCAAGGCATTTTGTAGGAGACGATAAGTGCGTAGTAATACTTGGAGATAATATTTTTGAAGATGATATAACTCCATACGTAAAGAAATTTGAAGAACAAAAAGAAGGGGCTAAGATTTTACTCAAAGAAGTTCCCGATCCTCAAAGATTTGGAGTTCCCGTATTTGAGAATGGAAGAATAATTGCTATAGAAGAGAAGCCAAAAGAGCCAAAAAGTAATTTTGCGGTAACAGGAATATATATGTATGATTCTTATGTTTTTGAGATTATAAAGACATTAAAGCCATCGGCAAGAGGAGAGTTGGAGATAACTGATGTAAACAATACATACTTAAAGATGGGGAAGTTAACTTATGATATTTTAAAGGGATGGTGGACTGATGCAGGAACTCCTGAATCTCTCTTTAGGGCAAACGAGCTTGCAAGGAATATAATTCTTGATTTTGAATAAAACATGGGAAAATTTAAAATTATAGAGACACCGATAAAAGATTTAGTTCTCATAGAGACAAAGATATTTAGAGACAATCGTGGATTTTTTATGGAGACATATAATCAAACAGAATTTGAAGAGATAGGATTAAAAGTTAACTTTGTACAAGACAATCTTTCACTTTCAAAGAAGGGAGTATTAAGAGGGCTTCATTTTCAATTAAAATATCCTCAAGGTAAATTAATAAGAGTTATAAAAGGTAAGGTTTATGATGTGGCCGTTGATCTCAGAATAAACTCTCCTACCTTTGGTAAATGGTATGGAGTGGAACTTACAGGAGAGAATGGCCTTGCCTTTTATATCCCTGAAGGATTTGCTCACGGTTTTCTCACTCTCGAAGATGATACCTATTTTTTCTACAAATGCACTGAGATTTATTATCCCGAGTATGACAGTGGAATAATATGGAACGATCCTGATATAGATATAAAATGGCCTTTGGAAAAAGTAGAAGAATTAATAATTTCAGAGAAGGATAAAAACCTTCCTAAATTGAAGGATATTATAGACAAACTAAAAGAAGAGGGAAATTGGATAAAGATATGAAAATAGTAATTCTTGGAGGAAAAGGCCAATTAGGTACTGAAATTTATGAATACTTAAAAGATAAAGAAGAGATATATTCTTTTTCTCATCAAGAATTAGATATATTAAATTATGACCTTTTAGAGAAGAAGCTTCAAGAGATTAAACCAGATGTGGTAATAAATTGTTCAGCCTATACAAAGGTGGACAAGGCAGAAGAAGAAAAAGATGAATGCATAAAAGTAAACACTATTGGTGCAAAATATGTCTCCTTTTTAAGCTATAAAATAGGGGCTAAAATAGTATATTTTAGTACAGATTATATATTTGATGGTGAAAAGAGTACTCCATACACAGAATTTGATGATCCAAATCCATTATCAGTTTATGGACTTTCTAAGCTTTATGGGGAAAAATTAACAATAGAGCATAATCCTAATCACTTAATATTAAGAATATCATGGCTTTATGGCATATATGGAAGAAATTTTGTAAAAACAGTATTAAATCTTGCAAGAGAAAGGAAAAAACTAACTATTGTAAACGATCAGAGGGGATCTCCTACTTATACTTTAGATGTAGCAAAACAAGTATATGAGCTTATAAAAAAAGATAAAGTAGGGATCTATCATTCTTCCAATCAAGGAGAAACTACATGGTATGATTTTGCGAAAAGAATTATTGAGATATTAAAAATAAAAGATGTAGAAGTTCTACCAATCAAGACAGAAGAATATCCAAGTATTGCAAAAAGGCCTAAATATTCTGTTCTTGATAATTTCCTTTTAAAGCTTGAAGGAATAAATATAATGAGAGATTGGGAAATTGCCCTTGAAGATTTTTTGAATACATACAAAGATATACTTTTAGGTGAAAAAGAATGAAAAAGATAATACTCATTACAGGCGGTGCAGGTTTTATAGGCTCAAACTTTATTCACTACATGCTCAATAAATATCCAGAATATGAGATAGTCAATCTCGACAAACTAACTTATGCAGGAAATTTAGAAAACCTAAAAGAGGTTGAGAACAATAAAAATTATCACTTTGTTAAAGGAGATATCACAAACAGAGAGCTAGTAGAGCATATATTTGAAGAATTCAATCCCCAATATGTAGTAAATTTTGCAGCAGAATCTCACGTAGATAGAAGCATTGAGGGGCCTGAAATTTTTGTAAAGACCAATGTATATGGAACTCATGTGCTTCTTGATGTGGCAAAAGAATACTGGGAAAAGAAAAAAATGGAAGATGTAAGATTTATACAGATAAGTACTGATGAGGTATACGGATCATTACCTTTAGAAAGTAAAGAGAAATTTACAGAGGAATCTCCCTTAAGGCCTAACAGTCCTTACTCAGCGACAAAAGCAGGGGCAGACTTAATATGTAGATCATATTTTATTACCTATAACTTTCCAGTAATAATTACAAGATCCTCAAATAATTTTGGTCCAAGACAATATCCAGAGAAATTAATACCTTTAACCATAAAAAGAGCCTTAGAAGGGAAGCCTATACCAGTTTATGGAGATGGACAAAATGTAAGGGATTGGCTTTATGTAGAGGACAATTGCAAGGGTATAGACCTAGTACTTCACAAAGGAAGGATAGGAGAGATCTATAATATAGGTGGAGGAAATGAATGGAAGAACATTGATCTTGTAAACCTAATATGTGGGATAATAGCGGAAATAAAAGGAGAAGATGCAGAGAGATATAAAAGATTAATTACTTTTGTAAAGGATAGGCCGGGACATGACAGGAGATATGCATTAAGTATTGAGAAGATAAAGAGTGAGCTTGGTTGGAAGCCTGAGAGTGATTTTTTAGAGGCTTTGAAATTTACTGTTAGGTGGTATATGGAAAGGTGGGAGGGGATAATTTGAGTAAATTTTATGAAGAAAAAAAGCAGAATATTTTTTGGGAGTTCGTAAAGATATTATAGACTTGGTGAAAAAACTTAACTTAGAAGAGCCTCTCTCTATTCTTGAGATAGGGGCAGGAGGTGGAAATACATTAATTGAATTAAAAAGGTTAGGTGTGGCAAAAGAAGTTGTGGGGGTAGATATTGTAAGGTTAATAAGTAGTTATCAAGATGATCCTTTAATGGATAATTTTATTGTAGGAAATATTGAAAAAATTGAGCTTCCTTATCCAGAGAATTATTTTGATCTTATAATATGTGCCGATGTTTTAGAACATTTGTATGATCCTTGGAATGCTGTGAAAAAGCTATATGAATATTTAAAGCAAAATGGATATTTTATTGCAAGTATTCCTAACATTGGTCATTTCTCTGTCTTAAAAAAATTTTTATGGATAAGGATTTTAGGTATGATAATGCTGAAATTCTTGATAAAACTCATATAAGATTTTTCTGTCGAAAGAATATTATTGATTTATTTGAAGCAAAAAAATATGGTTAAGGAAAAAGTTGCAATAGTAATATTAAATTATAACGGTTGGCAAGACACTATAGAGTGTTTGGAGTCGGTCTATCAGATTGACTATCCCAATTATGATGTTATATTGGTTGATAATGCATCATCTGAGGATTCTATAGTAAAGATAAAAGAGTATTGTGATGGAAAGATAAAAGTAGAATCAAAATTTTTTGAATACAATCCCAATAATAAACCTATAATGGTAGCAGAATACGAAAAGAACGAGCTTGAGGATTGTTCTATAGATCCTGATTTTAGAAATTTACCTTCTAATAGAAAGTTGATTTTAATTAAAAACGATAGGAATTACGGATTTGCTGGAGGTAATAATATTGGTGTAAGGTTTGCAATGAAATATTTAAAGCCTGAATTCATTTTATTTTTAAACAATGATACGGTCGTAGATGAGAAATTTTTAATGAGTCTTGTAGGAAAGATCAAGGATAATTCAATTATAGGAAGTGCGCAGTCTTTGCTTTTAAGAAAAGATTGTGAAACTATAGACTCTTTAGGACAAGAATTGAAAATGAGGGGCCTTCAAATTAGTGATAAAGCTATGGGAGAAAAAATAAGTAATTACAAGGATATTAAAGATGCCGAAATTTTTGGTCCTTGCTGTGCGGCAGCTATTTATAGATCAGAGGTCCTAAATAAAATAGGATTTTTTGATGAGGACTTTTTTTATATATATGAGGATGTTGATTTATCATTTAGAAATAGATTAGCAGGTTTTAAATCATATTTAATTGTAGATTCTATGGTATTTCACAAAAGAGGAATTTCTGGAGGAAAAGATAAGACGATATCAATGAAGTCTTACTTTTCGTTGAGAAATTACTTGTCTATTTTGATAAGATACTATCCTTCTAATCTCATAATTAGAAACTTACCTAAAATTCTATATATTATTTCTAGACTTTTTGTTAGTAGTTTATATTTTAAAAAGTTAAATGAAACTATCATGTTTTTTTATAAATCTCTAAGATACAGATATTCGATAGAGGATAAATTAAAACTAAGGATGATAATAAAGGAATGGGTTAGATGAAAAATAACAAAGTTTACATCATTATTATTCATTATAAAGGTCTTGAAGATACTTTTAGTCTTCTTGATAATCTCTTATCATTAGACTATCAAGATTTTCAAGTGATTCTTGTAAATAATAATCCTGAAGAAAATTTATTTGGAAATTTGAAAAGTTTTATAATCACAAGGGGTTGGAATTTGCTTACCGAACAGGTAGAAGATAACTATATAACGTTAAGTATTGATAAGTTTAAATATCCTGTAGTTTTAATTAACCAAGAAAGAAACCTAGGGTATGCAGGTGGGGTTAATACTGGAATTAGATATACTTTAAAATATAATGATTTTTCTTATTTATGGATTTTAAATAATGATCTTATTCTTGCTCCAGATTCATTAAGAGAGTTAATAAATTTTGCAGAAAAGCTAAAAAGTGAAGGTAAAAGGGTTGGTATAATTGGATCGAAACTTCTTTATTATCATTCTCCTCAGATCTTACAAGGAGTAGGAGGAAAATATAACAAGTATTTTGCACTTACTAAACATATAGGAGGCTTTGAAGAAGATAAAGGTCAATATGATAGAGAAAATATAGAAATCGATTATGTAATAGGAGCATCAATGTTTGTGCCAAAAGAGTTTATTGAGGATGTGGGACTTATGGATGAAAGATATTTTCTGTATTTTGAGGATGTGGATTGGTCTGAAAGGGCGAGGAGAAAAGGATATGTAATTACCTGTTGTTATAAAAGTAAGGTTTATCATAAGGAAGGGGCAAGTATAGGCTCAAGCTCTAAAGGGGAGAAAAAAAGTGAGCTTGCAGATTACTATGGAATAAGAAATAGAATTGTATTTACTAAAAAATTTTATCCTCAGTATTTATTCACAGTATATCTAAGCCTTTTGGGGGTTATTTTAAATAGAGTAAAGAGAAGACAGTTTAATAGGATAAAATTAGTTTTTGAGGCAATAAAAGATATACCAAAGGAGAATTAACCAGAATAGTTATTTCTTAATATACTTTGATATAAAGAAATATGCTCTTCTGCAATTTTATCCCAAGTAAATTTTTCTGCGTATTTTCTACTTTTCTCTGAGAGGTATTTTATTAGATTATAATCATTCAATATTTTTTTAATAACCTCAAAAGCATCTTGCGGGTTGTTAGCAATTAAGACTGTATCTTTTATCTCTTCAGTGGTGTGTCTTCCTTCAGTTGTTATTGTAACTACGCCATTTCCAAGGGTTGCAAGTAGTGTACCTCTTCTTTCTGAAGCACCGTCGGGAAAAGGAAGATAGGCAAATAATGTTTCTGAAAGGATTTCACATACTTCCTTCTCATTTAGATTTATGTTCCAAATAATATTTAGATCTTTTGAAATGTACTTTAACTCTTGATAGTACTTATTATCTTTTATCTTTCCGATTATTCTTAAATTTAAACTTAAGTTAGAGTTTTTAATTAAGCTTGCAAGTTTTATAAAATCTTCTAAGTTCTTATTAGGGGCAATGAGACCAAAGTAAACAATTTCTTTTCTTCTTTCTTTGCTTTTATCGCAAAAAGGAATATTACTTCCAATAGGTATCACATAGGTTTTGCTTTTTATGTATGGGTAAAATTTTTCAAAATATTCTTTTTCGTATTTAGAGGTAAAGATTAACTTTTGAGAGTTTATAGTAAATGCAAAAAGAGAAATAAATCTTAGAATATGAGCTTGACTTGCTTCGTGTAAGGTGATCACCATAGGTTTTATGAGACTCAGAAAGTGAGGACCAATACTGTATCCATACCCTAAGGTAGGATATTGCATGTGAGTAATAGAGTAGTTTTTAAGCTCTTTATAGAGGTGGTAAATATCTTTTGGTTTCCATTTTTTGGGACATAAAACTGTTACATTTAATCCTTTTTTAATTAAGGCATTACTGAGGTTGTAGGTGTAATCTCCTACACCGCAAGGTTCGGGTGGTAATGAGCCTGTAATTAAAGCTATTTTCATAGTCTTTTTTTCATTTTATTCTAACATATTGAGGTGAATTGATGGACAGAAATAAAAGTTTATTTTGTTTATTTATTTTAAACTAATTATTTTTAAGATCTTTTGATATAATGTTAATAAGTCGAAAAATATATAAGAAAGTACTCAGATGGGGAGAGATAAAAGGGGAAATAAAATTAATAGTCCTTCTGTCCTAGCTTAACTTTATAAACTCTATCTTCTTATAGAAAATGGTAGTTATCCTTCTATCTCTTATCTTCAAAAGAGTCTTGAGCTAAGTGAGAAAACTATAGACAGATATATATCTTTATTAAGAGACTTCTTTAATATTCCAATAGAATACGATAGGGTAAAAAAGGGATATTATTTAGCTGAAAAGGTAAGTTTTCCCATTCCAAAGCTTTCGGAAGGAGAATTATTATCCCTTTTAATATCTGCAAAGTTGGTAGAGGAATTTAGAAATACTCCTTTAGAAGATTCTTTAAAAAAACTTGCTAAAAAGTTAGAAGCTCTTTTCCCTGAGGAGGTCACAATAGGAGGAAAAGAGTTGGAGATGATGCTTTCAGTCTCTCTTTCTCCTATAAAGATGAGGGTTGATATTAAAGATACCTTTGAGAAAATATTCTCTGCTATAAAGAATAGAAAAAGGATCATAATAAAATACTACTCCATAGAAAGGGATGAATTAACTGAGAGAAAGGTAGATCCATATCATATATACAACTACGAAGGAGTATGGTATTTTTGTGGATTTTGCCATCTAAGAAAAGAGCTCAGAGATTTTGCTTTAGATAGAATTCAGAGCATAGATATCACCTCGGAGAAGTTTGAATTTCCCAAGGACTTCAATCCTAAAGAATATCTCTCTAAGCCTTTTAGGATATATAAGGGAAGTTTTATTAAAATGAAGGTCCTTTTTGATTCTTATCAAGCAAGATGGATAAAAGAGAGAATTTGGCATCCCAATCAAAAAGTAGAAGAACTAGAAACAGGTGAGGTTATTCTGGAGATAGAAGGTAATTCTGAGGAGCTAAAACGTTGGATATTGAGCTATGGAAAGCATGCAAAGGTTTTAGAGCCTGAAGAGTTTAGAGAGGAGCTAAAAAAAGAATTGAAAGAGGTTTTAAAAAATTATGAATAAAAATTTTGTAGGGTCTTATTTTGACCCTACCAACTTGTATGCTAAGAGTAGGAGATAAAAAGGGGTGAATAAATGAGGATAAAAATAGTTTACGAAACCCTAGATGGTAAAGATATAATTCTTCCATGCCATTATAATTATGCTATTCAGGGGTTGATATATCAGACCTTCTCTCCTGAGATAGCTAAATGGCTACATGATGTAGGCTTTTTATTGGGAAAAAGAAAATTTAAACTGTTTACTTTTTCCAGAATTCTTGAAAAAGGAAAGATTATTGTTAAGGATAATGATAACAAATACTTAAATTTTGGAAGGAAGATAACCTTTTATTTTTCTTCCCCCATAGATGATATTGTAGGAAATTTAGGAGAAAGATCCTTTAGGGAAAGAGAATTTTCCATAGGTAAAAATAAAGTTTATATATCTCAATTAGAAATTCTTCTTCCTCCTAAGATTGAGGAGAAGGTTTATATAAAAATGTTATCCCCCCTTACTATATACAGCACATTCTTAAAAAATGGATCACGGATTGTTCATTTTTATAGACCTTATGAAAACGAGTTTTCTAAGCTAATAGAAGAAAATGCAAAGAAGAAATTGAAGATTGTTCACCAGAATTCTCATGATGGGGGTTCTTTGTCCATTAAACCTTATAAATTCTCTTTGGAGAAGAATAGAAAGGTGGTAATTTTCAAAAATACTCCTATAGAGGGGTGGACAGGTGTGTTTGAACTTTCAGGAGATCCTGCCTTAATAGCTATAACTTATGAGGCAGGCTTAGGAAATAAAAACTCAGAAGGGTTTGGAATGTGGGAGATCTGGAGAGAAAAGGAGGAGAGTAAAGATGCTGACTAATATTAAAGAAATAGGTAAAATGGTGAGAACCACTTCAGCGGAGGATTTTGTCTCTAATCTTGTGGAATACGATGAGGACTTGATGGTTGATGAGAAGGAAAATAGAAAGTTCTTAGTTATAATGGATTTTGACTTAGAAAGTGAAAAGATAAACCTTTATAGGAGAGAGGTAGATAGGCAAGTATTAGAGGAATATCTTTGGGTAGGAAATGCAAAGGGAAATAATCCTCAGGATAGGTTAACAACAAATAATGTAAGCTATCTGATCTGTAGCGCTGGAGCTGGAAATGGCTCCTCTATTGTAAATCTTCTCAATAATCTGAAAGGTGGTACTCTGAAAAATCTTTTGGAAGAAGTAAAAAATAAGTTTTTTATGAGTTTGCCTTTAGAGAAAGTAAGATATTGTTTGGATTTGAGCAAGATTGGGAATGGTGAAATTATAGACATTAAACCCCCTGAGAGTAGTGATGAGAAGAAATATCTAAAGGATATTGAAAACCTATGGAAGAAAAAATTTTTGGAAATTATTGAAGAAAAATTAGGCTTAAAAGAGAAGGAAATTTCTCTCTTTACAGTGACAATAAATGGAATGAAGCCTTCGGAGTTTAAAGATTACAAAGAATATATTGAGAATTCCCTTATAGAGGAAAGTTTTGAAGAAAGTTTTGAGGGCACATGTCATGTTTGTGGAGAGAGAAGCGAAATAACATATGACACTACAAAATTTCCTGTCAAGTTTTACATAACAAAGCTTATTACATTTTCTTCTGATTTTGAAGGAAAAGGCGTGAAAAAAGGTTTTTCTAAGAATTTTAGTTTATGTAGAGATTGTTATAAAGACATAATTTTGGGAATTAAATTTATACAGAATAATTTAGACACTCGCCTTGGGAATAATGACCTTTGGATTATTCCCGGACTATTCTTCAATCCTCTCGGAAAGGAATTAAAAGAGAGTTGGATTAGGACTTCTCGAGAGTTTGTAAAATCTACTTTCAATTTGCAGGAATTTTTAAGTTTTGAGGAACGGATTCAGAGAAACCTTGATGAATATAGAGAATTTGAAGAGATTGCTGATTATGGTACTGTGGATTTACTTTTTTATGAGAGAAGTAAGGAGGCTTTTAAGATTAAAGAATATATAAAAGATGTACATTTAAGACGGGTAGAGAAGATTAGAAATAGTATAAGGGAGGTGGAGAATTTAGGACGAGAAATATTTGGAGAGGGAGAAAATTGGTTCTTAGGTTTGGAAGATATTTACTTTTTGATTCCAATAAGAAGGGGAAAGGTTTCGGAATACAAAAAGATGCTTGATCTTTATGAGGATATTTTCTTAGAGCATAGAATTGATAAGGATATCCTTATAGACTACTTTGTTGATCTTGCAAAAGTTTATAGGTTTGAAAAGTTTTCTCAATACAACATAAAGATGGTTAAGAATACGGATATGGGGATGTCTCTTTCTATACTCAAAACTAACCTTCTCTTAAAACTCTTTGAGAAATTAAACCTTATTACAGGAGGTGATAGAATGCCTGAATTTGCAGATGATGTTCTAGACAAAGATCTACAGGAATATATTTCAAAAATGCAATACAGCGAAGAAGAAGCTGCACTCTTTCTCTTAGGTTATCTTATTGGGGAGATTGGTTATGAACAAATAAGAGGTGCAGATTTAAGTGCCAAGAAGCCTATCCTTAATAAGATCAATTTTAATGGTATAAGTGCTAAAAACCTTATAAATCTTGCCAATGAAGTATTTGAAAAATTAGATCAATACAAAATAAGAGGATACAATGAGAAGATATTCTCGGTGATGAAATCCCTAATGGACAAACACATAAAGTCTTGGAAATTGAGTGAACAAGAGAATGTATATTATATCCTCTCAGGTTATGCTTTTAATACATATAAAAGAGTTAAAAGTGTAAAAGGAAAGGAGGATCAATAAATGGGAGTCTATTCTAAAAATTCTGAAATCTTATTCCTTTATGATGCTAAATTAACAAATCCTAATGGGGATCCTGATGATGAAAATAAACCAAGAATAGACTATGAAAAAGAGATAAACTTAGTAAGTGACGTAAGGTTAAAGAGATATATAAGAGATTACTTAGAAAGTATTGGATATGAAATTTTTGTGGCTAAGGTAGATGGGGAAATTGTTGATGCAACGGAAAGGTTAAGAAGATTCTTTGAGAAAGAGAATAAAAAAGTGAATTTGAATAAGCTAACCAAAGAAGATGTAGACTTTATACTTTCTAAACTAATAGATGTGAGGCTTTTTGGAGCCACAATGCCTATTAAAGCTGGAGAAGAAGGAAAAGGAGCGAGTTCTAACTTTACAGGCCCTGTCCAATTTACTTGGGGTTATTCTTTGAATAAAGTAGAGCTTGTTACCTCTAATTCTATAACATCTACTTTTGCAGGAAGAGATGAAGCAGGAAAAGGGCAATATGGAACCTTTGGAAAAGATTGGAGACTCTATTATTCACTTATTGCTTTCTATGGTATAGTGAGTGGTTATAGGGCTAAATATACAAATCTTTCTGAAGAGGATGTTGCTCTTCTTGACAAAGCATTGTTAGAAGCTATTCCTCAGATGGCATCTACAAGAAGTAAGATTGGACAGAAGCCTCGTCTGTTACTAAGAATAGAATATTCAAAGCCCTATTTCTTAGGTGATCTCAGAAACAAAGTAAAAATAGATAAAGAGGAAGGGCTTAGGGATATTACTGATTATGAATTAGATATAACTAATCTTAAAGAAGTATTAGAGCAAAATAAAGATAGAATTGATAAAGTATATGTCTTTCAAGATCCCGAACTTAGAATTAAGGGAGGAAAACTTTTTGACCAATTGAAAGAGGTATTGGGGAATAAGGTTGTAGAACTTACTGTTTAGAAAGAATGGTGATAATATGAGAGTGATAGTATTTGATTTATTGGGAAAGATGGCGCACTTTAGGAAGTTTTATACAAACTCCTCTTCTCTCTCTTATCATTTTCCTCCTCGAACTACCATAGTTGGGTTGATTGCAGGGCTTCTTGGGTATGAAAGAGATACCTATTATGAAATTTTTTCTACAGATAAGGCAAAAATAACCATAGGGGTCAAAAGTCCATTGAGAAAAATATTACAAGTAGTGAATTATGTGTGGGCAGAAAATGTTAAACAATTAAATCAAAGCAGAGGCCAGCATACTCAAATTCCACTGGAGATCATATTTCCTCAAGATATGAAGGAGGATATTTGTTATAGAATATTTTTCCACCATAAAGATGAGAAGATTATGGAAGATCTTAAAAATAAGCTTGTAAATTTTGATTTCTGCTTTCCTCCGTATTTAGGAATTACAGAATTTGTAGGAAAAGTAGATTTTATTGGGGAGGGAATGGCAGAAATAAGTAGGGCAGATAAGGTATTAATTGATTCAGTGGTAAGCGTAGATTACATAAAGAAGAATTCCTTAATCTTGGAGCCTCAAGTGGGGGCTCAATATGTAAAAGAGAAAATGCCACTTTCCTTCAACAAGGATAGATTGTTAGAAGATCCACCCAAAGAATTTATTGGAGAAATAAAGATTGGAAAAATTTCTTTAAAGGGGAATGTTGAATATTATAAAGTGGAAGTAAAAGATTTGGTTCAGAACGTTATCTTTATGGAGGATTAGTATGGACAGGTTCTACTCCCATTTGGAGAGAAGAGGAGAAGAGGTTGATCTTGAAAGATCCATTTTGTTAAAAAATCACCTACGAGAGGTAGGTCTCAAAACAATAGAATATTTCTTCTTTGAGGGAGGAGATTTAAAAAATATAGGATATTACATTGGTATTACTCATGACTTTGGAAAATATACTACTTACTTTCAGAAGAGACTTTTCGAAATTGAGCATTGTGGTGATCTTGCTAATCATGGTTTTATCTCCTCCCTATACTCTGCCTATTTGATTTCAAGGAAATTGGAAGAATTTAAAAATGTAGAAGATATAAAGGAATTTCTACCTCTCGTGGCATTCTTTGTTGTCTATCATCATCATTTAGATCTTTCTTCTCTTTCTAAATTGAAATCTAATCTTGAGAGTTCTGACAAAAAGGAGCTCATATTAAAACAAATTGAGGACATGAAATCTAATTCTGAGATAATAAATAGAGACTTAAAAGAATTAGAACTCCCACTGTTAGAGGAATTCGAAAGAGATTTAGATGATGTTATTAATCTACTACGGAAGAGAATTTATCAATTTGAAAATAAATTAGAAGAAAAGATAAAAGAGAAGATAGCAATATTTTGCTTAGTATTATTTTCTGCCCTTATAGATGCAGATAAAAAATCAGCAGGAAAGGTAAGGGATGTGGAGAGGAGAGATATTCCAGAGGATATAGTAGAGGTTTATAAGAGAGAAACATTTAAAGATAACTCCGATGAGATAAACCTTTTGAGAGAAGAGATATTTCAAAAGGTTATTAATAAGCTTAAAGAAATAGATATAAGTAAGAATAAGATCTTCACCCTTACTTCTCCTACAGGATCGGGAAAAACTCTCACTGGTTTTGCTTTTGCCGTAAAACTTAGAAAAAGGATTGAAAAGGAATTTGGTTACACTCCAAGAATAATATATTCTCTTCCTTTTATCTCAATAATTAATCAAAATTATGATGTGTTAAGAAATGTGCTGTCTAAACTGCCAGATTTTGAAGGAAACTCTTCTGCTTATATCATAAGCCATCATCATTTATCTAAGGTAGAATATGAAGAGGGAGACGAATTAAGAGAAGTGGATGAATCTTTAGCTCTTATCGAATCGTGGGAGTCGGAGGTTATTGTTACAACTTTTGTTCAACTTCTCCACACCATTATAGGTTTTAAAAATAGCTTTCTTAAGAAATATCATAACATTGCAAGAAGCATTATTATTCTTGACGAGGTTCAGAATATTCCTGCAGAATATTGGAAATTAACCGAGAGAATATTCAAACTCATGAGCCAATATTTAAACTGTTACATAATTCTTATGACTGCCACAAAACCCTTGATCTTCTCTGATGGGGATACTTTAGAAATTCTCGATAACAATGAGGTATATTTTGAAAAATTAAATAGAGTAGTACTTTATAGTAATGTAAAGGAGCAGAAGGGGCTTAACTCACTCCTTTCTTGGTTTATTGATATATATGATCCCCAAAAATCTTATATGATAGTGCTAAATACCATAAAGTCCTCTATAGAATTTTATCGAATGTTAAAAGAACAATTATCCTTAAAAGAAAAAAGCATATACTACCTTTCTGCTAATATTATTCCTAAAGAAAGATTAGATAGGATACATAGAATAAAGCAAGATTTAGGGAACAATAAAAAACCAATTCTTGTTTCAACTCAAGTTGTGGAGGCTGGCGTAGATTTGGATTTTGATGTGGTGATAAGGGATTTAGGACCTTTGGATTCTGTAGTGCAGGTTGCTGGAAGATGTAATAGAAATTTCAAAAAAGAAAATGGCGAAATTTTTGTCTTCTTTTTGAAAGACGATAAAGGGAGATCTTATGCTAATATGGTTTATCAAAAGCTTACTCCAAGAATAACTTTTGAACTCTTTGGTGAGTTAGAGAGTGTAAAAGAAAGTGAATTTATAAAAATAATAAACAAATATTTCGAAAGATTAAGATTTGAAAAATCTCAGGAAGAGTCAGAGTTGATAATATCTGCATTGAATAATTTAAGATTTTATGAGGGTAAAGAGATCATATCAGTTAGCTCTTTTGAGCTCATCAAAGAGAAGGGAATTGTCTATCCAGTATTTATAGAAGTTGACAAACCAGCTATGGAAACTTGGAGCAAATTTAAGAGCATCATTTCCGATGACTCTATAGATAGGTGGGAAAAGAAAAAACTGCTTCTTAATATAAAGTCTCAACTTGAAGAATATATTATAAACGTTAGGGTAAATAAAAACGAACCATGGATTTTTGATATAGCTTTCGACCAAAATATTGGGTACGTGGCTAATAAAGATATTCCTGAATATTATGATTCAGAAACAGGTTTTAAGAAAACTGAATTAAGCTCAGTAATTTTCTAATATTTGAGAGGGGAAAATGTCTTTTATAAATGGTACTTTAATAGCAAGTTATTTTATATGCAAAAGGGAGCTTTGGTTAATGGCTCATGAGTTGATTCCTGATCAGGAAAACTCATTTTTAGAGATGGGAAGATTTATAGAAGAGGAAGCTTATAAGGATGAGGAAAAAGGATTTTTAATTGGGGAGATGAAAATAGATATAGTAAAACAAGGAGACGAAAATATCATTATCGGAGAAATTAAAAAATCAAGTAGATCTGAATTGTCTGGAATAATGCAACTCTCATATTATCTAATGAGGTTGAAAGAATATGGCATTGTAGCTAAAGGAGAAGTGTTAATCCCTAAGGAGAGAAAAAAGATTCCTGTTGAAATCAATGAGGAAATTGAGGAAAGGCTAATTGAAGCTATAAAAGATATAAATATGATCATTTCAGAGCCTTATCCTCCAAAACCTGAAAAGATAAAGTATTGTAATCATTGTGCATATAAGGAGTTTTGTTGGGCATGAGCGAGAGTATTTACATATTTTCTAGTGGAGAATTGAAAAGAAAGCATAATACAGTATACTTTGAGACTTCAGATGGAGAACAGAAGTATCTTCCTATAGAAAACATAAGAGATATACATTTCTTTGGACAGGTTACTCTGAATAAGGAATTTTTAGAATTTGTTTCTCAGAAAAATGTAATACTGCATTTTTATAACTACTATGACTATTATGTAGGAAGTTATTATCCACGGGAGCACTATAACTCAGGGTATATGATACTAAAACAAGCAGAACATTATTTAGATTACGAGAAAAGACTTTTGCTTGCAAGAAAATTCGTGGTAGGAGCAATAGAAAATATCAAGAAAGTTTTAGGATATTATATTTCAAGAGGAAAAGAAAGCTTAAAAGAAAAGTTAGAAAGAATAGAGTTTTTAGAAGAAAGTGCGTATGCCGAGGATCAGGTAGAAGGTTTAATGGGTATAGAGGGAAATGTGAGAGATATTTATTATTCATGCTTTAATGAAATAACCGAAAGGGAAGAATTTTTCATAGATGAAAGGACAAAGAAACCTCCTTCCAACAATATGAATGCCTTAATAAGCTTTGGAAATTCTCTACTTTATACTGCTGTACTTTCAGAAATCTATAAAACCCATTTGGATCCGAGGATTGGTTATTTGCATACTACAAATTTTCGAAGGTTCACTTTAAATTTGGATATAGCTGAAATCTTTAAACCAGTAATTGTGGACAGAGTTATCTTTTCTTTAGTGAATAAAGGAGCAATAACCCCAAGAGATTTCGAAGAAAAACTTGGAGGCATCTATTTGAAGGAAAAAGGAAGAAAATTATTTGTCCAAAATTTTGAAGAAAGAATGAAGGTTACTATTCAATACAAGAATTTAGGTAAAGTCTCTTATAGAAGGTTAATAAGACTGGAACTTTATAAACTTGAAAAACATTTAATGGGAGAAGAAGAATACCAGCCTTATATTTCCCAGTGGTAGAATGTATGTGATTATGGTTTATGATGTTAATCAGAAAAGAGTAGCAAAGGTACTAAACATAGCAAGAAAATATTTGGAATGGATTCAAAATTCAGTGTTAGAAGGAGAGTTAACCGAAGCTAAATTTGAGCGTTTAAAAAGGGAAGTTGAACTTGTTATTGATGAAGAAGAGGATTCAGTCATCTTTTACATAATGAGAACTATTAAATATAGTGAGAGACAAATACTTGGTATAGAAAAAAATAAGAGAGAACAGATACTGTAGTTTTTTATTCCTCCTCATTTTACCCACCTCATTTTGTTACAATTGAAATCTATTAAATGCTGTATTTTACTATATTTTTTGAGGTCGACAGAAAATGTAACAAAAATTTTAAAGAAAAAACGAATAAAAATTAGGTAAATACTATTTTTCATTTAATTTTAACCCCTAAAATGTCTTAAATTGTGTTGATATCTAATTTAGACTTTATTTTATCTTATTCTTAAAAGTTTATTTTTCTGTCGACCTCCAATAACCCCAAAACCCCGGGGGATCGACAGAAAGGTAATTTTTTGCATGAAAGCCTCTTTACTACTTAATTTTTTTGTGATATATTATCCTTAAAATTGTAGCTTTCCTATGAGGGTATTAAAATAAATTTTGTAGCGTTTATGTAGTGTTAACGGGTTTGTAGCGTGCCTAT
>SPLK01000023.1_pt1 | contig 99762 bp, 91 predicted proteins | sample 2456111 | NCBI WGS metagenome assembly SPLK01 (sample SAMN11156906, study PRJNA527647) | hot springs metagenome | biome: Geothermal region; feature: Hot spring; material: tree branch in hot spring; isolation source: hot spring sediment rich in lignocellulosic material ... | reverse complement strand
AAGCATTTGCAACGGTACCTGGACGAGTATTGTTTTCGGATCAACGTGCATAACCGGGGGGAACCGGTAATGGAGCGGCTTCTGCAGGGATGTGCGCGGACAGGAGCGTTGACCTACCGGGAATTGATCCGGCGACGGCCGGTGCTGATCGCACCGTGGAAGGCGAAGGGCATGCCGAAGAACCGCTGGCAGGGGCAACACTTGAAGATGTGGAGCTTGTGACCGAAGAAAACCGTCCTAGTTCGCGCCGCAGCGCCACTATACATGGTCACCGTTATCCAACATGGCACTGGCGTATCGAACGATACGCAGGTACCTGTAAAGTCACAATGAGCTATGCATGACGCTCACCGCTTATCATGCATGTGATGTAATACCTATGAATTATGACGGATGGGTAGTTCCGCTATGACGTAAGGGAAGTTCCCGATATGTGGGGCGCATGAAGGACATGCCATTTTGGAACAAATGAAAGATGAGATCCCTCTTGGAAGATAAGTCACGTTTGATCCCTGTCATTTAAACCGATACATGTAGGGCACTTAAAATGGTACAACGGGGATCTGCAGATGGTGGCTCTGTAAACGGTGGATCTGTAAACGGTGGATCTGCAAATGGTGAACATGCAAATGGTGAACATGCAAATGGTGAATATGCAAATGGTGAACATGCAAATGGTGAATATGCAAATGACAGATTTCCCGCCGAATGGGTCAAACGAGTTAATGGGCTGATCGGTTCATCCTGAGCCAACGGGATATTGGTATGCCAGAACGAAAACACACACATAGATTAACACGTAGATAAACACGCACATAAAAAAGCCCGCCGGCATGGACGGCGGGAAAATACCTGGTTCCTGCACGCCGGCAGGAAAAACCCGCTCCCAGCCAGCGGGAAGCGGGTAAGGTTGCGGCTGTATTCATACATAGATCGGCGCAACCTGGTTGGTTTGATCGCGGTTGCGGCCGACCGAGAAAATGGCGATCGGAATGCCGGTCAACTCCGACACCCGTTCGATGAATCTTCTTGTGTTGGCCGGCAGATCCTCGAGCTTTTTGGCGCCGGAGATGTCTTCGCTCCAGCCCGGCAGTTCCTCGTAGATCGCTTCGCATTCCGACAGCACGCGCAGGCTGGCGGGATAATGTTCGAGGCGCTCGCCGCGATAACGGTAGGCGGTGCAAATCTTCACCGTTTCAAGGCCGGTCAGCACATCGAGCGAGTTGAGGGACAGGCCGGTGATACCGCTGACCCGCCGGGCGTGGCGCACGACCACACTGTCGAACCAACCGACCCGCCGCGGCCGGCCGGTGACGGTGCCGTATTCGTTGCCGCGCTCGCGAATCCAGTCGGCCAGTTCGCCCTGCAGTTCCGTCGGGAACGGACCGTCACCCACACGGGTCGTATACGCCTTGGCGACGCCGATCACTTGCCGGATTTTGGTGGGACCGACGCCCGAACCGATGCATACGCCGCCGGCGACCGGATTTGAGCTGGTCACGTACGGGTACGTCCCCTGGTCGATGTCGAGCATGACACCCTGTGCCCCTTCAAACAGCACTTTCTTTCCGGCGTCAATAGCGTCGTTCAACACGACGGACGTATCGGTCACGTAGGGACGCAGCACTTCGGCGTATTGCAAATATTCGGAAATGATCGCCTCCGCGTCAAGCGGCTCGCCGCCGTACAACTGCGTGATGATCCGGTTTTTCTCTTCCACCAGGCGTCTGGCCTTGGCCGAAAATTCGTGTGCATCCAGCAAATCGGCGATGCGAATCCCGTTGCGGGCGGCCTTGTCCATATAGCACGGGCCGATGCCCTTGCGTGTCGTGCCGATTTTCTGATCGGCCTTGCGGTCCTCTTCCAGCGCATCCAGGACAATGTGATACGGCATGATCACATGGGCCCGGTCGCTGATGCGCAAGTTGTCCACGGAAAAGCCGTTTTCCTGAATATATCGGATTTCTTCCACCAGTGCGGCGGGATTGATGACCATGCCGTTCCCGATCACGCACAGCTTGTTTTCGTTAAAAATACCCGAGGGTATCATCGTGAGCTTGTACTTTTTCCCTTGAATGAGAATGGTGTGGCCGGCATTGTTCCCGCCCTGATATCGGGCCACCACATCGGCCTGCTCCGCGAGGAAATCGGTGATTTTGCCTTTTCCTTCGTCTCCCCACTGGGTCCCAACCACAACCACGGTCGACAATTTCCATATCCCCCCGTCCGGCTCGCGAGGCCGCCATACTTGGTGCAAGCCGGCTTAATGTGCGCCCGCGAACGGCTGGGCGGGTCATCCGTCCGAAAACCTTACACGGGCAGCATGATTAGTGTAGCAACTGCCTGGAGGGAAGTCAATAAAACAACGAACAATAACGAATTTATAACCGAAAACGTTCGGGATTGAGTCGAAGATCTGAATGATTCCAGGCGCTCCAGTTCTCGGTACAGGCGAAACCGCCCGATCTCAGGCCGATTCCATGGCCGGATCGGCGTGATTCCGGTCAAGACTCACGAATTTGTTGTAATTTTTCAGAAAGACGAGTTCGACCGTGCCGACGGGACCGTTGCGATGCTTGGCGATGATGATTTCAATGATGTTCTTTTTCTCGCTTTCCTGGTTGTAGTAATCGTCCCGGTACAGGAAGGCGACCACGTCGGCGTCCTGTTCGATCGATCCGGACTCGCGCAGGTCGGAGAGCATCGGCCGTTTGTCCTGGCGCTGTTCCACACCGCGCGACAATTGCGACAGGGCGATGACCGGCACATCCAGTTCACGCGCCATCTGCTTGAGCATGCGGGAAATTTCCGATACTTCCTGTTGCCGGCTCTCATGCGCCCGGCCGCGGGTCTGGATCAGTTGCAGGTAATCGATGACCACCATGCCGAGGCCCTTTTCTTTTTTGAGCCGACGGCATTTGGCGCGAATGTCGGACACGGTGATGCCCGGCGTATCATCGATGTAAATTTCCGCTTCCGACAGCGAGCCGATGGCCATGGTCAGTTTTTCCCAATCGTCGCCTTCCAGAAACCCGGAGCGCATCCGTCCGGCGTCCACGTTCGACTCCGCGCAAATCATCCGCTGCACCAACTGGAACGCGGACATCTCCAGGCTGAAGATGGCCACCGTTTCCCGGGCGCGAACGGCCACGTTTTGCGCGATGTTCAGGGCAAACGCGGTTTTGCCCACGGACGGGCGGGCGGCGACGATGATCAGGTCACTCCGCTGAAAGCCGGAGGTCATCCGGTCCAGATCCGGAAACCCCGAGGGGATACCGGTGACACCGCCTTTATGGTGATACAGGTATTCGACCCGGTCAAACACTTCCATCAGCACGTCGCGGATGCTGACAAAGCCGTGGGCCGCATGCCGGCGGGAGATATCCAGAATGCGCTGTTCGGCTTCGTTCAGCAGGGCGCCGACGTCTTCGCCCGCTTCGTAGCCGCTGGCGACAATCTGCGTGGCGGTGCGGATCAGACGCCGCAACAAGGCCTTTTCTTCCACGATCTGTGCATAGTATTCCACGTTGGCCGCGGTGGGGACGGAGCCGACCAGCTTCGTCAGATAGCTGACGCCGCCGACTTCCTCGAGTTGGCCGCGATCCTGCAGGCGCGCGGTGAGGGTGACGAGATCGATCGCCTCGTTCTCCTCGTTGAGTTCCACCATCGCCTCGAAAATGCGCTGGTGGGCCACGCTATAGAAATCATCCGCGCGTACCCGCTCCATCACCGTCAGGAGCGTATCCGATTCGAGCAGGATGGAACCCAGCACCGCCTGTTCGGCCTCGAGATTTTGCGGGGGAACGCGTCCCCCCCACAGCGATTCGCCGTTTGCGTGCATTCGGTCACGCCTCCACGATGTGAACGTTCAACTCTCCTTTGACTTCGGGGTACAACCGCAACGTCACCCGCGTCACGCCCAACGTGCGGATCGGTTCGTCCAGCTCGATTTGCCGCTTGTCGATTCGAAACCCCTGTTTCTCCAGTTCTTCGGCGATCTGCTTGTTGGTGACGGCGCCAAACAGACGCCCGTTCTCGCCGGCTTTCGCCTTGATGACGAGGGTCATGTCGGCCAGTTTCGCCGCCAGCGCCTGCGCCTCTTCCCTGGCCTTTTCTTTCCGTTTGTTCTCCGCCGCCTTCATTTGCCCGATCGACTTGAGCGCGCCTTCCGTCGCGGCCTGGGCCAGCCCCCGCGGAATGAGGAAATTGCGCGCGTACCCTTCGGCCACGTCCTTGATCTCGCCTTTTTTGCCTTGCCCTTTGACATCCTGCAGAAAGATCACTTTCATTCCGGTATCCCCTCTCTCTCCTCAAATTCCCGCAAGACTTCCTTCAGCCTGTCCGCCACTTCCCGGACGGTCTCCGGCAGTTGCGCCGCCGCGTTGGTCAGGTGTCCGCCGCCGCCCAGGCGCTCCATGATCACCTGGACGTTGAGGCCGCCAAGCGAACGGGCGCTGACGCCGGTCAACCCGTCCGGACGCTGGGCGATGACGAACGACGCAGTGATGCCGGACATGTTGAGCAGCGTGTCCGCCGCCTGCGCGATGAGCAGTTGCGGCAGCGCCATGTCCTGATCGACCACGGCGATGGCGATGCCGTCCCGGCGGATTTCCGCGTTCCGGATGATGTCCGCCTTGCGGATATATTCCTCCAGGTTTTCCTGCAACATGCGCTGGATCTGGGCGCCGTCCGCCCCGTTCCGGCGAAGAAACGAAGCCGCCTCGAACGTCCGGGCGCCCGTGTGGACGGTGAAACTTTTCGTGTCCACCGTGATGCCGGCCAAAAGCGCCGTCGCCTCGCGCGGATCGAGGTCGATCCGGTCATGGACGTATTGCAGCAGCTCGGTCACCAGTTCGCAGGTGGAAGACGCGTACGGTTCCATGTAAACCAGCACGGCGTCTTTGATAATCTCCTCGCTGCGGCGATGGTGGTCGATGATTACGATCCGGTCCGTCTGCTGAAGCAGACGGGGTTCGGCAACCATCGTCGCCCGGTGGGTATCGACGACGACCGCCAGGGATCGTCTGGACGTAAGATCCAACGCCTGTTCGGGCGAAACGAACCGGGCTTGCAGCTCCTCGTCTTCCTTGAGCATCTCCATCATGCGTTCGATGGACGGATTGACGCCCTCCAGCACGATGTAGCCTTCCTTGCCGACAAGCTGCGCCACCTTGAGCATTCCGACGGCCGCGCCGATGGCATCCATGTCGGGCAGGCGGTGGCCCATAATGATGACGTTCTCGCTGTCCTTGACCAGATCCCGCAGGGCGTGGGCAATCACGCGGGCCCGGACGCGGGTGCGCTTTTCCACCGCGCTGCTCTTGCCGCCATAGAAATTTTGCCGCTGTCCGACCTTGACCACAGCCTGGTCGCCGCCGCGGCCCAACGCAATATCGAGGCTGCTTTGCGCCTGCCGGCCAAGTTCGACCACGTCCTCGAATCCGGCGGCAAATCCGATGCTCAGCGTCATCGGCATCTTCTGATCCATCGTCATTTCGCGCACTTCATCCAGCAAATCGAAGCGGGATTTCTCCAGCAAACGGAGCGTCCTCATATTGGTCACGACAAAGTAGCGGTCCGATGAAAGACGCCGCAACAACAAACCGTACTGTTGCGCCCACTCGTTGATCTTCCCGGTCACCTTGGACAGCAGCAACGCCCGTTGCTGTTCGTCCATCCCCTGCGCGACCTCTTCCAGATTGTCCATGATCACGATGCCGAGCGCGAGCTTCTCGTCTTCGTAGCGCTTGGACAAATTCCACCGCTCGGTGATATCGATGGCATACACCATGCGCTCCCGATGACGGAACACCAGCTCCAGCACCCGATCGCCAAGCCTGGTCACCACCCTGTCCGGCTCGGCCCCGTCTTTGGACGTTCTCAACTCGGGGAACAGTTCGTCCAGCGCCATGCCGACCACCGACGACCGCCCGGTCATCGTCGACACGAACGGGTTGTGCCACTGGATTTCCCGGTCCTCGTTGTACAGGATGATACCGAACGGCAATTGGCCGATCACGTCGCTGCCCACGCCGCGGACCCGGCGGGTGAGGGTCAGCACGTATTCGTTCAACTCGCGGCGAAACGCCCGTTCCGCGAAAATGCCATAAACGCCGACCGCTCCGCCAAAAAGCAGCCCCAGCAGCCCGAGCAGCCATTCATACCAGGCGAGCGCCACCGTCAGCAGGAAAATCAGCGCCAGCGCCCAAACCACATGCATGCCATGCCAACGCCGTAGGAGAAACCTGGGCATGTCGCACTTCGCTCCCGTCTATTTGGCAAAATACTTCCGCAGCGGAAACGCCACGTCCATCAGCCCAACCAGATAAAACGGCGGCAACAGCATGAACGGGGCGGAAACGAGCACGGGGACCACGCGCGGCCATCGCTTCACATCGGCAAGGAAAAACAGGAACCCGAGGGCCTGAATCGTAAACGCCAGTCTGAGCATGGGCACCAGATTGGCCACCGCTCCGCCCCAGAAACCGTCGCCCGTCGACAGTAAGCTGGCCAACAAAGCGAGCAGATACAGGAACACGAAATATCCGGGAAGCCGCCATGTTTTCAACGGGGGAAGTCCCGGCACGGGTATGCCGGCCCAATTCAGGATGCGCCGGGACAAATACTGGTTCAACACGGTCAGGAGAAAAGCGGTCATCAGCAGCAATGTGGGCAGCAACGTCACGATGGAATCGGCGAGCATGAGGGCGGTCTCTTCCGCCCAATTCTCGGGCAGCAGCCCGGCATTTGCCGCGGCTGTCCGACTCAGCGGCGGTTCCATAACCGTCCGGAGTTCGGCCGCCAGATCGACTCGGAACACGCCCGTCAGCAGCGCCACGGCCAGCAACAATACGGCCAGCACGGCCAGAAATCCGGTCCGCACCACCGTTACCGCGTCGCTTCCCCGCCGGTACAGGCGGCCCATGAGAATGGCCGGTCCAAGTAACAAAAGGCCGACGGCAAACGCAAACGGGCCGTTGCCTCCCGGCGAATAGTAGGCCGCCGCAAACGCAAGGGCAAGAAGCGGGGCAAACGCCGCCGGGGACAATAGCGCGGACAGCGCGGTGATCGGCGGCAGCACCAGCGGAAGCGCAAGGGTGCGCCACGGCGACGCGACGCCGTGCAGTGCGAGCCATAAAGCCGCCGCGAGCAGCAACGGCTTCCAACCCGTCTTCAACCAGGTCACCTCTAGATCAGGATGTATAACCGTAACCTTGATTATAACACAAAAGCCGTCCGGAGAGCGGATCCCCGTACGGCCAACCAACTTTGACTTCGGCCGGCGTTCGCCTGCCGGCATGAACCTGAACGGACATGCAGCACCCGCCAACCGGTTCAAACCCGCCGGAACCCGGCGCTTCCGCCGGCCGGGCGGTCCGCAGCGGTTTACCCTCCGTTCCGGCTGGCGGTCCAGACCTGTCCGTTTTCCGTCACTTGCCATCCCATTGCCTTCAGCAGCGCGAGCGGCGCGTACGCACGATCGCCGATGGAAAGCAGTTCACCGCTGAACGTCTCCCCGCCGTCCTGCCAGACGACCTTGTAACCGCGCTCCAGCATCAGTTCGCCCCGCTTCGGCGAAGGAACGTCCGCGCTTCCCGCGATCGTCCCGTCGCTGCCGGAGACGGTGTACGTGCGGGACCGTTTGTCCCAGGTCACGTCGTACCCTTGTGCGCGGAGCGCCTCCAAATCGAAATAGTGCGCGCCCCGATATTCCACAAGCGGCACCTTCCGGCCGCCCAAGCTGAGCTCCTTCATTTCGGCGGGCACGCGGACAAACTCGCTGCGTATCGGTTCGCCGACGCGCACATCCTTGTGGAGCCCGTCCTCGTCCAGCACCACCCGGCCGCCGATCAGCACGTACCGGATGCCTTCGGACATCAAATCCGGCCGTTCCACGGTGGAGCGGTCCCGAATCGTGTCGTAATCGAAAATGACGATGTCCGCATCCATGCCCTTGTCGAGGCGCCCTTTCTTGCGCATGGCGGGCGCCTGCTTTTCCAGACGCTGCGCGGGCAGCAACGTCATCTTGGCGATCGCGTCCATCAGCGAGATGACGCCCTTTTCCCGCGTGTAAAGACCGATCGTGCGGGCGAAGGTGCCGGACGCCCGCGGGTGGTTGTTGTTCCCCGGTTCCAGAATCGCGTCGCTGCCGATCATGACATATTCTGCCCGCAGCGCGTCGATCAGATCCTGTTCCGGAATGGCGTAAGCGACGGCGAGCTTGCCTTCCTTCCGGTATTTCTGGAACGTTTCTTCGGTCAACCGCTCCGACGTGCCGGCAATTTGCAGATCCTCGTAGCTGATGCGGAACCGTTCCTGCCAGCCCTCGTCAAAGCGCGCGGAGTTCAGATACGTCCCCCAGAAATCGTACGGATACACGCATGCGGTGATGTCGAGGCCTTCGGCCCGCGCCTGTTCGATCATTTCCAGCGACTGTTTCATGGAAAACGTGCCGCCGGTGCTGTGAATATGGTCGATGTGCACCGCCGCCCCGGTGGCCCGGGCGTAACCGATGATTTCATTCAGCGCGTCGATGTTGGTCCCCGGCTCTTCCATGTCCGAATAGCGGGCATGGAAGTAAACCGGCACGTTATATTCGTACGCCAGCTCCATCAGCGGCAAAATTTCTTCCGACGAGATGCCCGGCACGTATTCCAGACTGAACGAAATGCCTAGCGCCCCGTTGTTCAGCGCCTCTTCGGCGTCCCTGACCAGTTTGTCAATTTGCGCCTGATTGGCGGAATCGTAACGGCTGAGCCGAAACTGGTTGCGTGCCTGCGTGTAAAAGAACGACGCGCCAAAATGAACCGGCGTACGGTTCCGCTCGTAATGCGCGTACCAGCTTTTCGGCGTCGACGTGCCACCATGCATGGCAATGTTGGACGTGACGCCGTCGGCAATCTTGTTCCATACGCCCAGCGAGTTCGGATCGTAGGACAGATTGTCGATGAAACCGGGAGCCACCACCAGACCGGTGGCGTCGATGACCCGCTCGCCTTTGAGGGGGTGCGACGTGATCACCCCGATCGTGCCGCCTGCGATGCCGACGTTCAGCCCCTCCCGGTCCAGCCCGGTTTCCGGATTGATCACGCGGCCGTTTTGAATGACGATGTCATAGGTTTTTTCCAGGTCTTCCGGCGTGACAAAGGCGTCGGGATCGTACGCGGTCCCGGCTTCGCCCCCGTTGTCGCCGTCGGTGGCCGCGCCGTCGTCAGTCCCTGCGCCCGCACCGTCTTCCGGGAGGCCGCCCGTCGCGCCATCCGCGGTATCCTCCGGTTGTTCCTGACGCGCCTCTCCGGCCGAGCCCGGGCTTTGCGGTTGCGGCTGCCCTGTCCACAACCAGATCGCGTACGCCGCGGCGCACGCCGCAACCAGCGCCGCCGCGATCCACCATGCGCGGCGGCGCCTGGCGCCACGTTTGTTCCCGTTCCGCAAACTTGACATGGGTTAACCCCCCGCCGTCTTTTCTGCCGTCATCGTTTTTCCAATGCCGATGGTTCCGCCGCCGCTTTTCCCCGGGTCGTTATCCCCGTGGCCGTGTTCAGCGAGACCGGCGAGGCGGTTTCCTCGTTCCCTGGTTTCGGCAGCTCGTTCAGCGTTTTCGAAGGATCAAGCCACGCTTCGATCCATTCCGTCGCTTGGGCGAGGTCCGCCTCGTCCAGCATGAAGTACCAAAGACCGTCGGACAACCGGCGGCCTTCCCCTTTCAGCGTATGGCTGTAGAGGATGCGCACGTCCGCCGTCAACATCGTCTTCGCCTGCTCAATCAGCTCGGACGGCGCGATATCGGTGGAAAAATTATTCCCCATGATTTCGATCAGGCCCGGGATCCTGCTCCACTGCCCTACCTTCGCCGCCTTGTCGAGCACCGCCTGCAGGAAAATCTGCTGCCGCATCGTCCGGCTGATATCGCCTCCTCGGTCCTCGCGATACCGCACGTAGTTAAGGGCTTCTTCCCCGTTGTAAACCGGCTTGCCCGCCTTGATGACGAATTTCTCGTGATAGGGATCGTTGTTGACCATGTCTTTCTCAATCGGCAACTCGATGCCGCCGATGTAATCGACCGCCTCGCGAAATCCCTGAAAGTTGATGGCTGCATAATGGTCGACCGGAATGCCAAACAGGCGTTCCACCGTTTCCACGGCCAGATCGGCTTCCCCGTAGGCATACGCGTGCGCGATCTTGTCGTGATGCCTGCCGGGTATTTCGACGTACGCGTCTCGCGGAATCGACACCATCAGTGCGGCGCCGTCCGATGGCCGAACCACGGACATGATCATCGTGTCCGAACGTCCCCGTTCCTTGCCCCGTTGATCCACCCCGAGCAGCAGCAGGGTGAACGGCTTTTTCCGTTCTTCCCGCGGCTCCGACTTCACCGGCACCGGGTCGACGTTTCGCTTGAGCGGGCGATACGAATCCCCCAGCCTTTTTTCCAACTGTTTCTTGAAAAACAGATCAAAGCCCCACAGGGCCAGCGCCGTCCGATTCCAGTATCCGACAACCGCCAACACCACCACGGCCAGGGCGATCCCCGCTGCCCATTTTTTCCTGCGCGACCATCGCATGCGCCGTCGCCCCCTTCTTCCTTTGCGCGCTCCGTCCGGACCCCGGAAGAGCAAACGTTACTTTAGACGAAACCGGCGGTCGAAAGGTTGCAAACGTCACGGACGGATCATTTCGGGTTTATCATATCGGTCCGCAGATTGCAAGCGCATGGCCGGTTTCCGGACTCGCGCCAAAACGGACCCATGATTATGGACGACGCAATCCGGCTTCGGGTTCAACGGCAACGGGACCGGCGGCCCGGCGCCAGGGCGTCATGCCGACGCAACGGCCGCCTCCGGCATAAAAAAAGACCGCCCGGGCCTTGCCCGGCGGGCAGTCCTGGCGGTGACAATCGTTATTCCGTCGTGTACGGCAGCAGCGCCATTTGGCGCGCCCGTTTGATCGCAACGGTCAGCATGCGCTGATACTTGGCCTTCGTGCCGGTCACACGACGCGGCAGAATCTTGCCCCGCTCGCTGATGAACTTGCGGAGCAGGTCCACGTCCTTGTAATCGATATATTCGATCTTGTTGACCGTGAAATAGCAGACCTTGCGCCGTTTGTTGCGCCCGCGGCGGTATTTCTTCGGTTCGCGCTGTTCGCGGTTTTCCGTGCCCGGACGGTTTTCGCGGGACTCGCGCGCGCCGGTTTGGGCAGCCGGCTGTGCGGACGCTTCACGCGCTTGCGCCTGGGCCTGTTGCTGTTGTTCGCTCATGCGTTCTCCTCCTTTTTTCCGTCTTTATTTCCCGTTCAAAACGGCAAGTCGTCGTCCGAGATATCGATCGGTCTGCTTTCGTCCGCAAACGGATCGTCGACCGGATCGTCCGGTCTTCCGCCGGCCGGACGGCCGTAGGTGCCGCCGCCGTAGACGCCCGGATCCGGTCCGAAATCGTCCCGGCCGGCCGGGGCGTTGTCCCGGTTCGGAGATTCCAGGAAACGGACGTTGTCGGCGACCACTTCCGTCACGTAGACCCGGCGCCCCTCGTTGTTCTCGTAATGGCGCACCTGGATGCGGCCTTCCACGGCGGTCAGCCGCCCTTTGCGCAAGTAGTTGGCGCACGTCTCGGCCAATTGACGCCAAACGACGATCGGAATGAAATCCGCCTCGCGTTCTCCCCTGCTGTTGGAAAACGGACGATCCACCGCCAGCGTAAACTGGGCGACCGCGACGCCGGATGGCGTATAACGCAGTTCGGGATCCCGGGTCAGACGACCAATCAGAACGACTCTGTTCAGCACGGCATGCATCCTCCCCATGACAGCCGGACGGAGAACCCGCCAGGCGAAAATGCGTCGTCAGGCATCAGGCCACCACGTCGCGGATGACAAGGTGCCGGATCACTTCGTCCGTAATTCTCAGGACGCGTTCCAGTTCCGCCACAACGGACGGCTCAGCCGAGAATTGCACGAGCACGTAGGTTCCTTCGCGGAACTTCTTGATCTCGTAAGCAAGGCGACGCTTGCCGAGAATTTCGTGCTTGCGGATTTCCCCGCCGTTCCGGATGATGTCCTGGAACTTCTGGGTAACGGCTTGAACGGTCTCCGGATCCACGTCCGGACGGATGATGTACATCAACTCGTAGTTGCGCATCTTCCGTTCACCTCCTTCTGGTCTGTCGGCCCCCCACGCACATCGGACCGCAGCCCGACCGGGGAGCAAGGAGTATGCATTCGCATACCAACTTATAGTATCACACAAGCCCAATTACGGCAATATTTTTGCGCGATAATCGGCGACAACAAAAGCGGCTCAGTTCACGGAGCCGCTGTCTGTTCGTTTGCTATGGACTGGCGGAAAGGGTGGGATTCGAACCCACGCGCGCCTTGCGACGCCTAGTTGATTTCGAGTCAACCCCCTTGGACCACTTGGGTACCTTTCCGCAACGTTACAAATCATATCACATTTTGCGCCGGACTGCAACAGGTTTGACCGGGACATCCGCGGCAGGCCTCCGGAGGGCACCGCATCCGCGGAAGGCGCCGCACTCGTTCGGCATGGCGATGGAGTTCGCCCGGCTTGGGGCTCGTCCGGCTGCTTCCGGCTTGCGCTTGCAGGCTCGCCCTTGGCCCGCCGGACGCCGGAATTTCCCCGTCGGGCTTATCCCTTCGAAGCTCCGTCCGAAGGTTCGTCCGTCGGCGTCGCGGAACGCAGCACCTTTTTCATGCTTTTCTCGAACTTCGCCCGGGGCAGCAGGATGGAGTGCTTGCACTTGACGCATTTGATGCGGATGTCCATGCCCATGCGGATGATTTCCATTTCGTTCGCGCCGCAGGGGTGCGGCTTTTTCATCTGGACGATGTCGCCAAGCTGAAACACCTTCCGTTCCACCGGTAACCGATCCCCCCTTTCGCCCGTCCCTGCGCTCACTCCGCCGACACCATCGCGATTTGCGGATAAGGCGGCTCCAGTCCCCGTTCCTCGAACGTCTTCCGGAGGGTTTCGCTAAGCTTCCGGGCAACGGCGAAATGCTGGTTTTGCCTGCATTCCACCGTCACCCGCAACACGATTCCCGCCGCCCCCGCGGCGTGCAGGCCGAGCAGCTCCGGTTTGCCGACCGCGCCGGGGTCGTCGAACCGGGCCAGCGCGCTGCGGATCATGCCCGCCGCCTCGTCCATCCGGAGATCGGGCGGAACGGTGACATCGACGATGGCCAGCGTGTTGTGTATGGAATAATTCGTCACCTGGCCGATGGAGCCGTTCGGAATGATGTGCACCTCACCGGTCCAACTGCGCAGCCGGGTGGAGCGCAGACCGATCATCTCCACCGTGCCGGTCGCATTTCCGATGCGCACCACGTCGCCGACGGCGAACTGGTCTTCCATCAGCACGAAAAACCCGCTGATGACGTCCTTCACCAGGCTTTGCGCTCCGAAACCGATGGCCAGTCCGGCAACGCCGGCTCCCGCCAGCAGCGGCGCCAGATCCAGGCGGAACTCTCCCAGAACCAGCAAAATGATGATGAAGTTGATCACGTAAGTCGCCGCATTTTTCGCCAGCCGGCCTACCGTTTGCACGCGGCGCGCTCGGTGTTTCGAACGCCGGTTTCTCCGTTCCCCGGTGGCGCGGTCGATGATGCGGTGCAAAATGCGCAGCAAGATGCGGCCGACGATGACGATCACCAGGATGCGCAGCACGGTCAGAGAGAGGTTGAACCACACGGTCGTATCGGTCAGGTACAGGCGGATATCCTCCAGAAACTGCCGCCACAATTGCCCGATGGTCGGATTCGCTTCCCCCATGCGCCACTCCTCCATCGCTCAAAGCTTTTCGTAACCGTCTTCCGTTTTTCGGTACAACCCCCGGATTTCCACGTTCTCGGACCGGATCACCCGTTGCACCGTCGGCAAGTCGTCGGCCCAAAACTGGATGGTCAGCGAGCAACCGGCCGTTATTTCCTTGGGCGTCGGCCGGATGTCGATCTCGACGCCGGCGTATTCAAGCAGTATTTCCGCGCGCAGCGCCTGCTGGGTGGAATCAAAGGCGATCAACAACGGCTCCATGGCATTCCGTCCTTGTCCAAGCGGTTGATGTCACGGGTCTTTTTGCGGCTTCCTTCGGGGAACGGGGGGCGCGCATGGCCAAGGCGAAGGATGCAAGTATAATTCCGCCAACCTGTCCATATACTAGTAACACTCGGGGGAGGAGGCGAAACGACAAGATGAATGGCGCCTTGGGGAACCAGCCCGCGTTCTCGCTCAAAGTGCCATACGATGCGCCCATGGCGCTGCAGAGGCTGTCGCACCGGATCGAGATGGAACTTCGTTCGTTGCCGCCCGACGTTCGCATTGTGGTCGTGTGCGTCGGTACCGATCGTTCCACGGGCGACGCCCTCGGACCGCTGGTCGGCTCGGAGCTGGCGCAACGGCAAAGCCCGCATTTCGACCTGTACGGCACATTGGACGAGCCGGTGCACGCCATGAACCTGGAGGAAACGCTGAAACGGATCGTGCGGAGCACGCCGCGGCGTTTCATCATTGCGGTGGACGCCTGTCTGGGGCAATTGTCCAGCGTCGGCTGCATCCAGCTCGGTTCCGGTCCCGTCCGGCCCGGCGCCGGCGTGAACAAGGAATTGCCGCCGGTGGGCGACATTCACTTGACCGGCATCGTCAATGTCGGCGGATTTATGGAATATTTCGTGTTGCAAAACACCCGGCTCAATCTGGTCATGAAAATGTCGCGCGTGATCGCCCAAAGCCTGCTGGGAGCGATCGAGCGTTGCCGCGGCGGGCTTATTCCTTTTGTGTCGCCAGACGGATAGCCGCCCGTTCTTCCGGGGTCAGCGCATAGGACGATTCGCCCTTCTCCAGCGGCTTGGCATACAGGTAGGTCTGATCCCGCCCGTAAATCCCGGTCAGCACCACGCCGTTCGCGGCATCGTCGACCATTGCCAGCGAAAAGCTGAGGTCGCTTCCCGTATCGGCGAAGGCGTTGAACCGGTGAACCCCCACGTGCCCTTTCAAGGTCGCGAGGCGCCGTTCACACTGCGACAAACGCTCCCGCTGCGTTTCGACGTTCCGGTCCATCGCGGCCAATCGCTCATGAATGATCGCCAGCACGTCCTCGAGGTTGCGAACGCCCGTATCCCCCACCAGTTTGCGGTAGGCGTCCTGCAACCGGTTCAGACGCCCGGAAAGAACGCCGATCCAGATCAACGCCACAACCAGCAGCACGCCAAAACCGCCGATGAGGCCCAGCAATACAAGTTCACGATCTTGCCAATCCAGCATAATGTCCTTCCTACACCCCTCTTGCGATCACCCGACGACTGACAACTCTTCAGCGCACCGCCTGACAACTCTTCAGCGCACTGCGGCGGCCAGTTCCTTCACCGCTTCAATCAGCGCGTCGATATCCGCATCGGTATTGAAGTAACCCGGGCTGGCGCGAACGGCGCCCGTCCCCGCCGTACCCGCGCATTCATGGGCCAGCGGGGCGCAATGAAAGCCGGCGCGAACGGCGATGCCAAATTGCTGGTCCAGCACAAACGCCAGCTCCGCCGGATCGTACCCTTCAAGCAGGAACGAAACGATCGCCGTTCGTTCCTCCTCCGGCCCGGGGCCGAGCAGGCGAACGCCCGGAACGGCCCGCAGCCCTTCCATGAGCCGCAAGGTGAGCTCCCGTTCTTTCGTCCGGATCGCCTGCACGGTCTGTTCCTGAACGAACCGGACGCCCGCCGCCAGTCCGGCGATGCCGACCGTGTTCGGCGTTCCCGCTTCATAACGGTCCGGTCGGACGTCGGGCTGCTCGGGCGATTCCGATCGGCTGCCGGTTCCGCCATGAAGCAGCGGTTCCGGATCCAGATCGGGATGAATGTACAAACCGCCGGTGCCCTGCGGCCCCATCAGCCCTTTGTGGCCGGGAAACGCCAGCAGGTCGATGTTCATCGCGCCGACATCGATGTCCAGCACGCCCGCCGTCTGCGCCGCGTCGACGAGCAGGCGGACGCCGCGGCGCCGGGTAATGGCGCCGATCTCTTCGATCGGCAGGACGGTCCCCAGGAGATTGGAGCTGTGGGTGACGGCCACCAGCCGTGTGTTCGGGCGAATCTCGTCGGCCAGCGCCCGCACGTCGACGCGGCCGGCTTCGTCCGCCCGCACGTAGGACACCTCGATCCCGCGCAACCGGCGCATCGCTTCCAGCGGACGGCGGATCGAATTGTGTTCGATCGCCGTCGTGACCACATGGTCGCCCGGCCGCAACACCCCCTGGATGGCGATGTTGATGGCGTGGGTGGTGTTCAACGTAAAGATGATGTCATTCGGATTGGCCACACGGAACAGGTCGGCCAACGCCCTGCGCGCTTCCAGCAACACCCGCCCGGCCTGCAATGCCATTTCGTGGCTGCCCCGTCCCGGATTGGCGCCGTACCGGAGCAGACAATCCGTCATCGCTTCCGGCACCGCGGGCGGTTTTGGCCAGGATGTGGCCGCGTTGTCCAGATAGATCATCGGCTTCGCGATGTTCATTCACCCCCGTTCGCCCCGGCATGGCCGGCAGCCAGGCCGCAGCCGCGCACGTCATACCGAAACCTGCAGCATCTCCAGTATTCTCTCCAGATCGCTGCGTCCGTAATAGCTCAACTCGATCCGTCCGTTGTCCTTGTTGGCGCGAATACGAACGGTCGTCTGGAATTTTTCGCGCAACGAACGCTCGATTTCCTCGATGAACGGATCCCGTCTGGGCGCCCGGACCTTGGGCCTTGCCCTCCCCTTGTTTTCCGCCTGCTGGACGGCCAGTTCCAAATCCCGCACGCTCCAGTTTTTCTCCAACGTCATTCTGGCGAGTTCGCGGCATTTGGCCTCGTCCTTGATGCCGGCCAGCGCCCGGGCGTGACCCATCGTCAATGTTCCACGTGAAACATGATCCTTCACTTCCTGGGGCAACGACAACAGCCGCAGGAAATTGGCGATATGGGACCGCGATTTGCCCACCTTCGCCGCCAGCTCCTCCTGGGTCAACGAAAAGCGTTCCATGATGGTCTGGTAGGCCACCGCCACTTCCATCGCATTGAGATCTTCCCGCTGCACGTTTTCGATCAGGGCGATTTCCATCACCTGCTGGTCGTCGTAGGTGCGCACCACCGCGGGAATCGTTTCCTTGCCCAGCAACTGCGAGGCGCGAAATCGCCTTTCCCCCGCGATGATTTCGTAACCGCGCAGCGCCTCGCGCACGACGATCGGCTGGATGACGCCGTGTTCGCGAATCGACTCGGCCAACTCACGAATCGCTTCTTCGGAAAACGACTTTCTCGGCTGATACGGATTCGGACGCAGTTGCGACAGCGGAATTTCCACAATCTTGTCGTCATCCTGCACGGACAGCGACGAAATGAGCGCATCCAGCCCCTTACCGAGCCGCTTGCTCATACCCTATCACTTCCTTCGCCAGCTCGAGATACACTTCGGCGCCCTTGGATTTCGGATCGTACGTGATGATCGATTGTCCGTGCGACGGCGCTTCGCTGAGCCGCACGTTCCGGGGAATGATGGTTTGGTACACCCTGTCCTGGAAATATTTCTTGACCTCTTCGATGACCTGCATGCCCAGGTTCGTCCTGGCATCGAACATCGTCAGCAACACGCCCTCGATTTGCAGCGACCGGTTCAGATGCTTCTGCACCAGCCGAATCGTATTGAGCAACTGGCTCAATCCCTCGAGGGCGTAATATTCGCACTGGATCGGAATCAGCACGGAATCGGCCGCGGTCAATGAATTGATGGTCAAAAGACCCAACGAAGGAGGACAATCAATGAAAATGTAATCATAGTCATTGCGGATGACGGCGAGCGCGTTCTTCAGCCGCATTTCCCTGGAGGCGGTCGGCACCAGTTCGATTTCCGCGCCCGCCAGTTGGATGGTCGCCGGAATCATCCACAAATTTTCCAGGCTGGTGCTGACCACGGCCTGGCGCGGATCGATCTCGTTTACAAGCACGTCATAAATGCAATGGTGAACATCCGCCTTGTTGACGCCGATGCCGCTGGTGGTGTTCCCCTGCGGATCGATGTCGACAATGAGCACCTTGCGTCCCAGCGTGGAAAGTGAAGCGCCCAGGTTCACCGCCGTCGTCGTCTTGCCGACGCCGCCTTTCTGATTGGCGATGGCGATCACTTTGGCCATGCTCCTTCACCTCGTTCCCGGATTGCCGTATCTTGTTGCAGGTTCCCGACGCAAGGCCGAATCGCCTCGTCCGCTTGCGGGTGAAAGGCAGGCCCTGCAAATTCGGGTTTGGCGATTTGAAAACCAAACCGCTGGTCAACGTTTCGGAATGCGAATCACGATTTCATAATGGTCGCCCCGGTCCACCTCTTCCGACCGGATGGGCAATCCGGTGCCGACCACCATGTCAATGGACTGCCGGATGGTATTGATGGCCAGACGAACGTCCTTGGCGAATGAGACCCGGTTCTTCCTTTGCGGCTTTTGCTTGTCCAACGCCTGCAAATAAAAGGAAACCCGGGCTTCGGTCTGCTTGACGGTCAGTTCCTTCTCGATAATTTCCTGCAGCACCTTGTTTTGCAGTTCTTCCGTCGGCAACGCAAGCAACGCCCGCGCATGCCGTTCCGTCAATTTCCGCTCAAGCAAAGCCTGTTTCACGCGGTCTCCCAGTTGCAGCAGACGAAGTTTGTTGGCAATGGTGGACTGGCTTTTGCCGAGCCGCTGTGCCAAACTTTCCTGGGTCAGTTGATGCAATTGAATGAGTTGCTGGTAAGCCATTGCTTCCTCGATGGCCGTCAGCTCCTCGCGCTGCAGGTTTTCGATCAGCGCCATTGAAGCCGCCTGGCTGTCATTGATCTCCCGAACGATGGCGGGAATGTGCTCGTAGCCAAGCTTGGTGACGGCGCGCCATCTCCGCTCCCCGGCGATCAGCTCGTACTTGCCGTTTTTGGCCCGGACGATGATCGGCTGAATGACACCGTGTGTCTTGATCGTCTGGCACAGTTCGTCAATGCGCTCGTCGTCGAAAACGGTTCGGGGCTGAAAGGGACTCGGCACGATGTCGCTCACCCGAATTTGCCGAACTTCCTCCTGACCGTTTCGTTCAGCCAACCCGAACAGACGCGTGAAAGGCTTGCCCATTCTTTGATCACCACGACCCTGAACTAAAATGGATTTGCGCGGAGAATCGCCGCTCCCGCGCGCGGTCTTCGGCGCGCGGCAGTTCCGGGACACGCAACCCCATAAAAAACGGGCACCGGACCTCGCCAGCGCGCCGGCCCGTGCAGACGCCGGCGGCGAATAAGACGCAAAGCGGCGCAACATTTGGCGCCCGTACCGTTCAATGCCGATAAAAAGCGCCGCCAATCCCCGCCCGAAGGCGGAAATGCGGCACGTTGTCTATTCCTTAATTCAATTCGCCGCGTTACGGGGAAATTCCTGCTGAGGATTCCCTCCGAAACCGAAAAAATGTTTCACGTGGAACATTTTTGACCCGTCCATTGTATCTCGGACTGTTTCACGTGGAACAATAACCGAACCGCATCCGCGCAGTCTCAGGAAGGGGCCGGCCGGCCGGCCGAAGGCGGAAGAAGAGGCGAACGGGCGGGCACCCCCGCCTTGCGCGGATACTTCGCCGGCGTCGGGCCCGTTTTCTCCCAAAGAATCAAATGCCGCACGGCGCCCCCCTCCGGCAGCGCCAATCGCCGCACATCCTTGAGCCTGGCGTTCAGGAGGCGCGCACCGTACCGGCTCTCCTCCAATTCCTCCGCGATGTCGGAACCCTTCATCGCCACGAACATCCCGCCGGCGCGGACGAACGGCAGGCACAACTCGTTCAGCGCCGCGAGCCGGGCCACCGCCCGCGCCGTCGCCACGTCGTGCCGGTCGCGCTGATCCGCCATTCGCGCCGCGTCCTCCGCCCGCGCGTGCAGGCATTCAACGTCCGTCAGACCAAGCGTCCGCACCACTTCCGTCAAAAAACGGATCCGCTTGGCCAAGGCGTCCACGATCGTCACGCGCAGCGCGGGAAACATGATTTTCAGCGGAACGGAAGGAAACCCCGCGCCCGAGCCGATGTCGGCCAGACGTTGCGGACCGGTGAGCGGTACGGCGGAAGCGACGGTCAACGAATCGTAGAAATGCTTCTCGTACACCGCCTCCCGCCCGGTGATGGCGGTCAGGTTCATTTTTTCGTTCCATTCGACGAGCAACCGGAAATAGGCTTCAAACTGTTCCGCCTTCACCGGCGTCAGCGTCAGCCCGAGCGTTTCCAGTTGCGCGGCAAAACGCGATTGCACCCGGTCCATGTGTCACGAACTCCGCTTCAACCGCTGGCGTTGTTCCAGATGGACGAGCAAAATCGAAATGTCCGCCGGCGTGACGCCGGAAATGCGGGCCGCCTGGCCGATCGACAGCGGCCGGATTTCCGCCAGCTTCTGCTTCGCTTCGGTTGCCAGCCCGTGAATCGAAGCGTAATCGAGATCGGGCGGGATCCGTTTCCGCTCCATTTTCGCGAGCCGTTCCACCTGTTGCAGTTGCTTTTCAATATAACCTTCGTATTTGACGCGGATTTCGACCTGCTCTTTTTCCTCTTCGGTCAGTTCCACCGGCGGCGGCGACCATGCGGCAATATGGTCGTACGACAATTCCGGACGCCGCAGCAGCGTCACCCCGTCAACGGCGTTTTGCAACGGCGCCGAGCCGAGCGCTTCCAGCGTTTCCTGCACGTGCGCTTCCGGGCGAATGCGGATTTGCTTCAGCCGTTCAAGTTCCTGCTCGACGCGCTCTTTCTTGCGCAGGAACTTCCGGTACCGCTCCTCGGAAATAAGGCCAATTTCGTAACCGAGCGGCGTCAGGCGGAAATCGGCGTTGTCGTGACGCAGAAGCAGGCGGTACTCCGCGCGGGAGGTGAGCAGCCGGTACGGTTCGTTCGTTCCCTTTGTCACCAGGTCGTCGATCATGACGCCGATGTACCCTTGGGAACGTTGGATCACGACCGGCTCCTTGCCCTGCACCTTGCGCGCAGCGTTGATGCCCGCCATCAGGCCCTGGCCCGCGGCTTCTTCGTAGCCCGACGTACCGTTGATCTGTCCGGCGGTGAACAGGCCCGGCAGCCTTTTGGTTTCCAGCGAAGGCCACAGTTGCGTCGGCAAAATCACATCGTATTCGATGGCGTAACCGGTACGCATGATTTCCGCGTTTTCCAGTCCCGGCACCGAGCGAAGAATGCGGTACTGCACATCCTCCGGCATGCTTGTCGACAAACCTTGTACGTAGTACTCGTTCGTGTTCCGCCCTTCCGGCTCCAGGAACACCTGGTGCTGCGGCTTGTCGGCAAAGCGCACGATCTTGTCCTCGATGGACGGGCAATAACGCGCGCCAACCCCTTCGATCAATCCCGAAAACATCGGCGCGCGGTGCAGGTTCTCGCGGATGATGCGGTGCGTTTCCGCCGACGTGTAGGTCAGCCAGCACGGCAGTTGATCTTCCGCGTGCGGCATGTACTCCGTTTCATACGAGAAATATTTCGGTTTCGGATCTCCGGGCTGAATTTCCATCTTGCTGAAATCGATCGTATCCTTGTTCACCCGCGGCGGCGTCCCTGTCTTGAACCGGGCCAGCTCGAAGCCGATCCTGCGCAGCGCCTCGGACAGCTTCACGGACGGTTGCTGGTTGTTCGGGCCGCTTTCATACATGATCTCGCCGATGATGATCTTGCCGCGCAAGTAGGTGCCGGTCGTCAGCACGACCGCCTTGGCGCGATATTCCGCCCCGGTTTTGGTGATCACGCCCGCGCAGACGCCGTTTTCCACGATCAGGTCCTCCACCATCCCCTGCCGCAGCGTCAGACGCGGTTGTTTTTCCAGGGTTTCCTTCATCGTCCGCGAGTACAACGCTTTATCGGCCTGGGCCCGCAACGCGTGAACCGCCGGTCCCTTGCCGGTGTTCAACATGCGCATTTGAATGAACGTCTTGTCGATGTTTCGTCCCATCTCGCCGCCAAGGGCGTCGATTTCCCGGACGACATGACCTTTGGCCGGACCGCCGATGGACGGGTTGCACGGCATGAAGGCGACCATGTCGAGGTTGATAGTGAGCAGCAGCGTTTCGCAACCCAGACGCGCCGCGGCAAGCGCGGCTTCGCAACCGGCGTGCCCGGCGCCGACGACGATGACGTCATAATTTCCGGCATGGAATCCCATTGTTCTCCCTCCTTTGGGTTCAATTTGCTGACGAGCGGTCCGATCCGTCCGTCATCCCGCTCTCCAGCGTATCCAAAGCTCCGTGTATCCAATCGCGTCTGCCGGTATGCCGAATGCCACGGGCCAACGCCCGGCATTTCCGGTTCCGGCATCCCCGCTATCTTCGTGTTTGTCGACGGCCTGTTATCCTTGTTTGCAACCCGGGGCTTCATGCTTATTGTATCATGCAAGGCAATGGGTGCCGCACCCATTCATGGTTCGGAGCCGCATGGCCGGCGAATCCGTTCATTTGCCCAGGCAGAACTGGGAGAAAATCTGATCGATCAGCGACTCGCCCACCGCTTCGCCGACAATTTCTCCGAGCGCTTCCCAGGCGGCGGCGATGTCGATCTGCAAAAGATCGACCGGCATCCCCGCCTCCGCGGCCGCAACCGCGTCCCGCAGCGAAGCGGCGGCCCGTTCGAGCAATGCGATGTGGCGGGCGTTGCTGACGTAGGTCAGATCCTCCGTCTCGATCGCCCCGCCGAAAAAGAGCTCCCGCACCGCCTGTTCCAGATGCTCGAGCCCGGTTTCCTCCTTGGCGGACACCCGCACCACCGGCCTGTCCCCGGCAAGGCGGGCCAATTCGTCCGCTTCCAGCCGACCGGGGAGATCCACCTTGTTCACCACCACAATGGCCGGTCGCTCCGCCAGTTCCGCCAGCAGCCGCCGGTCTTCCTCGTGCAGCGGTTCGTCGTGCGGGATGACCAGCAGAATGAGATCGGCCTCGCGCAGCGCGTGACGGGAACGCTCCACCCCGATGCGTTCCACGACGTCGGCCGTTTCCCGGATGCCCGCCGTGTCCAGCAGACGCAGCGGAATGCCGCCAAGCGTCACCGTTTCCTCCACGATGTCGCGCGTCGTGCCCGGAATGTCGGTCACGATCGCCCGGTTTTCGCGGGCCAGCGCGTTAAGCAGCGACGATTTCCCGGCGTTGGGGCGCCCGACAATGGCGGTGACGATTCCTTCCCGCAAAATTTTGCCTTCCGCGGCCCGGCGCAGCAATTCGTTCACTTCGCGCAGCGCCTCTGAGCACACGCCGGCCACCAGTTCCGCCGTCACCTGGGGCACATCGTGTTCCGGATAATCGATGTTGACCTCGACATGGGCGAGAAGCTCCACCAGCCGCCGTCTCAGCTCCCGAATCCGTGCGGACAACGCGCCTTCGGCCTGCCGGCGGGCGACGCGGAACGCCTTCTCCGACCGGGAACGGATCAGGTCGATGACCGCTTCCGCCTGGGCCAGGTCAATCCGGCCGTTGAGGAACGCCCGCTTCGTGAACTCGCCCGGTTCCGCCAGACGCACCCCCTGCTTCAGCACGGCGCGCAGCACGGCCTGCACGGCGACGATGCCGCCGTGCGTGCTGATTTCCACCACATCCTCGGCCGTATACGAACGGGGCGCGCGCATGACCGTCACCAGCACTTCATCAATGCGTTCGCCGGTTTCCGGATCACAGATCCACCCGTAATGAACCGTATGCGACGGCGCCCGGCGCAAATCCGTTTTCGACCTGAACAGCGGTGCGACACGTTCGACCGCTTCCGGTCCGCTGACGCGAATGACCGCAATGCTCGCTTCCCCGAGCGCCGTGGCAATGGCGGCAATCGTATCCGCTGCCGACATGACGGATCCCTCCCTTTCTCCGGACAGAATCGGAACCGGTTCGTACAACAAGAAAAAAGCAATGACCGCCGTCCGGGGACAAGTCATTGCGTGACCGTTCCAAACGTTGCCTCGCCGTGAGATTCGCCTTAACGGGATTGCCGGTTACGGTTTCGGCGCGATGACGACGCACCGGTGCGGCTCTTCGCCCTGGCTGTACGTCTTCACGTGCGGATGATGCTGCAACCGGATGTGAATGATCTTCCGTTCCTGCGAAGTCATCGGCTCGAGTACGATCTCCTTGCGGGTGCGCACGACCCGGTTGGCAATGCGGTCCGACAACGCCTCCAGCGTCTGCCGGCGCCGTTCGCGGAACTGCTCGGCATCGAGGACGATCGGTGCGTGTTTGCCGCAGCGGCGGCTGGCCACGAGATTGACCAGATATTGCAGGGCGTCAAGCGTCTGGCCCCGGCGGCCGATGACGATGCCCAGATCGGCTCCGGACATGTCGAAGCGGATCGTTCCGTCGGCTTCGTCCCGCCGGATGTCGATCGAGATCCGCATCGCCTCCGCCACCTCGCGCAGAAAACGCTCCGCTTCTTCGGCGGCGTCCGGGATCACGACCAGCTCCACCCTCGCTTCCCTGGCGCCGATGAGGCCGAACAACCCTTTGGACGGCTGCTCCAGCACCTTCACCTTGACCCGGTCCCGGGTCACGCCCAGTTCGGCCAGACCGTTTTCCACCGCTTCCTCGACCGTCTTCCCCGATGCAACGAGCTTGTTCATTTTGAACGGGCCCCCTTGCGTTTGCGTTTCGCCTTGCCAGCCGCGTTCCCGCCCTTATGCTTCCCCTCCGTTTTCTCCGACGCTTGCTCCGACTCTTCCTGCTTTTTCGGCGAGCGACGCACGTACAGGAAATAGTTTTGCACGATCGTGTAAATGTTGCCGTAAATCCAGTACAACGGCAGCGCCACCGGGAACGACAACGCCATGACGAAGATCATCACCGGGAAGATGACGAGCAGCGCCTTCATGGCGTTCGCCTGCGGTCCCGTTTGCTGGCTCTGCATCATTTTGGACTGCAGGTACGTGGTGAAAGCGGCGACCACCGGGACGAAATAGTAGTACCATTCGCCGTTGCTCGGCGCCACGCCGAGCTTCATCCCGAGGAACGTGTGGGCCGCGATGTTGCCGTTCGCGTAAATGGAGTTGTAAAGGGCGATCAAGATCGGCATCTGGACGATCAGCGGAAAACAGCCGGCCAGCGGATTGACCTGGTGCTCGGCATACAGCTTCATCATTTCTTCCTGCATTTTCTGCGGATCGTCCTTGTATTTGTCCCGAATCTTCATGATTTCGGGCTGCAGCTTTTGCAGCGCCTGCGAATTTTTGTACTGCTTGATCATCAGCGGCAGGATCGCCGTCCGCACAACGATCGTAAGCAGCAGGATGGACAGCCCGTAGTTCCCGTTAAACCAATCGGCGAACGTATCAAGCATCAGGGAAAAATAATAAACGACATTGCGCTCCCACCAGTTTCCCTTGAGCAGATCTTCCGTCGTCGTTTGCGGGAACTCCGGCGCGCACCCGGCCAAAAGCCCGGTCAACGCCAGCAGGCCCAGCACCGCCCACCATTTGCGGTTTCGCAACAACACAAAAACTCCTCTCTCAACTTCAACGTCATCAACAAATATACCATATCGTTTTGGACAAAGGAAAGCGCACGCAGCGCGCGGCGGAAAGCGTTTCATCCGCAGAGGGAACACCCGCCGGATCAGCCTTTTTTCCCCGACGTCGGCCGGGGAAGGGCGTCCTTCGTCAGTCCGGCCTTGCGCAGCACATGCAGCACGCTTTTTTCCATATCCCAATACGACATCCCGAGGGCCGGTCTGCGCACGATCAGAATAAGGTCGAGCTGATCCCGCAGCTTGTCCGCGTTCAGCCGGACGATCTCCTTCACCATACGCCGCATGCGGTTGCGCACGACCGCTTTTCCCAACTTGGCGCTGACCGACACGCCGAGACGGAACGGGCCCGGATCCGGTCGCCAACGCCAATAGACCACGAACTGGGAATTGGCGAAGGAGCGGCCTTCCCGATAAACACGGCGAAAATCGTCACGGTTGCGCAGCCGCAACCTGCGGTGCATCGGCAAGCCCTCCTTCCGGGTCTTGATTCCTGGAAAAATCCGGCCATCGGGCAGCCGGCAACAAGCGATGAAAAAAAGACCACGTTGCGTGGTCCTTCGTTATACGGTCAGCACTTTCCGTCCTTTGCGGCGACGGGCGCGCAACACCTTGCGTCCGTTCTTCGTGCTCATCCGCTTGCGAAAACCGTGAACCTTTTTGCGTTTGCTCACGTTCGGCTGAAACGTCGGACCCACAAGTCGCACCTCCCTGCGATTAGGCTCAACAGGCTCATGTTTTTTAATTTAATCATGTTCTTGCGCCAAAGTCAATGAATAACGTTTTCGAGCGGTTTCCCGCGGCCTTCGGAGCGGAAATGTCGAAAATTGAAAACCGGATGCCGAATATATTTAGGAAGAAAGATATTCACATGCCATGCACAGGGTGAACCCGATCGGCGGCGATTTTGTCGAATCATCTCACAAATTATCAACATTTCTCGCACGCTGTGCAAGAAGCGGGCTGAACAAGGAGGAAAGGTGTGGATAAGGTCCAGAGATTCATTGAATTTGCAGGGGGCTTCTGCTATGATTAGTCTGTTCCCGATTGTGGATAAAACCCACTGCCCCCTGCATTTATTAACACCTTGTGAATATCTTTGTGAACAATTTTCCCCTCACGTGGATATCCCTTGCCGAAATACAGGGAATTTTGTGGATAATTTTGCCCTCATCGGGTGCGGCAACCGCCCGGAGACGGGCCTTTGTTTGCTTCACCCAAAGGAGTGACAGAACGTGGATCGCCGAAGCAACGAGATCTGGCAGCAGGTGCTGTCGGTCATCCAGACCAAACTGAGCAGACCAAGCTTCGAAACTTGGTTCAAATCGACCAAAGCCCAACTGTTGCCGGACAACACGGTGGTGGTGTACGCGCCGACGCTGTTTGCCGCCGAATGGCTGGAGTCCCGTTACGCCCGGCACATCGCCAGCGCGCTGAAGGAATGCCTCGGCTACGACGCGGAACTCCGCTTCGCCGTGGCGGACACGTACACCGCGGAGCCTCCGACGCCTGCGCCGCAACCGCCGATCATCAAACCGTCGCCGATGCCGCAGGAAGAACATACGGCTCCGATGCTCAACCCGAAATACACCTTTGACACCTTCGTCATCGGGGCCGGCAACCGGTTCGCCCACGCCGCCTCGCTCGCCGTCGCGGAAGCGCCGGCCAAAGCGTACAACCCGTTGTTCCTGTACGGCGGCGTCGGTCTCGGCAAAACGCATCTGATGCACGCCATCGGCCATTACATCCTGGAGCACAATCCGCACATGAAGGTGCTCTACATATCGTCAGAAAAATTTACCAATGAGTTCATCAACGCCATTCGCGACAACCGCGGCGAAAGTTTCCGCAACAAATATCGCAACATCGACGTGCTCCTGATCGACGACATTCAGTTTCTCGCCGGCAAGGAACAGACGCAGGAGGAATTTTTCCACACGTTCAACGCGCTGCACGAGGAACGCAAACAGATCGTCATCTCCAGCGACCGCCCGCCGAAGGAGATCCCGACGCTGGAAGAGCGGTTGCGCTCCCGGTTCGAATGGGGACTCATAACCGACATTCAGCCGCCCGACCTGGAGACGCGCATCGCCATCCTGCGCAAAAAGGCCAAGGCGGAAAATCTGCATATCCCGAACGAGGCGATGGTGTACATCGCCAGCATGATCGATACCAACATCCGCGAGCTGGAAGGGGCGCTCATTCGCGTCGTGGCCTATTCATCGCTGACGAATCAGGACATCACCACCCATCTGGCCGCGGAAGCGCTGAAGGATATCCTGCCGTCTCCCCGCAACCGGGTCATCACGATCCAGGACATTCAGCAGCGGGTCGCCGAATTTTTCGGCCTCAAGCTGGAAGATTTCAAGGCGCGCAAACGGACGAAAGCCATCGCCTTTCCGCGGCAGATCGCCATGTATCTGGCGCGCGAACTGACGGATTTCTCGCTGCCTAAAATCGGCGACGCGTTCGGCGGCCGGGACCACACCACCGTCATCCACGCCCACGAGAAAATCGCGCAGCAACTGGAACAGGATCCGGAATTGCAAAACATCATCCGCCACCTGACGGAGAAAATCAAAAATTTCGCCTGAGGACGCCGCGTGGCCTATGCACAGCCTGTCCACATGTGAATAGGCTCGCGCTTCGTCTTTTTGCGGGACTTTTCCACATATTCAGCGCGTCTACCGCTACTTCTACCTTTTCTTTTTCTACATCTATTAGACAAAAAACGCCAAAAGCCGAGGTGACGATCCGCCATGATCATCCGAATGCTCCGTTCCGCCCTGCAGGAAGCCGTGGCCCAGGTGGCCAAGGCCGTTTCCCCCCGCACCACCATCCCGATCCTGAGCGGCATCAAGATTGAGGTGTCCGGCGAGGGAATGACGCTGACCGCCAGCGATACCGACATTTCCATTCGCTGCTTCATCCCCGCAACCGCGGAAGACAAGACGATCATCACCGTGGAGCGCGAAGGAAGCGTCGTGTTGCCTGCGAAATTTTTCGCGGAAATCGTGCGAAAACTCCCGGCCGACGAAATCAGGATGGAAGTGCACGACCAATTCCAGACGACCATTACATCCGGCGCGACCGAAGTGCAGCTTGTCGGCCTCGATCCCGAAGAATTCCCGGTGCTCCCGATCGTTCAAGAAGACCGGGTGTTCTCCATGCCCGGCAGCCTGCTTCAGACGATGATCGAACGAACGGTGTTTGCCGTGTCCACCAATGAATCGACGCCGGTGCTGACCGGCGTGCTGTGGCAATTGCAAAACGGGGAGCTCCGATGCCTGGCCACCGACCGCCACCGCCTGTCCAGCAGCACCGCCTGGCTCCAGACGGACGAAAGTCTCCGCTTTTCCGACGTGGTGATTTCGGGACGCACGTTGAACGAACTGGTCAAAATCATTCCGAACCAGGAAATTCTGGTCGACATCGTCGTGTCCGACAGCCAGGTGCTGTTCAAGCTCGGCCACGTGCTGTTTTACTCGCGCATGCTGGAAGGAGCTTACCCGGACACGTCGCGGATCATCCCGCAATCGTTCAAAACGGAGCTGGTGCTTCCGACTGCCGCGTTTGCCGACGCCATCGAACGGGCGTACCTGCTGTCGCGCGAGGAAAAAACGAACATCGTCCGCCTGTCCATGCTGGATGACGGCACCATCGAAATCACGTCCAGTTCGTCGGAAATCGGCAAGGTGAAGGAAGTCATCCAGCCCCGCGAAATGAACGGCGAACCGCTCCGGATCGCGTTCAACTCGAAATATTTCATCGATGCGCTGCGGGTGATCGACAGCGAGGAAATCTTCCTCGGCTTCAACGGACCGATGAGTCCGATCATCCTGCGGCCGCGGGACCGCGACGACAACCTGCACCTTATCCTGCCCTACCGGACAAACGGCTGAAGGCGGCCCGGGGTGGATCAGATGCAGAAGGTCAAAAAAGTTTCCATTTCCACCGAATATATTACGCTCGGCCAATTATTGAAGCTTGTCGATTGCGTCGCCACCGGCGGCGAAGTGAAGCGGTTCCTGCAAAGCCGCCGCGTGACCGTGAACGGACAGCCGGAAACCCGCCGGGGCCGCAAGCTGACGGCGGGTGACGTTGTAGAGGCGGAAGGCTGCGGCGCGTTTGCGGTGGAACGTTCATGACCATACTTTTGGCGAAGGGACCGGAACATGCGGCTGAAACGTCTGGAACTTCACGCCTATCGGAACTACGAGGCGCTGGCCCTTGACATCGCGGCGAGCGTCAACATTTTGATCGGACCCAACGCGCAGGGCAAGACGAACCTGCTGGAGGCGATCCACGTGCTGGCCCTGACCCGTTCCCACCGGACGTCCGTTGACCGGGAACTAATCGGCTGGGACCGGGAAGCCGCCCGCCTGAAGGCGGATGTGGAACGGCGCTACGGCAACCTGACCCTTGAGCTGGAACTGACGCCGCGCGGCAAGAAGGCGAAGGTGAACGGCCTCGAGCAACGGAAGCTCAGCGGATTCGTTGGCCGGCTCAACGTCGTGCTGTTTGCGCCCGAGGATCTGGACATCGTCAAGGGAGCGCCGGGCGTGCGCAGGCGTTTCATGGACATGGAGATCGGCCAGGTGCACCCCGGTTATTTGCACGACATGCTCCAGTACAACCGGGTGCTGCAGCAGCGGAACCGGCTGCTCAAGACGGCGGATCCGGGACGCTCGTCCGATGCCATGCTGGAGGTATGGAACGAGCAGCTCGCGACCTACGGCGTCCGCATGATGCGGCGCAGGGAGCGGTTCATCCGCCACCTGCGGCGTCTTGCGGGAGAAATCCACGCGGAAGTGACGCAGGGAACGGAAACGCTCTCGGTGGCCTACAAACCGTCCTTCGGCGATGCCGATCAGGTCGCCGCTCAAGATGATTCTTCTTTATTTGAACAATTTATGTTAAAGTTAACACAGGGCAAAGATCAGGAGTTCCGCCGCGGCGCCACGCTGGTCGGCCCGCATCGCGACGACGTGTCGCTGCTGATTGACGGCAAGGACGCGCAAACGTACGGTTCGCAGGGCCAGCAGCGGACGGCCGCCCTGTCGCTCAAGCTGGCGGAACTGGAACTGATGCGCGAAGAGATCGGCGAATACCCGCTGCTTCTTCTGGACGATGTGTTGTCGGAACTCGATCCGTCGCGGCAAACGCGGTTGATCGAGACGTTCCACAGCCGCGTCCAGACGTTTATTACCACCACCAGCCTGGACAGCGTCAACATGAGCCGCTTGAAAGACGCGGCCATTTATCATGTCCGGCGGGGACAATTGCAAGCCTGAGCGGCCTGCGGAGGTGAGGTGTCTTGTACATCCATCTGGGCGGGGAAAAAATTGTTCGCGTATCCGAAGTTGTGGCCATATTCGACGTTTCGATCGAGCAGTTTTCCAAGCTGACGCAACAGTTTCTGGAACACCTCCGCCAGGCGAAACGGGCGGAGACGATCGGCGACGAGGAGCCGAAATCGATTGTCGTGACGGCGGACAAAGTGTACTATTCGCCCATTTCTTCCGCGACACTCAAGCGCAGGACGACCATTTTGACCGAATGACGGCCGCGTGACGTCAGGCAGTTTGCAACAGAAGGCGGTGAAACAGCTTGTCCACGAACACGGGGCAAACGTATGACGAATCGCAGATCCAGGTTCTCGAAGGATTGGAAGCGGTCCGGAAACGTCCCGGCATGTACATCGGTTCCACGAGCGCAAAAGGGTTGCACCACCTTGTGTGGGAAGTGGTGGATAACAGCATTGACGAGGCGCTTGCGGGATATTGCGACAACATCCAGGTTATTGTGCATACGGACGGCAGTGTGACCGTGATCGACAACGGCCGCGGCATTCCGGTCGGCGAGCATCCGAAGCTGAAAAAGGCCACGCTGGAAGTGGTCATGACCGTCCTGCACGCGGGCGGCAAATTTGGCGGCGAAGGGTACAAGGTGTCCGGCGGTTTGCACGGCGTCGGCGTTTCCGTCGTCAACGCCCTGTCGGAACACGTGCTGGTCCGCGTACGCCGCGACGGCCACATTTACCAGCAGGAATACCGGCGCGGCGTGCCGCTGTATGACGTCAAGATCGTCGGCGAAACCGACGAGACCGGCACGGAAACCCGTTTCAAGCCCGATCCGGAGATTTTTACCGAAACGACCGAATTTGATTCCGAAACGTTGACCGGCCGCCTTCGCGAACTGGCGTTCCTGAACAAGGGCATCCGCATTTCCTTCACCGACGAGCGGACCGGCCAAAAGGAAACGTTCAAATACGACGGCGGCATTATCGAGTTCGTCGAGTACCTGAACCGGACCCGCGAGCCGCTGCACGAGCATCCGATCTATGTCGGCGGCATCCGGGACGGGATTCATTGCGAAATCGCGCTGCAATACAACACCGGGTATACCGAGAACATCTATTCCTTTGCCAACAACATTCACACGCACGAAGGCGGCACCCACGAGTCCGGCTTCAAGAGCGCGCTCACGAGGATCATCAACGAATACGCGCGCAAGACGGGCCTGCTCAAGGACAGCGAAACGAACCTTGCGGGCGAGGACGTTCGCGAAGGGTTGACCGCGATCATCTCCGTCAAGATTCCGGAACCGCAGTTTGAAGGGCAGACGAAGACGAAGCTCGGCAACAGCGAGGCGCGCGGCGTCGTGGAATCGTTGTTTGCCGACAAAATGTTTGAGTTCATGGAGGAGAACCCTTCCGTTGCCCGCAAAATCGTGGAGAAAGCGCTGCAGGCGCAACGGGCGCGCGAGGCGGCGCGCAAAGCCCGCGAACTGACCCGGCGCAAGAGCGCGCTGGAAGTGAGCTCCCTGCCCGGCAAGCTGGCGGATTGCTCATCGAAGGACGCCTCCATCAGCGAATTGTTCATCGTCGAGGGGGATTCCGCCGGCGGATCGGCCAAGCAGGGGCGCGACCGCCACTTCCAGGCGATTCTTCCGCTCCGGGGCAAAATTCTGAACGTGGAAAAGGCGCGGCTGGACAAGATTCTGTCCAACTCCGAAATTCGCGCCATCATCACCGCGCTCGGCACCGGCGTGGGCGACGATTTCGACATCACCAAGGCGCGTTACCACAAAGTGGTGATCATGACCGACGCCGACGTGGACGGCGCGCACATCCGCACGCTTTTGCTCACGTTCTTCTACCGGTACATGCGGCAGTTGATCGAGGAAGGATACGTTTACATTGCGCAGCCCCCGCTGTACCGGATCGAGGCGAACAAGGTCGTTCGTTACGCCTTGACGGATAAGCAACGCGACGAGATCATCGCCCAGTTCGGCCCGAACGTCAAAGTGAACGTGCAACGTTACAAAGGGCTCGGCGAAATGAACGCCGAGCAGTTGTGGGAAACGACGATGGATCCGGAGAGCCGGACGATGCTCCAGGTCAAGATCGAGGACGCGATGAAGGCCGATCTCATCTTTGACACGTTGATGGGCGATAACGTCGAACCGCGGCGCGAATTCATCCAGCAGTACGCGAAATACGTGCGCAACCTGGACATTTGAGACCATGGGATCGCCGGTCGTTACCGGCGGGCGACGCGCCGATGGAAGCGGGCGCGCTTTACGGCGGTACGGACGCTTCGGCCGGCGACCCGTCCGTTCCGGCGCTTGCGAAAACGGCCGTACGCGGCCGCATACCGGTAAATTTTGCGGAACACGCTGGGATCCGGGTGTTTGCGGAAAATGAACGGATCCGGCGCCGTATTCACTTCCAGGATCCAGGGTATGAGCGACTTGTCGAGCCCGATGTCCAGGCCGATTTCCTTTATGCCGGGAAAGCGGCGCTCCATCACCTCCGCCGTCAGCGTGCCGAGTTCGCGCAAGCGGTCGAGCGTGTACCGCAGCTTTTCGGAACCGAGGCGCCGGCCGAGCAGTTTCTCCGCGGACATCGGCGTTCCGCCGCTGTGATAGTTGGTAACGGGCCGCTTCGGATGGCCCAGGCGGCCGATGATGCCGGTTGTCTCCCAGCGGTTGCGAAGATTTTTCTGCACCATCACGCGCAGGTCGAACAGGCGTCCGGATTTGGTCAACAGATGGATGCCCTGTTGCACGATATAGGGGCGTTTTCGCTTGATGGCCAAAATTTTCCGGAACATGGACGGAAAGGACGTGTAGCGGACAATCTTCTCGCCGTAATGGATTTTCCAGGCCTGCGGCGATGAGGTGGTACGTTCCACCCGGATAACGCCCTTGCCGAACGTACCGTTAACCGGTTTGACGTAGACCATGCCGTATCGACCCAGCATCTGTTCCAGGGCGGAACGGTTGAACTTCCTCGTTTCCGGCACCAGCTCCCGAAGCCGGGAAGAAGCCAGCAAGGCGGCGGTTTTCTTCCACTTGCTGCGAATCCGGCGGATCGACATGGGCGCCCCACCTTTCCACCATCATTGTGTTATAATGGAATTATCCGTCCCCATACTGTATGACGGCGACCCGTCGGCGGTGTCGGCCCGGGACGCGATGAAGGAGGATCTGCATGGCGGACGAACAACGCTCCCGCATCCAGGACCGCGACATCGGACTCGAGATGCGGGAGTCGTTTATGGATTATGCAATGAGCATCATCGTGAGCCGGGCGTTGCCGGATGTGCGCGACGGCCTCAAACCGGTTCATCGCCGCATTCTGTATGCCATGTCGGAAAACGGCATGACGCCGGACAAGCCGTACAAGAAGTCGGCGCGCATCGTCGGTGACGTCATCGCCAAATACCACCCGCACGGCGACGCGGCGGTCTACGAAGCGATGGTGCGCATGGCGCAGGATTTTTCGCTACGCTACATGCTGGTGGACGGGCATGGCAACTTCGGCTCCATCGACGGCGACTCCGCGGCGGCGATGCGCTATACGGAAGCGCGCCTGTCCCGCATCGCCACGGAGATGCTGCGCGACATCAACAAGGAGACCATCGATTTCGTCCCCAACTACGACGGGGAGGAACAGGAGCCGGTCGTGCTGCCGGCGCGGTTTCCGAACCTGCTTGTCAACGGCAATTCCGGCATTGCGGTGGGGATGGCCACCAACATTCCGCCGCATAACCTAACGGAAGTCATCAACGGGGTGCAGGCGCTCATTCGCAACCCCGACCTGACGACGCTGGACCTGATGAATTACATCAAGGGGCCGGATTTTCCGACCGCCGGATTCATTCTCGGACGCTCGGGCATCCGCCAAGCGTATGAAACGGGACGCGGCACGATCACGCTGCGGGCCAAGGCCGAGATCGAGGAAGTGAACGGCAAGGCGCGCATCGTCGTGCACGAGCTGCCCTACCAGGTCATCAAGGCGCGCCTCGTTGAGAAAATCGCCGAGCTGGTGCGCGAGAAGAAGATTGACGGCATTACCGATTTGCGCGACGAATCCGACCGAAACGGGATTCGCATCGTCATTGAATTGCGCCGCGACGTCAACCCGAGCGTGGTGCTGAACAACCTGTACAAGCACACGCCGATGCAGACGTCCTTCGGCATCAACATGCTGGCCATTGTCAACCGGGAGCCGAAGGTGCTCAACCTGAAGGAAATGCTGCAGTATTACCTGCAGCATCAGGTGGAGGTCATTCGCCGGCGCACCGAATTCGATCTCAAGAAAGCGGAAGCGCGCGCCCACATCCTGGAAGGGTTGCGGATCGCGCTCGACCATTTGGACGATGTGATCGCGCTGATCCGCTCCTCGCACAGCGACGAGGAGGCGAAGGAAGGCCTGATGACCCGGTTCGGACTGTCCGATGAGCAGGCCCAGGCCATTCTTGACATGCGTCTGCGCCGGCTGACCGGACTGGAGCGCGAGAAGATCGAGGAAGAATATGCCGAATTGCTGCAGAAGATCGCCGAATACCGGGACATTCTGGCCAGCGAACAGCGCGTGCTGAACATCATTCACGACGAGCTGGAAGAAATCAAGCAAAAATACGGTGACGAACGGCGTACGGTCATTACCCAGGACGAGGACGAGATTCTCGACGAAGATCTCATCCCCCGCGACGATGTCGTCATCACCATGACGCACGCCGGGTACATCAAACGTTTGCCGGTCTCGACCTACCGCAGCCAGAAACGGGGCGGCAAGGGCGTGATCGGGATGGAAACCAAGGAAGACGATTTTGTCGAGCGGCTGTTCGTGTCCAACACGCACCATTACTTGCTGTTCTTTACGAACAAAGGGCGCGTGTTCCGGCTGAAAGCCTACGAGGTGCCCGAACTGAGCCGCACCGCGCGGGGCACGCCGATCATCAACCTGATCCAGATTGACCAGGGCGAGACGGTCAACGCCGTCATCCCGGTGGAATCGTTCGGCACGAACCAGTATCTGTTCTTCGCCACGCGCAAGGGAATCGTCAAGAAAACGCCGCTTGAGGATTACGCGAACATCCGGAAAGTCGGGTTGATCGCGATTTCCCTCCGCGAGGACGACGATCTGATCGCCGTCCGGCTGACCGACGGCAACCGCGAGATCATCATGGGCACAAGCCAGGGGATGTCCATCCGCTTCCCGGAAACGGACGTGCGCCCGATGACGCGCGGCGCCACCGGGGTCAAGGGCATCCAGCTTGAGGAGGGCGACGCCGTCATCGACATGGACGTGGTCCATCCGGAACAGGACGTTCTGATCGTCACCGCGAAAGGTTACGGCAAACGGACGCCGATGTCCGAATACCGCGTGCAGACGCGGGGCGGAAAAGGCATCAAGACGCTTCATGTGACGGAGAAAAACGGGTCCGTGGTCGGACTCAAGGTGGTCCGCGGCGACGAAGATCTCATGATCATGACCGCTTCGGGCACCCTGATTCGCACCAACATTTCCGGCATCAATTCGATGGGCCGCATCACGCAGGGGGTCAAACTGATCCACATTCGCGAAGACGATGCGGTGGCCACCGTCGCCACCGCACCGCCGCAGGAAGACGAAGACGCGGCGCCGGAAGAGAATGGACATCAGACGCAGGATTGACCGGAAGGCGCCGGGATCTTCCCGGGAGGGATGAACATGGCGGTACAGCCTGCAGATCCGGTCAGGGCGGGAGACGTGCTGGCCCGGGACGTTCGCACCCCGGGCGGAAACGTGCTGCTGCCCGAAGGCCACGTCCTGACCGAGCGGGATGTGGACATGTTGCGCCACTTTCTCATCCGGCAGGTGGAAGTTCGCTGCGCGTACCGGCCGGATGAGGTTCATGCCGTCGCCGGGCCGCGCGGCCCGGATGCGGCGGCCGTCCTGAAAACGGTTCCGATGGGAACTCCCGCGCGGGAGCCGCTGCAACTCGCCTGCGCGCGGCTGGGGAAGGTCCTGGCCGCGTGCTGGGATGCGGTCCGGCAGGGAGGGAAGCTGCCGTTAAACGAACTGCGCACGGAACTGGACAACGTGACCGGCCAGATGACGACGGACCGGTACCATCCGCTTTCCTTCGTGCCTTCCGAACCGAAAGATCCGCTGCTCAACCGGTCGATTCGTGTGGCCATGACCGCCCGCTGGCTCGTTCAATGGACGGACATCCCCCGCAACGAATGGTTTCAGGTGACATTGGGCGCTCTGTTGTGCGACATCGGCCTTGCGAAACCGGATTCGTCCCTGTCGCGGAAACAGCCGCCGCTTGCGCCGGAAGAATGGGACGAGTGGCGCAGGCATCCCGTCCACGGATTCCGGACGCTGATCGGTCTGCCCTCGCTCAACCGGGGGGTGGCGCTGGCCGCACTGCAACATCACGAGCGCAACGACGGCAGCGGGTACCCGCTGGGACTGCGAAGCGCCAATCTGCATCCGTATGCGAAGATCGTCGCCGTGGCCGATGCGTTCCATGCGTTGCTGGAGACGCGGTCCGGCGAATCGCCGCTGTCGGCGTTGGAAACGTTGAGGGAAAGCGCGTTCGGCCGGCTGGAGCCGGCGTTTGTGCACGCGTTCGTGGAGAAGTTGACGACATACCAGCGCGGCATCCTGGTGCGTCTCAGCGACGGAACAATCGGGGAAATCGTGTTTGCCGATCCGCGCCATCCGGCCCGGCCGATGGTGTCCGTGAACGGCCGGATCGTGCATTTGGCCCGGCAACGCGAACTGGACATTGTGGAAGTGTTTTCGTTCTGAAGTTTACAGAAAATTTAGATTAGAACGAACCCTTCGGCGATGCGGGGCGGGCGGGAAATCGATGCCGGGTTAAGCCTGCGCCGCCAGGTTAAAATAGACGTGGATGCCGTTAAAGACAAATCGCATGTTGCGGCCTGAGAGGCCCATGTTTTCGTTTTCACCGCCCGTCCGCAGGTTGCAAGGCCCGAAAATACGCCATTTCGTTTCCTTGACAGCCCCCCATGCCTCTGCTACTATTGCCGTAATTATTATGGAACTGAATCAGGGAGGAAACCAGGCGTGTGGGAGAACAAGTTCGCCAAGGAAGGACTGACCTTTGACGACGTCCTGCTCATTCCCCGCAAATCATCGGTGTTGCCCCGGGACGTCGATGTTTCGACGTCGCTGGGCCCTTCGATCAAACTGAACATTCCGCTCGTCAGTGCGGGCATGGACACCGTCACGGAATCGGCGCTCGCCATTGCGATCGCCCGGGAAGGCGGCATCGGCGTCATCCACAAGAACATGTCCATCGAGCAGCAGGCGGAGGAAGTTGACCGGGTCAAACGTTCCGAAAGCGGGGTCATCACCAATCCGTTCTATCTCACGCCGGAGCACCGCGTGTACGAAGCCGAAGAGCTGATGAGCAAGTACCGCATTTCAGGCGTCCCCATTTGCGACCCCCAAGGAAAACTGGTCGGCATTCTGACCAACCGCGATTTGCGCTTCATCCGCGACTACTCGACGAAGATCGGCGAGGTGATGACGCGGGACAATCTCGTGACCGCGCCGGTGGGCACGACGCTCGAGCAGGCGGAAAAAATTCTGCAACAGCACAAGATCGAGAAGCTGCCCCTCGTGGACGAAAACTTCATGCTGAAGGGCCTCATCACGATCAAGGACATCGAAAAGGCGATCCAGTACCCGAATGCTGCCAAGGATGCGCAAGGTCGGCTGCTTGTCGCCGCGGCGATCGGCGTCGGCAAGGATGCGTTCGACCGGGCTGCGGCGCTGGTGGAAGCGGGCGTCGACGCCCTCGTCGTCGACACGGCGCACGGTCATCACATCAACGTTCTGGAGACAGTGCGCAAGCTGCGCCGGCAGTATCCCGACCTGACGATTATCGCCGGGAATGTCGCCACCGGCGAAGCGACGCGCGATCTGATCGAGGCGGGCGCGACGGTGGTCAAGGTGGGGATGGGTCCCGGTTCGATTTGCACGACGCGGGTCGTGGCCGGCATCGGCGTGCCGCAGATTACCGCCGTGTATGACTGCGCGACGGTGGCGCGGCAATACAACGTGCCCATCATCGCGGACGGAGGCATCAAGTATTCCGGCGACATCGTCAAGGCGCTGGCCGCCGGCGCGCACGCGGTCATGCTGGGAAGCCTGTTTGCGGGCACGGAGGAGAGCCCCGGCGAATCGGAAATTTACCAGGGCCGCCGTTACAAAACGTATCGCGGCATGGGATCGCTCGGCGCCATGAAGGAAGGCAGCAAGGACCGCTACTTCCAGGAAAACGAAACGAAGTTCGTGCCCGAAGGAATCGAGGGACGCGTGCCGTACAAAGGGCCGTTGAAGGACACGATCCATCAACTGATCGGCGGGCTGCGTGCCGGCATGGGCTATTGCGGCGTGGCGAATCTCGAGGAACTGCGCAACGACACCCAGTTTATCCGCATCACCGGCGCGGGACTTCGGGAAAGCCATCCGCACACCGTGCAAATTACCAAGGAAGCGCCGAACTACTCCCTGTAATCTTCCTAAAACCTTTCGGGGAAAAGTTTCCTAATGCAGCAGAACGGTCGTTAACCGCGGGTCGGACGCGGGTCGGAGCGTCCGACGCCGCGGTTTTTTTGTGTCAACGTCATCCCTTCGCCATTCATCGGCAAAAAAAGACGGACAGGCCGTTCTGCTTCTACTCCGCGTATGTTACAATTACAGTCGAAGTTTTGCGACAGGAGGGGTGAACGGGCGTTGTTCCATTTGTCGAAACGATGTTTCGCACTCATGCTGATCATTGCACTTGCGGCGTCGGGAATGTTTCCGGGCGGCAAGGCCGCCGCGGCGGAGACGGCACCCCCGTTCAAAATTGACGGCGCAGCCGCCATTCTGATGGACGCCGAAACCGGGCAGGTGCTGTACGAGCAAAATGCCGACACACCGTTGCCCCCCGCCAGCATGGCCAAGATGATGACCGAATATTTGGTGCTGAAAGCGATCCGATCCGGCAAGCTCTCCTGGGATCAGGTGATCACGGTCGGGGAAAACGCGGCCAGCCAGATCGGCAGCCGGATTTTTTTGGCGCGTGGGGACAAACATACAGTAGAGGAACTTTACATCGCCGTGGCCGTCGGTTCGGCAAACGACGCCGCGGTCCAGTTGGCCGAGGCCGTCGCCGGCAGTGAAGAGGCGTTTGTGGAACTGATGAACGAGACGGCCCGGGAAATCGGCATGACCAACTCGCATTTCATCAACGCCACGGGGCTTGACCGGGCGGACATGCCCGAGAAATTCCGGCCGCCCGAATCGGTCGGGGAGACGGAGATGTCGGCCCGGGATACGGCCATCCTGGCCTACCACATTTTGAAGGAAGAGCCGGATTTCCTGAAATATTCGTCCATTCTGGAATACAAGTTTCGGGAACGCGACAAGACGCCGATGCTCAACTGGAACTGGATGCTGGAGGCGGCCGCCGAGAAACCGGCGCTCCGGCAGTTCAGCTATGAAGGCGTTGACGGCATGAAAACCGGACATACCAGCCGGGCGCTGAACAACTTTACCGGCACCGCCAAACGCGGCGACCGGCGTCTCATCTCCGTCGTCATGGGCGTGCCCGGGACCGCGGAGCAAGGGCGCCGCTTCCTGGAGACGGCCAAGCTGTTTGACTACGGCTTCAACCAGTTTGAGAAGCGCACCCTGGTGGAGGCGAAAGCGCCGGTTTCCGGCCACGAGACCGTCGCGGTGAAAAAAGGGAAATCCCGCCGCGTGCCGATCGTGACGGCGACCGACGTGACGCTGCTTGTGCCGAAAGGCGTCCAGTTGGAAGTTACCGTCCAGGAGGTCCGCGTGAACGAAACCATAGTCGCGCCGCTCAGTCAAGGCGACGTGTTGGGCAGCGTTACCTACGCCTACACGGATCCGGCGACCGGCAAGCCGGCCACCGCGACCGTCGACCTGATCGCCGCCAAGGACGTGCCCAAGGCCGGTTGGTGGCGCCTGCTGTTCCGCGGCATCGGGGATTTCTTCTCGAACTTGTTCAAAGGCATCGTCAACCTGTTCTGACCGGAGTCGGTTCGGTCCTGATTCTGACCTTTTGGCATGATGTGCTACGGATAAATTCCGACTAAACTAGTTGCCTATTAATCGCCCGTCCTGTAAAATAAATGGTTAGAACGTTTGGGAGGCGTGAAACATGGAGACGGGAACAGTGAGAGTTAAGCGCGGCATGGCCGAAATGCAAAAAGGCGGCGTGATCATGGACGTGATGAACGCCGAACAGGCGCGGATCGCCGAAGCCGCCGGCGCCGTGGCGGTCATGGCGCTGGAGAAGGTCCCCGCGGACATTCGCGCCGCCGGCGGAGTCGCGCGGATGGCCGATCCGTATATTATCGAAGAAGTGATGAAGGCGGTCTCCATCCCGGTCATGGCCAAGGCGCGGATCGGGCACTATGTCGAGGCAAAGGTGCTGGAAGCGCTCGGCGTCGACTACATCGACGAGAGCGAAGTGCTGACGCCGGCTGACGACGTGTACCATATCGACAAAACCCAGTTCACGGTACCGTTCGTCTGCGGGGCGCGCGATCTCGGGGAGGCGCTCCGTCGCATCCAGGAAGGCGCGTCCATGATCCGTACGAAGGGTGAGCCGGGCACGGGCAACATTGTCGAGGCCGTGCGCCACATGCGCCTGATGATGAGCCAGATCCGCAAGGTGCAGAACATGTCCAAGGACGAACTGTACCACGAAGCGAAAACGTTGGGCGTACCGTACGATCTGCTGCTTCAGGTGCATGAAACCGGCCGCTTGCCGGTGGTCAACTTCGCCGCGGGCGGGGTGGCCACTCCGGCGGACGCGGCGCTGATGATGCATCTGGGCGCGGACGGGGTGTTTGTCGGTTCCGGTATTTTCAAGTCCGAAAATCCGGAGAAGTTCGCGCGGGCGATCGTGGAAGCGACGACCCACTATGACGACTTTGACCTGATCGCCAGAGTGTCGCGAAACCTCGGCACGCCGATGAAAGGCATCGAAATTTCCAAGCTGGACGAAACGCAACTGATGCAGGTGCGCGGACATTAACGCGAAAAACGGACGAGGAAGGGCCATCGGTGTTTGAAGGCCGGACGGCAACGGGGGGCGACCGCCCGCCGGGAAGCCGTCCGGGAAGCAAGGGGCGGGCGGCTTGCCGGCGTTTGGGCCGGAGAGCCGCCCCCGTTGATTCTGCACAAAGGGGACAGAAAGGGGAGATGGCCATGACGAAAATCGGTGTGCTCGCGCTGCAGGGCGCCGTCTCGGAGCATATCGACAGCATCCGGCGCGCCGGCGGCGAGGGGGTGCCCGTCAAACGGCCGGAACAGCTTGACGAAGCGGACGGGCTTATCATTCCCGGCGGCGAAAGCACGACGATCGGCAAACTGATGCGCAAATACGGATTCATCGATGCGATCCGCGCCTTTGCGGCGGCCGGCAAGCCGATCTTCGGCACCTGCGCCGGCATGATTGTATTGGCGAAACGGCTGGAAGGCGGAGAAGAACCCCATCTCGGGCTGATGGACATCACCGTCGCCCGCAACGCCTTCGGGCGGCAGCGGGAAAGTTTCGAAACCGATCTGGACGTCAAGGGGTTCGATTCCCCGATCCGCGCGGTATTTATCCGCGCTCCGCTTGTCCGGGAAGTCGGGGACGGCGTTGAGGTGCTGGCCACGTTCCGGGGCAACATCGTGCTGGTTCGCCAAGGGCAACTGCTTGCTTCATCCTTCCATCCGGAACTGACCGACGATTGCCGGCTGCACGGCTTGCTCCTGGAGATGGCCAGGAAGGCGGCCGAGCGGACGGCGGTATAGGCGGAAAGGGGCTTCGAAGGCATGCTGGATGTTCGATTGTTGCGCAATGACCTGGATCGGGTGAAGACGGCGTTGCGCAACCGGGGGATGGCGGAGGAACTGGTCGCTCCTTTCACGGAGCTGGACGCCGCCAGACGGGAAAAGTTGATGGAAAGCGAAGCGCTGAAAAACCGGCGCAACACCGTGTCGCAGGAAGTGGCCAGGCTGAAGAAAAGCGGCGGCGACGCGACGGCCCTGATCGAGGAAATGCGAGAGGTAAACGACCGGATCAAGCGGCTGGATGATGAAGTCCGCGAGCTGGAGGCGAAGATCGATGACATCCTGCTCGCGTTGCCGAACCTTCCGCATGAAAGCGTGCCCGTCGGCGCGTCCGAGGAGGACAACGTGGAAATCCGCCGGGTGGGGACGCCGCCGGTGTTTGACTTCGAACCGAAGCCGCATTGGGAGCTGGCCGCGGGGCTGGACATGCTTGACTTCGAGGCGGCGGCCAAGGTCGCCGGTTCGCGGTTCGTGTTCTACAAGGGGATTGGCGCCAGGCTGGAACGGGCGCTGATCAACTTCATGATGGATCTGCACGCGGACGAGCACGGGTACACGGAAATTTTGCCGCCCTACCTCGTGAACCGGGGCAGCCTGATCGGCACCGGCCAACTGCCCAAATTTGAAGAAGACCTGTTCAAGATCGAAGGCGGCGAATATTATCTCATCCCGACGGCGGAAGTGCCGGTGACCAACCTGCACCGCGAGGAAATTCTCGCCAAGGAAGACCTGCCGAAGAAATTCGTTGCCTACAGCGCCTGCTTCCGTTCGGAAGCGGGGGCGGCCGGCCGCGACACGCGGGGTCTGATCCGCCAGCACCAGTTTGACAAGGTGGAGCTGGTGCAACTGGTTGAACCGGAGAAGTCCTACGAGGCGCTCGAAGCCTTGACGGGACACGCGGAGAAGGTGCTGCAAAAACTTGGCCTGCCGTACCGGGTTGTCGTGCTGTGCACCGGAGACATGGGATTTGGCGCCGCCAAAACGTACGATCTTGAGGTGTGGCTGCCGAGTTCCGGTACCTACCGGGAAATTTCCTCGTGCACCAACTTTGAGGATTTCCAAGCGCGCCGCGCGGGGATCCGGTTCCGGCGGGAGCCGAAAGCCAAACCGGAGTTCGTGCATACGCTGAACGGTTCCGGCCTGGCCGTGGGCCGCACGCTGGCCGCCATCCTCGAAAACTTTCAGGAGGCGGACGGTTCCGTGCGCGTTCCGGAGGCGTTGCGGCCGTATCTGGGCGGCCTCGAACGGATCAGCCGGGGTTGAACGCCGAATCCCGCATGTGATATCATAACGTGGCGGAGAACGGTCCAAACGCGGACGCTCCGCCTGATACGGAGAGGTACCGAAGTGGTCATAACGGGGCGGTCTTGAAAACCGTTGGGGCGCAAGCCCACGTGGGTTCGAATCCCACCCTCTCCGCCATCCAGATTGTGGGTGAAGCCGGTCCGGACGGATCGGCGTTTTTCGATTTTATGCAACGCCGCGTTGCGACATGCGGGTTAAGCTGTGATCTTTACCGAAAGGACGGGAGCAGATGAAAGAACATCCCACGATTTCCGAACAGTTGGCCGTGCCGACCCATTCGTCCCCTTCCACTCATCTGCTGGGGACCATTCGGCGGATCTTTTTCATCGTGCTTGGCGCCGTCATCGTCGCGATCGGACTGGAAGTTTTTCTGGTGCCCAACCAGATCATCGACGGCGGCATCACCGGCGTCTCCATCATGCTCGGCCATTTGACCGGCGTCCACTTTGGTGTGTTTGTGTTTCTCTTGAACCTTCCCTTTTTCCTGCTCGGCTACAAAACGATCGGCCGAACGTTTGCCCTCTCCACCCTGCTAGGCATCGCCGCCCTGTCGGTTTCCACCTACCTGGCCCGTCACGCGACTCCTCTGACGAACGAACCTCTTCTGGCCGCCGTGTTCGGCGGGATTTTCATCGGCATCGGGGTCGGCCTCGTGATTCGCTTCGGCGGGTCGCTGGACGGCACCGAAATTGTGGCGATCATGGCCCAACGCAAAACGCCTTTCTCCGTCGGCGAGGTCGTCATGTTTTTCAACCTGTTCATTCTGGGCAGCGCGGGGTTTGTGTATGGCTGGAACAGCGCCATGTTCTCCCTGATCGCCTATTACATCGCCTTCAAAGTCATTGATTTGACCATCGAGGGACTGGACGCGTCGAAATCGGTCTGGATCATCAGCGACAAGGCGGAGGAACTCGGCGATACCATCATGGCCCGGCTCGGCCGCGGCGTTACTTACTTGCAAGGGGCCGGGGGATACACGGGAAACGACAAAAAGATCATTTTCTGCGTCATCACCCGCCTGGAGGAAGCCAAAATGAAGACGATCGTCAACGAAGTGGATCCGTCGGCCTTTTTGGCGGTAGCCAACATTCACGATGTGAAGGGCGGAAGGTTCAAGAAGAAGCACATCCATTGACCTGCAGATCGGTCGAAGGACCTACAAGCATTTGGGCGGTTCGCAGGAGTTTGTCCAGTCTTGCCGAAATTAGTCGTCTTAAGATATCATTTGGAAAGGTTGTTGCTTCAACTCCCGGAGAGTTGGCGCGGATGCACAATGTTCAGGAGAGGGGATATCGTTGTTGAGGAAGGTTTTGTGGGTCAAACTGGCCGCCTTGCTTGCCGTGATGATGGTTTTGGCCGGCTGCAGCGCCAAGCCGTCGGCGAAAGAACTGTTGCAAAGGGCCGCAGAAAAGTCCGCACAGATCGAATCGTTCGCATTCAGCGGTTCCCTGAAGCTTGATGAGCTGGACGTTCCGATGGAAGACATTCCGGCGGAACAGGCCCAGCAAATCGCGAATTTGATGAAAAGCGCGGAATTGTCCTGGAAGGGCGTCTACCGCGCCGATCCGATGCTGGCGGAAATCACCCTGAACATCGCCATCAAGGGCGACATGGAGATCAACTTCTCGCTTCCGATCGTGATCAATGCGGAAAAAATCTGGATCAAGGTGCCCAACATTCCGATGCTTCCGTTGCCGCCGGATCTCGTGGACAAATTTGTCGAGATCGACCTGCGGCAGTTGGCGGAGGAACAGGGGACGACGATTCCGGATTTTGCCGTATTGATGAAGCTGACGCAGGAACTGAACAACCTGGTGTTCAAACATTTGGATGAGGAAACGTTCCTGTCGACCCCGAAGAAAAGCGAAGCGGACTTGCCGGAAAACGCCGATGTCAAAGACGTGGTCAAACTGACCATCACCAAGGAACAGGTCAAGCCGCTGATTGAAACGTTTGTCAAAAAGATCGGGCCGGAAGCCATCGAGCTGTTGTCGAAGGACGAGTACCGCGAACCCCTCGGCCTGGAGCAAAGCGAGTTGGAGGCGGTGAAGGAGCAACTGGCTTCGTACAGCGAGTCCGAGCTGGCGAAGGAACTGGAATCGTTCGAATCGGAAGTCGATACGTTTGACGTAACGGCCCTTTTGGGCATTAACCGCAACGGGTTTATCAGTTACGCGGATTTCGGCCTCCGCGTCACCGGCCGTGACCAAAACGGCAATGCGGGCAAGATCGGGCTGAAGCTGGTGATGGAACAAACAAACATCAACGGGGACGTGACGTTCGAGTACGGGGAACCGAATGACGTGTTGACCCTGGAAGATTTGACGGAAATGTTCCAATCGGAAACGGACTTGTCCATGTAATCCGAAACATCCGTACGGAAAGGAAAGGCGCTCCGCCTGATGCGGAGCGCCTTGCTTTTTGGATCGCATTCCCGCGAGACCCGAAAAACAAAAAATGCGGCTTTCCAGCCGCAATTCATTGAGTATGTACTGGTCGAGACGACAGGATTTGAACCTGCGACCTCTTGGTCCCGAACCAAGCGCTCTACCAAGCTGAGCCACGTCTCGAACCTCGCCTCTCCGGCGAACTATTAGAATTATAACACAGTGTCCGGCAAAAGGGAAGAGCTTTTGTCCGTTTTTTTGGGATGGACGGGGCAAAAAGATCCCGTTATAATGGTAGCAACTCTTGCATGGATCGTCATGATATCCCCGTTTTGGAAAGGAGATGGACGCCTCGGAAACGTTGATTTGGCACAAAGGCCCAACGGACGTTCGGCCGGAAGAAGCCGGTTACGACGCCGGAACGCTCGAACGCCTGAACGCGCATTACGCGTCGCTGGTGGCCGGCGGAACGATTCAGGGCGCGTCGTATTTGCTGGCGCGGGGCGGTCGCGTGTTCGCGAACGCTTCCGTCGGGAAGCTTACGTTTCGCGCGGACAGTCCGGATTTGTTGCCTACGTCCATCCGCAGGACGTACTCCATCACCAAGCTGGTCACCGCCGTGGCGATCCTGCGGCTGATTGACCACGGCAGGCTGCATCTCGCGCAATCGGTGTGCGAAATTTTGCCGGAATTTGACACCCCGATGCACCGACACATTCAGGTCTTTCATTTGCTTACGCACACGTCCGGGCTTTATCCCGACCCGGGTGTCCACTTCGAGCCGCACGAACCGCCCTGGTTTGAGTGGGCGATCGAAGAACACCGGAGCCGGATGGACGGTAACTGGCTCAGGATCGTCCTGTCCGGACCGATCGCGGCTGAACCCGGAACCGAATGGCTGTACTCGACCGCCGGTTACGCCGTCCTCGGGGAGATCATCAGCCGCGTGGCGGGCAAGCCGTACCACCGGTACGTGGAGGAGGAGATCGCCGCGCCGCTCGGCATGAGCCGGACGTTTTTCTACGTACCGGAGCCGCTTTGGGACGAGGTTTGCCTGACCGGTCCGTGGGAGGAGCGCGAACTGCGGGATCGGTACGATCCGGCGATGCCGCCCCGGGCGGGCAACGGCATGTATTCGACGCTGGAGGATTTGTGGCGGCTCGGGCAAATGTTGCTGAACGGCGGCGAGTTGGGCGGGGCGCGCATCCTGTCGAAGCGGGCGACGGAGCTGATGGCCGCCAACCATCTGCGCGGCGTGCCGATGCGGTGCTGGGGCGCGGAAGAGCCGGATTTCGCATACGGTCTCGGTGTGTCGCTGGACGATTTCGACTTGTGCTCGCCCGGCACGTTCGGCCATGAAGGATACGGTCGGTGCGGCCTGTTCATCGACCCGGTCGAGCGGCTTGTATTTGTTTATTTTGCGCCGAATCCAAACGATTACACGCCGGAGACGGTCGAAACGCCAAAGGCGATCGTCTGGTCCGGTTTGCTGTAAGCGGTTCCGGTCGCAGGCGGCGCGGACGAAACGATGGAGGTGCAGCGCAAGTGACCGTTTTTTCCGTAGCTCGGACGACACCGGAGCAGGCGGGGTTTCGGCCGGAGGTGGTGCGCGCCCTGGACGAACATCTGCAGGGATTGGTGGGGCGGCAAAGGCTGCAGGCGGCGTCCTACCTGCTGGCCCGAAACGGGCAGGTGTTCGCCATGAACGCGTTTGGGAAGCGTACATTCCGTGAGGAGGACGACACGCCGATGCGAACGGACACGATCCGCCGGATCGCGTCGGTGACGAAGCTGTTCACGGCCGTGGCCGTCTTCCAGTTGGTCGAACAGGGGCGGCTCCGTTTGCGGCAGCCGGCGGCGGAATGGCTGGAGGAAATGGATCATCCAATGTACCGCAACATCCGGCTGTGGCATTTGCTGACACATACGTCGGGCGTGCGCGCCGATCCGGGTTATTTTTCGGAGCCGTATCCGTACAGCTTCAGGGAGATCCGGTTCGCCTTCGAACCGCGGCCCGAAGCGTCGGCTGAAGGAACCGGAACGGAACCGGGCGACGGAACGTCCGAAACGGCCGATGGGAAGGATTCGGTTGACGGGTCCGGAACTGCCGATGGAGCGGAACCGGCCGGCCGGGACGCCGGAGCGACGGGCGGAGCATCCGGAACCGGCGACGGGAACCGGGCGGCGGAGCTGGAGAAGCGGCGCAAGTCCGCCTGGATTCGCGCATTGCTGGCCGGCAAGCCGCAGTGCGAACCGGGACGGACGTGGAACTATTCGACCGGCGGATACATGCTGCTCGGCGAAATTATCGCGCGGGCGAGCGGGATGCCGTATGAGGCGTACGTCATGCGGCACATCGTGGAGCCGCTCGGCATGACCCGGACGTTCTTCCGGGTGCCGGAGCAACTGCATGGCGAGGTGTGCGTGACGAGCGACTGGGAGGAACAGTGGCTGGCGTGGCATGACAGGACGTACGATCCGCCCCTGGCCGGCGGCGGGATGTATTCGACCCTGGAAGACCTGTTCCGGTTCGGACAGATGCTGCTTCAGAACGGCCGATGGGGGAGCGAACGGATTTTGTCGCGCAAATCGGTCGAGCGGATGACCCGCGACCATTTCGCCGGGCGCAATCTGTTCGGTTACGCCTGGGGCGGTCGGCGTTCAAACATGTCCTACGGCATGGGCGCCGAAGTCACGGGCGAGAACCAATGGCTCTCGCCGGGTTCGTTCGGGCACGAGGGGGCGGGTCGCTGCAAACTGCTGATCGATCCGCGCCACCAGGCCGTCGTCGTGTTCTTCGTGCCGACGGCCATCGACTGGGTGCCGGAGTCGATCATTAACACCAGTCATTTGATCGCGGCGGGGTGGGTATGAGTTCTGTCCTGTCCATGATTCGGGCCGTCGCCTTCGCCACGTACAAGGAATGGGCGGCCTACCGCTCCCACATGGCGGCGTCGCTGCTGGTGGGGCCGGTTTATTTTCTCGTGCAATATTACATTTGGAACGCCGTTTATCAAGGGCGGGAGACGCTGAACGGATTCACGCTGGAGCAGATGCTGACGTACTACGGCGTAACGGCGGTCCTCCATTATTTGACGTTTGATTTCGCCGACTGGAATTTGCAGATGCTCGTGCGCACCGGACGGTTCGTGACGTTCGCGCTGCGGCCGATGCCCCACTGGCTGTTCGCGCTGGCGCAGAAAATCGGCCATCGGACGCTCGCGATCTGGATCGAATTGATGCCGATCCTGCTCCTGTTCACGTTCGCGTTCGGCGTCGATCTCGTGCCCGCCGCGCCGGGATGGGCGGCCGTGTCGTTGGCGCTCAGCTTTCTGACGGGCTTCATGATCAACTACTGCGTCGGATTGACCGCGTTCTGGCTCGTCCGGGCCGAAGGCGTCAGGCGGGTGCTGCTGCTGGTGAAAGACGTGTCCGCGGGCTTGATCGTGCCGCTCACGTTTTTTCCGGAATGGGCGCAGCGGCTATTCTTCATCCTGCCGTTTCAGTACGTCTCGTACGCGCCCGCGCGGGTTTACATCGGCGAGTATGAGCTGGCCGGCATCCGCCTCGATCCGGCGGCGGTCGTCGGGCTGCAGGCGTGCGCGGCGGCGGCCGTCTTGCTGCTCATGTTGACGCTTTACCGCGCCGCGTTGCGCCGGTTTACGGGGGTGGGCGTATGAGGCGGATCAGGCAGATCGCCGTTTGCATCGGCGTCGTGCTGCGCACCAAACTGGCCGCCCAGATGGCCTATCGCGGGCACTTTTTTCTCAGCGTGGGGCTTCTGGTAATCGGGGATCTGCTTCTGCCGCTGGCGACGCTGCTCGTGTACCGGTCGGGCGCGTCGTTTCCCGGGTGGACGCTGCATGAGGCGCTGCTGATTCAGGGCACGTTCGCGCTGGCGCGGGGCATCGCGTTCCCGTTCTTTTTCGGCATGATCAGCAGCAACCTGACGCATGTGCGGGAGGGCACCTTCGATCTGCTCCTGCTGAGGCCGCGCTCAACGCTGTTCATGGCGATGCTGACCGGAATGGAGCCGTTCGACTTCGGCCGGCTGCTCAGCGGAGGCGTCTTGTTCGGCTACGCCCTGACCGGCATTCCGTCGCCGTCTCCGGCGGAGTGGCTGGGTTTTGCCGCGCTGTTCGCGGCTTCGCTCACCGTCCTGTGCGCCTTTTCGCTGTTTTTTTCCGGATTGCTGTTTCGCTGGGTCGGCAGCAGCCGGGTATATGACATTTTCGACGCGTTCACCAGCTTTGGCATGTATCCGGGCACGATTTTCGCCAAATCGTTCCAACAGTTCATCACCTATGTCATTCCCGTCGGCATCATCGCGTTCGCGCCCGCTTCGGCACTGCTCGGACGCGCCGGCTGGCAGATAGCGGGCGGGGGCGCGGTCGCGCTCCTTTTTCTGGCCGCGGGCTTGGGATATTGGCACATGATGCTGCGCAGCTACACGAGCGCCGGAGGTTGAACGATGCTTGGGAAGGAGATGCGGGGGGCGGTCTCCCCTGGGGAACCGATCCTGGAAGTGAAAAACCTGACGAAAACCTACCGCACCTACGAGCGGGGACACACGATGCGGGAAATCGCGGTCAACCTGATCCGACGGCGGATGAAGGAAGTGCCCGCGGTGAAGGGCATTTCCTTCACCGTTGCCAGAGGGGAAATCGTGGCGTTCCTCGGGCCGAACGGGGCGGGGAAGTCGACCACGCTCAAGATGCTGACCGGCGTCCTCCATCCGACGTCCGGGGAAGCGACGGCGCTCGGCATGACGCCGTGGAAGCAGCGGCGACAGTACGTCCGGCGCATTGGCGCGGTGTTCGGCCAGAAATCGCAGCTCATCTGGGACATTCCGCCGATCGACGCCTTTTATATGAACAAGGCGATCTACGGCGTTCCGGACGCGGCGTACCGGGAGACGCTGAACCGGCTGACGGCGCTGCTCGGCGTGGAGGAACTGGTTCGCAAGCCGACCCGTCAATTGTCGCTGGGCGAGCGAATGAAGTGCGAATTCATCATGGCCATGCTGCACCGGCCTGAGCTGGTTTTTCTCGACGAGCCGACGATCGGGTTGGACGTGATGGCCAAGGAAGCGATCCGCGGCTTCATTCGGGACATGAACCGGGAAGGGGTCACGTTCATCCTGACGACGCACGATCTGGACGATGTGGAGGCGCTGGCGGAGCGCGTCATCGTGATCAACGACGGGGACATCGTGTTCGATGGCGGCTTGGATCGTCTGCGCGGTCTGCTCGGCGACAAAAAGTCGGTGCGCATCGCGACCGAGGCGCCGATTCCGGATGAACCGACACCCGGCGCGGCGCTGATTAAGCGGATTCACGCCTGCGAAGTCGAGCTGGAAATCGACACCGGGGCGATTCCGCTCAAACGGTTCATCCAGATTTGCAATGAACAATACGGCATCCAGGACATGTCGATCACGCCGCTGCCGATTGAGGCGATCATCAAGGAGCTGTACGGGCGGAAAGGTTCGGGGGAGAACGGCCGGCTGATGGAGAGCGTGGCGGCATCCGCAAACGGATGATGGAAAAAAACCGGGGGGACAACAAAAAACCGGCCTGTGTTCAGGCGCGGTTTGCAAAAGGGACGCGAAGAAAGTCCGGTTTTCACGCGGCCAAGCCGCAAGACGGCATGCTATTTGGTGATGATCATGAGAACGGCGGCCGCGATGGAAGCGTAGATCCACCATTCGTACCGTTTGGCACAATCCACGAAGTACCGCATGAACATTCCTCCCGCGTCGCAGATCGACCGTTCGTCTTGCTGATTTCATTATAAACGATTAAAATTTTCCGGTTCAAGGAGTGCTGCGCTGGCACCTGCAGAACGGGGTGATCGCGATCCCGAAGTCGGTCACGCCGGAGCGGATTCGGGAGAACGCGGACGTGTTCGATTTCGAACTCATCGCGTTTTTTGCTTATTCCCGCGGAACCCAGTTCCACAGGGCGACCTCATCCACTTTCAGCGCGGCGACCCACGCTTCTGCCCGCAGGCCGAGGAGTTCCTTCGTCGGCCCGGTGATCACGGCGCCGTAGTGGCGAATGCCGTGGCGTTCGAGGTATTCCAACCGCTCGGCGAGCTGCAGACGATTCGCCGTGATCCGGTTCACCAGCCGTTCATGCCCGGCCAGAAACGTCAACGTCTTCATAAACTGCCGCTGCAGGACGCCGGCGTCGTTGTCCTCATATTCCGGCGAGACCTTCGCACGCGTGACGATTTTGCCACCGAACCCCAAGCGCTGTTCGCTTTCTTCCGTGACGGTGAAATCATCGTCGTGCCAGATCGGATGGCGGGGGAACCCGAGCGGCAGACGCACGCTGCGGGTGTGCGGATCATCGGCGGCGCCGCCCGTGTCCACCGCCAGCCACAGCAGATCGAGATTTTTGTCCGCGAAGGCGTCCAGCACGTCCTGCGTTTCCATCAGCCGGTCGAAGGAGACGTAGGCCGAGGCGACGGTGCCCTCCGGCAGCGCCTCCAGCCGATCCCAATCGGACATGCCGACGTACTCGCCGCCGGGATCATAAAATGCTGGAACATCCCGGGAGATGCGGCCGTACACGTTCTTCTCCGTCCGCGTCGGCAGCGAGAAGAGGAAATGGACGCTCAACTCCCCGACCTCGAATTGCTCCTGCCCCACAACCTTGTGCAGCGGCCGGGTCGCTTCGAGCCCGAAGAAGAGTTTCGTCGCGGTGCTCGTCCCACCCGGATAGCCGTAAGGGTCGGTAACCGCGAGGGTGTGGTCGATGACGTTGCGGTATACGTCGATGCGGTCCGGCTCGCCCCAGGAATAGTAGACCGCGGTCAGGATCGCGGCCGCGACGGTGAAGGCGAGCACGAGGACGAGCGCCGTCAGCGCGGTCTGGAAGCGCGCCTTCCATTTTCCCCGCCGGACGATTCGCACGTGGTTCTCCTCACCGGCGCCGGCCGCGTCGCCGTTTTCCTGCAACAGCTCCTGGTAGGCTTCCAGCCGGGCCAGCTCCTGTTCGAAGGCGTCCAGTTCCGCGCCGGCCAGCTCCCCCTTCGCATAGGCCGCCCATTTCCGCCTGAATTCATCCTTCAGTTGCTCGTCATCCATCAGCGGTTCTTCATCCTTCCGTTTCCCCTCGTCCATCGGTTGCCGTTCATTCATCCGTTCATCTCTCCGGTCATCCGTCATGTTCTCCCGCCTTTCTGCGTCTGATCGCTTGCCTTCCCCGGAACAGCAGGACTTTGAAATGGCTCTTCGAAACGTTCATCACGCTTGCCGCTTCCGCCTGGGACAGCCCGTGGAAGTCGTGGAGGAGCACCGCGAATCGCTGCTTTTCCGGCAGATGTTTCAGGAGCCGGATGATCTCCCGGATTTCTTCCCGCACGATGAGGGCGTCCGGCTGCGCCGGTTCGGCGGACAGGCCGGCGAAGAACCGCTGTTCCTTCACCACCACGCGCCGGTGCTTGCGGTAATGGTCGAGATACGCCCGGTACGCGATGGCGAACAGCCAGGATTTGACGGAGCCCCCGCGATATTGCTCCAGGTGCAGGTACGCCCGGAAGAACGTTTCCTGAACCAGGTCTTCGGCTGTATGGGGGTCCTGGCTCAGGAAGAGCAAGAAGCGGGACAGATCGTGAACATGGGCACGATAAATCCGGTCGAGCGATTGTTTCATAGGCTCCTCCCTTCGTTCAATTCATAAGACGAACGAGACGCCGAACGGTAACAGGCGGGCCGGGGAAATGTTCCGGCGAAGCAAAAAAAACCGAGGATGGGATTCCTCGGCGATGGTCCCGCGCCTGCAGGGTAATTGTCCGGGCGGAAAGGGCCGCAATGTCCGGGTCGGCTAGGGCCGCAACGCCACAGCGCAGGGCGCGGCGTCATGACGCCCGCAGCCCGCCGCCCCCGTCAAGCCGGTATGGGTTCATTGTAGCGGGAAGCGGCGGTGATTTCCAGGTTTTGAGGCGGAAGGTGTCATATTTTCGAGCTTAAAAGCCCTCCCGGCAGATTTCGTTCTGCAGGAGGGCATAACCGGTCCCATACAGTCCAACAATCCGAGCGAAGGCCGACTGTTTTGAAAGGCCAGGACTGCGCACCTTTCGGCACATTGGGCAAAATAGCAGAATAAATAAAAAATCCCGCAACCACTTGCGGGACAAACTTTTTATGTACTGGCGCGCCACGGTGGGACTCGAACCCACGACGCACAGTTTAGGAAACTGTCGCTCTATCCAACTGAGCTACGGGCGCGCAGCAAATTTAATTATAACACATCAGCCGGGGGCAAGAAAGGGCTGCAATCCCCCAACTAAAATGTTACCGAAGAAGGATCGGATTAAACGGTGCAAAAAGCCAATGCTTGGCGAGACGGGCCTTAAGGCCCTTCGGACATGTCCGGTCCCGGCGCTAGTCGGCATCAATCGACTTTTTCCGCTCCAGTTCCTCCAGCAACAACTGCTGTCCCTGATTCTGCATGGCGGCCAGCGCCTCGTCAATCGTCTGACTCCCGTCGTACGCTTTTTGGAGCTCCTTCTCGGCCATTGAAGCAAAACGAATGTAAAATTGCTGCGGCACGCTTTTTCTGTTTTTCGCCATCAACGGTTCGGTCATGTAAAATGCTTCCACATGGTGTCCTTCCTCGTCTTTTAAATACTTTTGGCGCGTGGTCAAATATCCGAGTGTCGGGTTTCTCGAATACACGTCAGCGAAATCGTCACCATTGACATAGCGGATAAAATCCCAGGAGGCCTCCGTTTGGGTCGAACCGTTGTAGATCGCGAAAATGTCTCCGATTTCCATTCCGCCGGCGCCGCCGGGCGCGGAAACGATGTCCCAACGGGGAGGCGTCACGCCGTTTGGGATGTTTTGGAGCTTCACCATCATATCGCTAGCAGCAACGGTCATCGCCACTTTTCCGCTGATAAAGGGGTCTTGCTTTAGCGTCTCTTCGTAAGTCATGCCCGGCTGCAGCGTTGGTCCGCCTTGATAAAGAACGCCCGATTTCATGGTGTCCAGCACAAGCTGAAAAACCTCTTTCCATAGCGGCGTGTCGATCGTCATTTGCATGCGGGTGCCGTCCACATAATCCAGCCCCATACTGCCTCCGATCAAGATGGCAAATTCAAACGGACTGGCCGAATACGCGCTGATCATCAATCCGTAAATGCGCTGATGCTCATTTCCATCGGCAGGAAAGCGCCTCGTGAGAAGCAAAACGTCGCTCCAGCTCATCCAATCGGTGGGCAAGGGGACTTGATACTGCATAAACAAATCTTTGTTATAAAACAAGGCCCTGCTCAAAAAAACCGGAGTCAAGCCGTAGATGCTCCCTCCGCCCAAATTTCTGAGGTATTGGATCACCGGGGCGATCGTTCCGTCCAGATCATACTTGTCCTTTCGGATCAACATATCCAGATCGTACAACAGGCCCCGATTCGCCAGTTCCTCATACTCCGAGGAAGAAAGAAGGAGCACGTCGGGCGATTGTTCCGAAACATATTGCGCGATATCGGAAATTCCTCGCGGGGAACGGGGAATAAACGCAAAATGCACGTTGGGATGAAGCGCCGTATACACCGCGCCGTATCGGGAATAGAACGTGTTGAAATCGGACCCCATGACTTTGATCGTAATGGGTTTAACATCTCGTTCCGGAGGGGCCTTTTTCAAATCGCAGCCGGACACAAGCAACAACCAGAATACCATCGCCGCACAGAAGAAACGCTTCAAGGACCTTTCATCCTTTCTCTGAGTCGACATAGCCAGAACATTTCAGCATACTCGCCGTTAAGTGCCATTAACTCCCCATGTCTCTCTTTTTCAATGATTTTTCCTTTTTTCATTCCTAAAATTAAATCAGCATTTATGCAAGTATTTAATTTATTGAGAAATTAATGATTGTCCTTTTTCCTCGAAAAACTCAGTATATTTTGAAAAATGAAGTTTCAGAGAAAGTTATCCAAATGGTGGGCAACTGGGGAACGAGCAGGTGATCTGGTATCACCTGCTCGATCGCGGTGGCGGCCGGCAAGTGAGGCCGTATCGGATCAGCGACAAGACGGTGACCATGCCGGATACGCCCTGTCGTCAGCCGGCGCCCGTTTGTCATCACGGTTTTTATTGAACGGATCATCGTCGGGATCCGCACGATGATCGGGTTGGGGTGAAGGGAGGACCCGCGTCATCCGTCCTCCCGCAGCTCTGCGGTCAGATTGACGCGGGCGAGACGGCGCATTGGGCCCTGTACGGACAACACGCCCACGGCCATCGCGATTCCGGTGGCCGCCGCGGCGCTCGTCCAAGGGAAATTGAACAGCATGCCCTGAATGCCGGAAAGTTTCCAGAACAGCAGGTAGGTGACCGGAATGCTCAGCGCGAGCCCGAAACATCCGCCAATCACCCCGAACCAGAGGCCTTCCGCGGTCGCCATCCACCGCAGTTGTCCCGGGGCCATGCCGACGGCCTGAAGCAGGGCGAATTCACGGCGGCGGAGCAACAGGTTTGTCTGCACCGTGTTGATGATGTTCAGGCTGCCGATCAATCCGATAATGGTAAGGAAACCGTACACGAAAATCTTCATCTGGATGTTGAACTGGCGCGATTGCTGCTGCTCCGCGGCGACGTCAATCAACTGGCCGCCGGGGATGTCCGCAACGATCTCCTCCAGCGCTTCCCGCACGGCCCGAACGTCCGCCCCGTCCGCCAGGGCAATATCAACGCCGCTCAGCACATTTGCGGAAGCGGGGCGATCCCGTTCCGGCAGCGACCCGTACAACTTGGCATATGTTTCGGTCGACAGGATCACGATAAGCCCGTCTTGATTATAGGAAGCTCCGAACGGCGACTCCGACAGGACGCCCGTCACTTTCAGCTCCCTGACGGTCCCGCTTTCGCCCGCTCGTCCTTGCGCCGGAGCCTCCCGATCCTCCGTTGGAGGAACGGCGTTGGGCGGGCGCGTTTCGGGACCTTCATGATTGAACACGATGGCGATGGTGTCTCCCGGACGATACGAAGCAAGCTCCAGCACAGTCCATTTCTTTTCACGATGCAGATAAGGTTTGGCGGTTTGTACGATCAACACGCCGTCGTCGGCCAGCAGTTCGGCCGGATCGGCCGTGCCGGACTTCAAATATTTGGCCGCCGCTTGGAGGCGCGCTTCATCATAAATCCGGATCGGGGCGTTCACGACATAATAATTTGCGCCATCCCGGTCGCGCGTAGGGTACGTGATGCCGGTTTTGTCCAGGAATTTCCGGTTCAATTTGGCTTCCGGCACCAGGACCTGCGCGTTCACGAATCCGTAATCGCCGTAAACGCCTGCAATACCCGGGATTTCGGCAATTCGCCGCAGCGTGTCCGCAGACACGATATCTTCGGGAGGGACCGATCGGCCGTTCGTTTCGGTCGTTTCGGCGATTTGATGAATTGAAAAGGCGATCCGTCCTTCCTCGTTGGTGGCGACGGTCAGGTCAAACGCCTCCCGCGCAAAATAATGGAACACCACAAAGAGCAGGATGCTCACCGCGATGGAAAACGTGGTGATCCGGAACTTGACGCGATTGCGCCGGATGTTATTGGCCGCCATTTTGCCCGCGATGCCGGCCGCCTGCAGGGGGGACGGCAGCCTGCCGCGTCGGTACGTTTCCCGCATGAGACCGACGGCTCCCTTGGCGGCTTCCACCGGCGATACCCGCGACGCGCGGCGGGCGGGCAACCAGGCGGCCGCGTAGATGGAGACAAGGCCGATCAGCGCACTGCCGCCCATGATCCGCCAGTGGAACGTGAGCCGGAAATCTTCCATCTGCAAAATGGTGAATCCGGCGGAGGTCATCAGCCACAGCACTAGCGCCAAAGCGCCCCAGCCAGCGGCCAGCCCGAGCGGGATGCCGGCCAGCGCCAGGATGGTGCCTTCGCGAAAGACCAAATGGCGGATTTGCCGCGGCGTGGCGCCGATTGTGCGCAACAGCCCGAACTGCCGGATGCGCTCCAGCACGGCGATGTGAAACGTGTTGTAGATAACGGCGACGGTGGAGAGGACGACCAGCCCGATCAGAATGCCGAAAATGGTGTTCAGCGTTTGGTTCAGGCGTTCGTCCGGCGATTCGCCCATCAGCCTCAGCACTTCGTTGTTGACGGACACCACGTTGGCGAACCCGAGAAATTCCTTCAAATGGGCGCTGATATCGACGCCGGATTTGAACGAGAGATAAATGTCCTGTTGCGGCAACGTCCCGGGTTCCGTCCACAGCGTATAAGCTTCCGCGACGCCCTCAAACTGGGTGTATCGCCGGTTTTGCAGAACGCCGACGATGGTGTAGGTGCGCTCGTTACCGTCCGGACCGGCTAGCCGGGTTTGACCGCCAAGTCCGGGTTTGCCGGGCAACCGCCGCAGCGCCCATTCTTCCACGACCACTTCGTCCGGGCTGGCCGGTATCCGCCCCTCCGTCAGGTGAATCGGCGCCAGATCAAACATGGTTTCGCTGGCCGCGTTCACCCGAATGCGGTAACGGCCGTCGAGCGGTGATTCGGTCCCCTTGTGCATGGCGCCGAGTTTGTCCACCAGGGCATGGTGTTTCAGCCGGTCGTACAGATCCGGGGAACCGTTCGGATAGGCAACGTGAAAGGCCCCATTTTCCCGGATGGCCTGTCGCAACATATTATCTTTGATGCTTTGCCCCATCGTGCCGAGCCCGCTGATCAGGGCGACGGACAGCACGATGCCGAAGACGGTCAGCAGGGAACGGCGACGCTGTTGTTTCAAATAACGCCAGGACAACGCGCTGTACCGGTTCATGCTCCGTTCCCCCCGCGCGTGTCGCTGACAATCCGGCCGTCCTGCATGCGAAGGACCCGATCCGCTTCCGCGGCGATATTCATGTCATGGGTGATGACCATGACGGTCTGATGGTACTGCCGCACGGCCAGCTTCAGCAACTCCAGCACCTCGCGGGAATTGGCGCTGTCCAGGTTGCCGGTCGGTTCGTCGGCCAACACGATCGACGGCCGGTAGGCCAGCGCCCGGCCGATGGCCACGCGTTGCTGTTGCCCGCCCGACAGTTCCGAGGGCAGATGTTTGCGGCGGTCGTGCAGACCGAGGGTATGCATCAGGTCCTGAATGTAAGCCTTGTCCGGTTGCCGATGGTCGAGAAGAATCGGCAGCATGATATTCTCTTCCACGTTCAGCACCGGAATGAGATTGTACGACTGGAACACGAAGCCGATCTTGCGGCGGCGGAAAATGGCGCGTTCCGATTCCGGGAGGGCGTACAGGTTTTCGCCGTCGATATAGACCGTGCCGGCGGAGGGACGGTCAAGGCCGCCGATCAGGTGGAGTAGCGTGCTTTTGCCCGAGCCGCTGGCGCCGACGACGGCGACGAATTCGCCCTGGTCGACGTTGATGCTGACATCCCGGAGCGCTTCCACGAGCGTGCTGCCCTTGCCGTATTGCTTGCACAGACCCACCGTTTCGATGACGTGCATCCGCATCCTTCCTTTCCGTTTCAGGCCGGCCAACGGGCCGGATATTCCGTTCAGCCGCCATTTTAACGGACGAACCTTACAACAGCGAACGGTGCGACCTTACAGATTTGAAAGGTTCGGCTGCAGGGGGAAGGTCATCGTGAACACGGTGCCGCCGGCGGGGCGGGATTCGGCGGAGATCATGCCGCCGTGGCGTTCCACGATCGATTTGGCCAGCGCCAGCCCCAATCCGGCGCCGCTGCCGCTGCGGGAAGCGCGGTAAAATTTCTTGAAAATGTGCGGCAAATGCGCTTCGTCGATACCGCTGCCGCGATCGGTTACCCGGAGCCGGACGAACACCGGCGTGCGCTCCCAAGCAATCGTCACGCGTTCGCCGGGCGGGCTGTGTTCGACGGCGTTTTTGACGACGTTGGCGATCGCTTCCGCAAGCCAGCGGGAGTCGTGGGAGAAGGCCAGTTCGCTGTCCCGCGTTTCAATGTCCAGCCTGACGTTGCGCGCTTCGGCCAGGGCGCGGACGGACGCCAGCGCCTGTTCCACGGTTTCCGCCAGCGGTTTTGCCGCCCGTTGCAACTCCAGCGCCCCGGCCTCGAGGCGGGCGATTTTGAGCAACGTCAGCACCAGCCACTCCATCCGGTCCAGTTCCTTGCGGCAAGTCTCGAGGAATTCCTGCGTTTCCGCAGGGCCGGTTCGTCCTTCACGCAGCAGGTCCACAAAGACGGTCAGGGATGCGAGCGGCGTTTTGAGCTGGTGGGAGATGTTGGCGATCGTGTCTTTCAGGAACACTTTTTCACGCTGCAGGCGCGCGATCGTTTCCTGCAGGCGGCGGGACAGCTCCGTCACCGCATCGGCCAGCAAGCCGAATTCGCCTTCCTCGTGCGGACGGAACGGCATCGGCACGTTCCGTTTGACGGCCATTTCCAGCGAAAGCGCCAGATCGCGCATGGCCGTCAGTTGCCGGCGCTGTTCCCGCAGCATGCCCCAAAAAAGCAAAAGTAAAACCCCCGCGCCTCCGGCCAGCAACAGCCGGCGAAATCCGCCGGCGAAGGAGGCGACAAAGGGCGGGGGCACATCCAGGACATAGGCGGCGAGACCGTAGGATTCCGCCAGACGCCGGCCCGCTTCCCGCTGCTCTTCCGTCGGTTCTTCCACGAGCAGGCGGGGAAGTTGCCGGGCGACCCCGGGATCCAGGGCGGCGACCTGTCCGAGCAGCACGGTCTGGTCATCCAGCCAGCCGGCCTTCAGCCGTTCGGTGGCATAGGACGTGAACGCCCAGACGAGCAGCAATTGACTGACCAGCGCCGCGCCGAACCACCAGGCGACGCGCCGGACCGGAGGGTTGCGCCAGAAGCGGGCGATGCCCAGTTTCGATTCGTCTAGCCGTTCCACCGATACCCCGCCCCTCTCACCGTCACAATCCATTGCGGATCTTCGGGCCGATCCTCGATTTTCTCGCGCAACCGCCGGATGTTGACCGCCACCGTATTTTCGTCCACGTATTCGCCACCATCCTGCCACAGGTGGCGGAGGATTTGTTCCTTGCCCAATACCGCCCGGGGATGGCTCATCAGGAAGGCGAGCAGCCGGAATTCCGTCAGCGTCAGTGGAATGTCACGGCCGCCCTTGGTGAGGCGCAGTTCGTCCGTATGCAGCTCGAACGGGCCGGACCGGATGATCTTGCCGCCTGCCGGGCCGCGGACACCGGTACGCCGCAGGACGGCATGCACGCGCGAAATGAATTCCCGCAGCCGGAACGGCTTCGTGATGTAGTCGTCCCCGCCGGAATCCAGTCCGCGCACGATATCCGTTTCCTGATCGCTCGCGGTAAGGAAAATGATCGGCGTGTCGGTCTGCTGCCGGATCCGGTCGCACAGATCGAAGCCGTTGCCGTCCGGCAACTGTACGTCCAGTACGATCAGGTCGTACCGGTGTTCCGCCAGCGCGGCCATCGCCTCCCGGCATGTCCGGGCGCCGCCGACTTCGAATCCTTCCTGGCGCAGCGCAAAGGCAATGCCCCGGTGTAGCGACTCGTCATCCTCCACCAGCAGCACATGTCCGCGCATGGCGTTCACCCCCGAATGTCGATTTGTGCCAAAAAATACCCGGATTTATTCGACACCGTTCAACATGCAAATAGGGAGATTTATCCTATAATAATAGAAACTTCGTCAAACAAGCAGTCGTTGCGAACTGGGCCAGAAGGGGGATAACCGGCGCTTCGTATGAATAAGGATTTACTTGTCAGCCGTTTGCAAATGCTTCAAAAACAACTGCACGAGATGGTAAACGGCCAGGAAAACCTGACCGATCCGGCAGTCGTGGCGCTCAGCGAAGAAGCGGATCGGCTCATCGTCGAACTGCAACGCAACCGGATGAAAGAAAGCGCCAGATACCGCGCTGCAGAGCAATCAAAGCGATTTGCCCGCTCGTAACCGCCGGAAGAAATTCGTGAGCAGCGCAGCGCACTCATCCTGAAGCAACCCTGAGCTCCATGCGCTCCGGTGGTTGAACCGCGGGTCCTGCAGCAGATCCATCAGGGTGCCGGCGCATCCCGCTTTCGGATCCGGCGCACCGTAAACCACACGATCGATTCTGGCCTGCAGGATGGCGCCGGCGCACATGGGGCAAGGTTCGAGCGTCACATACAACGTGCATCCAAGCAGCCGCCAGGCCTGCAACGTCTCGCTGGCCTGACGGATGGCGATCATTTCGGCGTGGGCGGTCGGATCGCGCGCCGTTTCACGCCTGTTATATCCCGCTCCGACGATTTGCCCGTCCCGCACGATGACGGCCCCGATCGGCACCTCTCCGATCCGTTCGGCTTCGCGGGCCAAACGAAGCGCTTCCCGCATCCAACGTTCGTCTTCCTCCGTTACGCCATTCCCGGTCCCCGTCCCGATGTGATGGTTCGCATGGTACTCTTCCTTACCGTTTTCTTCCTTTATGCGCACCTTCGCCCCTCCGTTATCCGCCGATCAGGTGTTCTTTGTGAACAGATTGTTGATCATGTTGTGGATAAAACAAGGGTTATCCACAGAGTTATACACAGGTTGAAAGCCTTATCCAATGGAAATCGGGATGATCCATCGTTCCTATTGTAACAGAGCCGGAACGGGGATCAAATGCGCCCGTCCACCCGCATAGACTGGCGGTAGCCGGCATCTTAACGCCGGCACGGACGGAGGAGAGGAATCGTGATTCGATGGCATGAACAGTTTCGACCGCATCCTGAGCGGGACCCTTCCGGTCGCATGACCATTCTGGGGCCCGTGAGCTGTCCGGCGGAACGCATGCAAGCCTATGTCCGGCGGAGAAATCCGCACGCGCCGGAGGTGGCGGAGCTGTACGTGCGCGTAGGAGAAGCGTACGGCGTGCGGGGGGATGTGGCGTTTTGCCAGTCGGTCTATGAGACGCAGGCGTGGCGAGCCGCGTACGGCGGTCCGCGTTTCCGGCCGATTCTGGCGGAGGTGTGGTCGTCCGGCGCGAATCCGCGCGTCATCGTCGAGGAACATATTCGCTGTCTCTACGGATTCGCGACGGCGAAGGGTCCGTACGACGAACCGGAGGGCGGCCTGTTTGCGCCGCTCATGCGCAAAGGATGGCGGGGATCGTCACCGTATTGGGAGCAGCTCGGATTCCGCTGGGGATACGGCACCTTGGCCTATGGCGCCGATCTCGTTGCGATGTGGCGCCGGATGTGCGAATGGGCGGAGCGCAACCCCTGGACGATGGCGAAGGAGTGCACGGCGGAGGATCGTGCGGGAGAAGACCGTACGGTGGAGGAGCATACGGAAAACGGCGGATGAACCAAGCTTCGGCCCCATCCGGATGCATGCGAAAAGGGCGCCGCGGGAAACCCGGCGGTCGCCCTTTGCCGGAGGCGGGGTTTAAGGCGCTGCTTCGCTGCGTTGTTCCGCGCCGGTCTCGGCGGCGGTCGCCGCAACGGTCGAAAGACCGGTGTCGCCGGAGGTGTACTTGCGAAGCAATGAAATTTCCACGCGCCGGTTTTTGGCGCGCGCTTCGTCGGTGTCGCGCGGGTCGATCGGCCGGTACTCGCCGTAACCGATGGCGCTGAACCGGCTCGGATCGAACTTGGGGTTTTCCAGCAAAATCTTCATGAAGTTGATCGCCCGTTTGGCGCTCAATTCCCAGTTGGAGGCGAATTCGGCGGTATGGATCGGCCGGTCGTCCGTATGCCCGGCCACGACGACCTCGTAATCGATGAAGTCCTCCAGCATCCGGCTGATCGCAACCGCCAGCCGGCGCGCTTCCGGCTTGACGTCGGCGCTGCCGGAATCGAACAGGGCGTTGTCGCGAATGGTGATCAACAGCTCGGAATGGTTGAGCTTGGTCTCCAGTTCGGACGTCAGACCGTTTTGCGCAATATATTCGTTCAATTCCCGCTGCAGCGCTTCGAGGTTGTGCTGTTCCCGCTGCCGCAACTGCTCCCGGGTCACGGCCCCGATCGTCGCCTCTTCCCGGCCCCGTTTCATCGATTGGCCCCGGTCGAACAGCGAATGGTGCTCCAGCACGCTGAACCCGGCGTTGAAGGCCAGGCGGAACGATTGGCTCAATTCTTCGAAGCGGGAAGTGTTGAGCGAACTGATCGAGTATAGCACGATAAACAGCGCGAGCAGCAGCGTCAACATGTCCGCATACGGGATCAGCCAGGTCTCGTTGATATGGTCGTCGTCGTGCTCGTTACGCCTCCACTTGTTGCGCAATTTCCGCCTCTCCTTTTTCCTTTTCGTTCAACCGCTCCCGTTCGGTCGGGGTCAGGAACACGGAAAGTTTATGCTGGATGGCGATGGTGGAAACCCCCGACTGGATGGAGAGCAGCCCTTCGACCATCATGAGCTTGAGTTCGGCTTCGTTTTTGGACAACCGTTTCAGCTTGTTGGCCATCGGGTGCCACAGGACATACCCGGTGAAAATCCCGAGCAGCGTGGCGATGAACGCGGAGGCCACGGCATGGGCCAACTGCTCCAGATCCTGCAGATTGGCCAGCGCCGCCACCAGACCGACGACGGCGCCGAGCACGCCGAGCGTCGGTGCATACGTGCCCGCCTGCGTGAAGATTTGCGCGCCCGCCCGGTGGCGCTCCTCCATGGCGGCGATGTCTTCCAAAAGCACGTCGCGCACGAACTCCTGATCGTTCCCGTCGATGATCATCCGCATGCCGTTGCGCAGGAACGGATCCTTCACTTCTTCCACCCGGCTCTCCAGCGCAAGCAGCCCTTCCCGGCGGGTGATCATCGCCCACTCCATGAACAGGGCGATCAGTTCCCTGCGATCGATCAGTTTCTGCTTGGTAAAAATGATTTTGAACAGTTTGCCGACCTTCTTCAGATCGTTCATCGGAAACGCCATGCAGACGGAAGCGATGGTCCCGACGATGATGATCATGATGGCGGCAGGGTTGTTCAGATAGGACAGGCTGGCCCCTTTCAAAATCATGCCGGTCAACACTGCGGTCAGACCAAGCCCGAGACCGATAACCGTCGACTTTTCCATAAGGCACCTCGTCTATCCGTAGTGTGGTTGTACGATGTCGAAAGGCATGTCGAATGGCGGCGTTTATCTCTATATTTATAACGGAAAATTCAGCGTTTCATATTAGAGCGAATCGGAAAAAGCGTTCATCATCCGCGATGCGCATGGACAGGAGCGCCCGGACGTGATAAGATGGCATCACAACCTCATATCGGCGGAAAACAGGTGCTCTACGGAGCTTAATAGAGAAGTTCGGTGCAAGTCCGACGCGGTCCCGCCACTGTCCACGGGGAGCGACCCGGAATAACGCCACTGCCGCCACGGTGCGGTGGGAAGGCCCGGGCCGCGATGAGCCGGGAGCCAGGAGAACTGCCTGTTTTCCTGACACCATGAACCTACGAGGAATAGGGGAGGTGTAACGGCGCTGCGGCCACCGCCGGCGCGCCGGGCGGCCCGGGGCGTGAAGCCCGCCGGGGTGGGCCCGGCTTGTGGCGTGCGCTCGAGGCGCGTGCGTTGGCGCCGGTCGGCGTTCGCGGGCCTGTGGGCGTCCGTTTGTGTGCAACCGCGTACATCCCCCCTCCGGGGGATGTTTTTTTATGGCGCGAGGGCGGCACAGGCAGGCGAGCGTGCCGGAGGCTGCGGGCGTGCCGCAAGACGGCGATGGGAACGGAATTGGGAATTGCGGTTTTTGGACCATGGTTGGGCTACGGGTTTCCGTGATCGGGATGCGCGAACGTCGGGGAAATGGGTACACCGAAGCTGCGCGCATATCCGGAACAGGCGAATCATGGGGAAGCGAAATCGGGGAGGAGCAAACCAATGGACAGGGAACCACGCAAAAGCGGAGAAACGGGCAATCCGGGGCATCGGATCTCCGGGTGGCGAATGTTTTTCACATGGATGCTGGTGCTGGTGGTGTTGTCCGGCGCGTGGGCCGGCACGGGGGCGTCCTCGGCGGCATCCATTGCGGAAGCGAATGAACGCGCGGGAGAGCGGCCGACCGACCTGACGGCGCTGCGAACGGAGGTGGCGCAGGCGGTCGACCGGTTGCGGGCCATCCTGCAGCAGGCGCGGCCGTTGGACGACTGGACGGCGTTTGCCCTCGCCCGGGCCGGCCGGCCGGTGGCGGACCGGTACTTGCCGGAAGCGGAACGGGCGGTCGCCGCCGGCGAGCTGACGCGAGTGACCGACTGGGCGCGGCTGGCGCTGGCCGTCAACGCCAACGGCGGCGACGTGCGCCGCTTTGGCGCGTCGGGCACCGATTTGCTGGACGTCATTGCCAATCACGAGCGAATGACCGTCCAGGGACCGAACGCGCCGGCGTTCGCCCTGCTGGCGCTGGATGCGGGCGCTTATCCGGAAGGGAAGGACGACCGCTGGACGCGGCGGCAATTGATCAGGTGGCTGCTCGACCATCGCAACGCGGACGGCGGCTGGTCGCTCGTCCCCGGCGCGAGCGACGTGGACGTGACGGCCACCGTGCTGACGGCGCTGGCGCCCTACCGGCACGACGAAGAAGTCGGCAAGGCCGTGGACGGCGCGCTGGCATGGTTGGCGCAAGTGCAGTTGGACAGCGGCGGGTTCGGCCATCCGGCGGAGTCGGCCGAAAGCATCGCGCAGGTGCTGATCGCCCTGGCCACGCTGGGCGTCGATCCGGTTGCCGACGAACGTTTCGTCAAACCCGGCGGATCGGCGCTTTCCCGGTTGCTGGACTACCGGCTGCCGGACGGCCGCTTCGCGCATGCGGCCGGCGGCGACGCGGACGCCATGGCGTCGTTGCAGGCGATGCTCGCGCTGACGGCGGTGGAGCGGTTCTGGAACGGCTTGCCCGGTTTGTACGCGGGCGCGCCGGCCGCACCGATCCCGGTGGAGGTGCTCGGACCGGACGGCGTGCTGGCGGAAGGAGCGGCGCCGGGCGCGACGGCGCTGGAAGTGCTGCTGTCCGTGCTGGAGGACGCGGGGGTCGCCTACGAAGTGGAACGACACCCGCAGTTTGGCGCGTTTTTGAAGTCGGTGGGAGGATACGGAAACGGCCGTTTCGGCGGCTACGACGGCTGGCAATACGCCGTCCGGCGCGGCGACCGGTGGCTGACCGTCACCGAAGGACTCGGCTCGTTCAAACCGGCGGCCGGCGACCGGCTGGTGGTGTATTACGGCGACATCGATACGGCGCCCGTCAGCCGGGTGACGACCGATCCGTCGCAGCCGCAGGAAGGCATGCCGTTCACGGTTTTGGTGGAAAAGGAAACGACGGACTGGCAAACCGGCGAGCGGGTGAGCGGGCCCGCCGCGGGGGCGACCGTGCGGATCGGCGGGAACGTGGCGGTGACGGACGAAGACGGCCGGGCGCAAATTCCCGCGCTGCCGGCGGGTACGTACGAACTGACGGTGGAAGGTTACCGGGAGGAGGCGCCGCTCGCCTACCTGCCCTGGCAATCGTCGCTGACCGTCGCGGCGTACGGACACCGCGTGTCCGTGGTCGTCGAGGGCGACGATGGAACGGTCGCTTCGGGCAAGACCCGGGCGGTGACGGCGCTGGAGGCGCTGGAGCGGGTGCTGCGGGAAAGCGGCGTGCCGTACGACGTGTCAGCGCAGTCGTGGGGCCGTTACGTGGCGGATATCGGCGGCCTGTCCGCGGGGAAGTACGGCGGGTACGACGGCTGGATGTACGCGGTATGGCGAAACGGCGCCTGGGTCGTGCCTGCCGTGGGCATCGACGCGTTTACGCTCGAGCCCGGTGACCGGGTGTTCGTATATTACGGCGACGCGGAAACCCGGCTGGCCGACCCGGTGCGGGTGGAACCGGCCCGGCCCCGGCCGGGAGAACCGGTGACGCTGTTGATCACGTACCGGGATTGGGACTGGAATGAAAACCGGTTTTCGGGGGCGAAGCCGCTGGCGGGCGTCACCGTGCGCGTCGGCTCCCATGCGGCGGTGACGGACGAAGACGGCCGGGTGACGGTGCCGGGACTGGACGAGGGCGTGTACGCCGGATCGGTCACGGGGTATAGGCCGGACGGCGCGCCGCTTGTCGTGCGCATGCCGTTCCGGGTGACGGTGGCCGGCGTTTACGCGGACGAGTCGCAGGCGTCCCCGTGGGCGGCGGACGCCATCCGCACGGCGCGCGCGGTGCCGTTGCTACTCGGGCCGGACAACGCGACCGACCGGTTTGCGCCGCGCCGGGCGGCGACCCGCGCGGAATTCGTGGCGGCGATCGTGCGGGCGACCGGTCTGCAGGCGGAGGGCGACGCGGCGTTCACGGACGTGCCGGCTTCCGCCTGGTACGCGCCGGCGGTGCGGGCGGCCGCGGCGGCGGGCATCGTCGGCGGCTACGGCAACGGGGCGTTCGGCCCGGAGGCGCCGGTGACGCGTGAGCAGGCCGCCGCGATCCTCGCCCGCGCGATGCGGCTGGAGCCGCCGGCGGAGGAATCGGGGACCGGCGGACTGAAAGACGCCGCCGAAGTGGCGCCTTACGCCAAAGACGCGGTGCGGGCCGTGCTCGCGCAAGGCTGGATGACGGCCGACGACGCCGGGCGGTTCGCCCCCAAGGCGCCGGTGACGCGCGAACAGGCGGCGGTGATCGCCGTGCGGTTGTACGATTCGCTGGAAAGGCCGTGACGGAAACGGGAGCGCAGGCTGTGGCCATGCCAGATCCGGTGCACGAGGCAAAAATGGTTACGGGGGGATGATGCATGCGGCACGCGACAGGAAAGCGGATCGCCGCGGCGTTGCTGGCGCTGGCGTTGGCGCTCTCGGCGGCAACGGGATGCGGAGCCGAAATCGGCGGACAACCGGAGGGGGCGCCGCCAGACAGGGCCGGTGCGACCGTCGACGCCGCTGCGCCGGGCGCTTCCGCCTCGCCGGCGGGGGAGGCGGATTCCCCGGAGGCCGTCCGCACCGGGGTGGGCGATGTGACATCCCCCGATCCAGCGGACGGCCGTCAAGCGGACGAATCCGGCGGTTCGTCCGGCGGCGAAACCGCCAATCCGGCCGATGAAGCGGACGGCGCGGAACGGACGGCGGACGGTTCCTTGCCGGGACGCGGTCCGTCCGCCGGACCGGGCGCGGAAACGGTACGGAGCGCGCCCGCAAAAAGCGCGCCGACCGGACAGACGGATTCGTCCGGAGCGGGTGCGGGACCGGGGACGGGCACCGCCGGCGAACCGGCCGCTTCGCCGGCGCGGCGGCAGCCGGCCTCATCGCCACCAAAGGCGCGGACGATCACGTTGTCCATCACGGGAAGCGAGGAATGGGGTGAGATTCTGAGTCCGACCGAGGTGGAGTTCCAGGAAGGGGACACGGCGGCGGACGTGTTGCTGCGTGTGGCCAAGGCCAAACGGATCGCGGTCGATTCCCGCGGCAGCGGGCCGCTGTTTTATGTGGAAGGCATCGCCGGGCTGTACGAGTTTGATGAAGGGCCGACCAGCGGATGGAAATATTTTGTGAACGGTGAAGAGATGTCGTTCGGAGCGGGGGCGTACAAGCTGGCGGCAGGCGATCGGGTGGAGTGGCGATACGTGGCGCAGGACGACCGGGCGGCGGATGAAGCGGGGGCCAACCGGTGAAGAGCTTCGGGTTCCGCTCCCTCCATCCCGCGGTGCTCGTCCTGTACTATGCCGGGGGGATGACCTTCGGCATGCTGCTGTTTCACCCCGCGACGCTGCTCGCCGGTCTGCTGTCCAGCGCGGCGGTTCATCTGGCTCTCGATCGCGGCGAAGAATTGTGCAGATGGGCAAAACCGCTGCTTCTGGGCGCCCTTGCGCTGGCGCTTCTCAATCCGTTGCTGGTGCGGCAAGGGGCCACCGTGCTGTTTTACCTCGGACAGCTTCCGGTTACGAAAGAAGCGGCCGTGTACGGCCTGACCATGGCGGCGGCCGTCCTCAACTTGCTGGTGATGGCCGTCTCCTGGCGCATCGTCGTCAGCGGTCAGGCGTTTCTGTATTTATTTGCAAGGGTGTCTCCCAAGGGGGCGCTGCTGGCGATGATGGCCATCGGGTTGGTGCCGCGCCTGCGCCGGCGGTTGGGGGAACTCATGCTCGTCCAGCAGACGAGGGGCGTCACCGTTTCGGCGGGGTCGTTTCGCGCGCGTGCCGCAAACGGGGTCAGGCTGGTGCAATCCCTTCTGGCCTGGTCGCTGGAGGATGCGCTGCAAACCGCCGATTCGATGCAGGCGCGGGGCTACGGGCTCGGTCCGCGCAGCTCGTACATGCACGTTCGCCTGCGGCGGCGCGACCTGGTTTCCGGCGTCTTCCTGCTGGCCGCCGCCATGGCGATGTTCGGATGCTGGCTGGACGGGTACGGCCTGCTCCGCGTGTATCCCCGGTTTGCGGAATTCGCCATGCGGCCGGGGGATTGGGCGGCGGTTGGCGCGTACGGCGGTTTTGTGGCGTGGCCGCTTGTTTGGGAATGGAGGGATCGCCGGAAATGGCGCATCTGGAAACGAGAGGGTTGACGTTTACCTACGCCGGTTCCGGCCGGCCCGCGCTGACCGACGTGACGCTGACCGTCCGTTCCGGCGAATTCGCGGTGCTGTGCGGCGATTCCGGCAGCGGCAAATCCACCTTGCTCCGGCTCATCAAACGGGAGCTGGCGCCGGGCGGCGTTCTGTCGGGGGACATCCTGCTGGACGGCGTACCGCTGGAACGATGGGAGGCCCGGCAAGCGGCGGCGGCGGTCGGCCTGGTGATGCAGGATCCCGACAGCCAGTTGGTGGCGGACACCGTCGAGCATGAACTGGCGTTCGGCATGGAGAATTTCGGTCTGCCCCGCGGCGTCATGCGGCGCCGGCTGGCGGAAATCGCCGGTTTCTTCGGGCTGGAACCGTTGTTGGAACGGTCGGTTGACGAACTGTCGGGCGGCCAGAAGCAGACGGTGAACCTGGCGTCGGTTCTGTTGATGCAGCCGCGGCTGCTTTTGCTGGACGAGCCGCTGGCGCAGCTCGATCCGATTGCCGCGCGGGATTTGCTGGGCATGATCCGGCGCCTGAACGAGGAGTGGGGCATCACGGTGCTCATATGCGAACATCGTGCCGACGATCTGCTGCCCATGGCGGACCGGATCATCCGGCTGGAAGCGGGAAAGGTCGCGTTTGACGGCAAGCCCGGCGAGTTCGTCCGCGCCGCCTGGCGCAGCGGCGATCCGGGATGGCTCGGTTTCGTGCCGGCCGTCTCGGCGTGGGCGCTGCGGGCGGGCGGCGAATCGGCGCTGGCCGATCCTCCGCTCACCGTCAAGGCGGCGCGGCAGCGGCTGGCTGCAGGCGGGTCTGGGCCGGTCGATGGCCCCGGCGCACCGGCGGAATTCCGGCATCCGGCGGATCCGGACTTTCCGGCGAAGGCCGCGGATCGGGCCGCGGACGCGGAACATCCGGACGGCACCGCCCGGCCCGAGGTCCGGCCCCGGCACGAACCAACGGGGAAGCCCCTGCTCGCGGCGCGTGAGCTGTTTTTTGCCTACTCCCGCGGTCAGACGCCCGTCCTGCGCGGGCTGGATTGGACGCTGCGGCGCGGTGATTTCGCCGTGTTGTTCGGCGCCAACGGCAGCGGCAAATCGACGTTGCTGCAGCTCATGGCGGGGCTGCGCGAACCGCAGCGGGGACGCGTCGACCTGGATGGCGTGCCGCTGCGCCGTCTGACGGTCCGGGAACGGACGTCCCGCATCGGCTACCTGGCGCAAAATCCGTTGCTGCACTTTGCGCACGAGACGCTGCTTGACGATCTCGTCCACGCGGCGGCGTTCGCCGGCGCGGCGAACCCGGCGGAGGAGGCGGAACGCCTCGCCCGGCGCTTCGGATTGACGGCCTTGCTGGAGCGGCATCCGCACGACCTGAGCGGCGGCGAGCGGCAGTTGGCGGCGCTGGCCGTCGCCGCGGCGGGCCGGCCCGTTGCGCTTCTGCTGGACGAGCCGACGAAGGGGCTCGATCCGGTCGCCAAAGCGAGACTGGCCGACGAGTTGCGCCGGATGCACCGCGAAGGCATGACGCTGCTGATGGCCACGCATGACGTGGCGTTCGCGGAGGTGCACGCCACCCGCTGCGCGCTCCTGTTCGGCGGCGAAATCGTGGCCGACGAGCCGGCGGACACCTTTTTCCGGAACAATTTCTTCTACACTTCGCCGCGGCATCGGCTGGCGCGCGACATGAACGCGCATCGGCCCGCAAGCTTCGGGGCAACGCCGGTTCGCGATTGGCCGCCGGCGGCCGAACCGCATGCCGGCCGGCGGGAAGGAAACCCGGCACCGGCGCCGGAGCGGCGCGCGCCCGACCGCGGCGGCATCCGGGGGCGATCCGGGTGAAGCGGTTCCGCGCTGCCCGGCAACTGTGGATCATTCCGGTTGCCGTGCTGTACGTCCTGCTGGGGGTCGCGGCGCTGCGCCGCGGCAGCACGCTGCTGCTCGGCTTTGCGCTGGTGCTTCTGGCGTTCGTCCCGTTTCTGCTGCGTTTCGAACGCCGGCCGCGCGGAGCGCGGGAGATTGTGCTGATTGCGGTGCTGGCCGCGGTGGCGGCCGTTAGCCGGGTGCCGTTCGCTTTGCTGCTGCCGCAATTTACCCCGGTCACCTTCGTCGTCATCGTGTCCGGCGTTGTTTTTGGCGCGGAGGCCGGTTTTCTGACGGGGGCGATGAGCGCGCTCGTGTCGAACTATTTTCTCGGACAAGGGCCATGGACGCCATGGCAGATGTTCGCCTGGGGCATGGCCGGCTGTACCGCCGGGTTGCTCGCGCATCGCCGGCCGTTCTGGCGCCGGCGGGTGCCGCTGGCCGTTTTCGGGTTCGCCTGGGGGCTCCTTTACGGCTGGATTCTCAACACGACGATCGTCATCGACCAGTGGGCGCAAACCGGTTCGTGGGCGAACGCGTTGGCCGTCTATGCGGCGGGGTTGCCGTTTGACGCGATCCACGCGGCGGCCAATGTGTTTTTCCTGTCGCTGTTCGGCCCGGCTTGGATTCGCCTGCTGGAACGCTATCGGAGCAAGTACGGCGCCCTGACCCGGGTGGATCCCGTCCGGAGGGGAGAATGATCCGCCCGGCCGCCGGCACCGAGGGTGGCACAATTTCGGCGCCCATGATAGGATGGGGAGGACGGACAAATCGCAAGGAGACGACGATGACACGACTTGTGGTGTTGGGCTGTTTCGCCTATTTGGCGGTCGGTTTGGGACAGTTGGTGGCGGGCACCGTGATGGAGCCGATGGTGCAGGCATACGGCATCCGCTACGCCAGCGGCGGGCAACTGGTGCTGCATCAATTTGCGGGAGGTCTGGCCGGCACGCTGAGCGTTCCGTGGCTGACGGGCCGAATCGGGCGGAAAGGGCTGCTGCTCGCGGCGCTTGGGATGATGATCGCCGCGGAAACCGTATACCTGATGCAGCCCCCCTGGGCGGTCATGCTCGCGGTGGCCCCCGTGGCGGGGTTCGGTTTCGGCGCGACTGAAACGCTGGTCGGTTCGTTCATCATCCGCGCGGCGGGCGCGCAGGCGAACGTGGCGATGAGCCGGGTGGAGGTGTTTTTCGGGATTGGCGCGCTTCTCATGCCGTTTGTGGGCGCGGCGTTGATCGATGCCGGCGTGTGGCGGGCGTCGTTCGGTTTTGTGGCCGTCATGTCCGCCGTCGCCCTGTGGTTGTGGGCACGGTATTGGCCTGACGCGCCGTTTCGGTCCGCCGATGCGCCGGGCGGCGGATCGTCCGGCAAAGTCCGGCCGTCCGCCGGGACCGAAGCTTCCCGGGCACCGGAGCGCTGGCGCATCTATGCGGCTTTGACGGCATGCTCCCTGTTCTTTTATCTTTACGTCGGCCTGGAGATGAGCTTCGCCCATTATTTGCCGTCCCTTCTCGTGCAGGACAACGGGCTGGGCGAGGCGCAAGCGACGTTGTATTTGAGCGCGTTCTGGGGCGCAATGGTCATCGGCCGGCTGGCGGCGGGCCATTTGGCGGACCGTTGGGGAAACGCCGCGTACCTGCTGACCGTCTGTCTGGGGACGGCGATCTGTTTTGCGGCGATGGCCGCGTGGCCGGGACCGGCGTCGACGTTGGTGCTGACGGTCGCGGCAGGACTGGCGATGTCGGGCATGTTCGCCGTCGCCCTTGTGCTGGCCGACCGGGCGGCGCCCGGCATGACCGAACGCACGACCAGCCTGATGCTGGCCTGCGGCCTGATCGGTGGAGGGACGCTGCCGAAGGTATCCGGCTGGCTGTTTGACCGTTCCGGTCCGGATGCGGCCCGCTGGCTGCTCGCCGCGTTGGCCCTGGCGCTGCTGCTGGTGATGGTCTGGGCGGCGCTGTCCGCATCGCGGGCGCGGCAGGCCGCACACCGGGCGGAACGTCCGGCGGCCGGCTGAGCGCCTTTCGCGCCCCTTGGGGTGATTCCCGGAGGCGGGTGCTGGATCTGTTCGGGGATATATTCGATTGAAGGCATGAAAAGGGCCGTCCCAACCGGGACGGCCCTTTGTCCTGTCTGAACCCCCTGCCTGAGCGGGCACTTGTCGGCCCAGCGGCTCAGCCTTCCTGCACCGCGTCTTGTTCCGCACCTTGTTCCACGTCTTGTTCCGCGTCCGTTTGCGTTGCGTCGTTCGTGTCTGTACCGGTCTTCTCTTGCGCATCGGTTGCCGCCGCGGGTTCTGCAGCCTCATCCGCCGCGGGCGTTTCCGCCTTCTTGACCGTTGCCGGATCCGCCGCGATCTTTTGGTACGTTTGCGCGTCCAGGATGCGGCGCGCGCCGACGTAACGTTTGGCGTAATACTCGCTGTCGAGATCGGTGTACACGACACCTTTGGACGTCGAACTGTGAACGAACTTGTTGTCGCCCATATAAATGCCGACGTGCGATACGCCCTTGCCGCTCGTGTTGAAGAAGACGAGATCGCCGGGGCGCAGTTCGTTCTTGGTCACCTTCTGGCCGAGCTTGATCATGTCGCTCGACGAACGCGGCAGCTCGATGTCGAACTGCTTGAACACGTACCGGACAAAGCCGGAACAGTCAAACCCTTTCGTCGTTGTGCCGCCGTAACGGTAACTGATGCCGATCAGCGGTTCGACCGTCTTCTCCAGTTTGGATTTGGCGGCGGCGAACGCGCTGCCCGCGCCGAACGTCAGCGCGAATACGAACACGAGCAACCCGATCCATGTTGGCCTGCGCAATGCTGTGGTCTCCTTCCGTTGCCTACGAGGTGAGCTGAAGGGTTCGGGAGGAAGCGCCCTATGACGCCTGAACGGTCGTCGCAACGAACCGCCGACGTCAATTCACCCGGAATGGTTCCCCCGTTTCCCGCCAAACCAAAAGGCGGGAATTCGGCATTTTGTCAACACAGCCATATGTATTCGCTTTATGCTGCCAATCTCCTGCCGTTGACAAGATGAAAAAATGCTCATTTAACGCCGCCGGCAGCCGAAAATCCCGGAAACGGCAACAAAACCGGCGTCTCCGTCCGGAGACCGCCGGTTTTGATGAGAAAATCTTCATTTTTGTCAGATATTTGGACGTTCTCCGGACGCCCACACCGCGTATTGCGCAGCCGCTGTCCATACCTGGACCGTCACCCGGACGAAATGGAACGCCTGATAGAGGACAACGGCGGCCATTCCGGCCCACAGGTGGCCGATGACGGCCGATACGGCCGAGAGGATCAGGGTCAGACCGATCATGGCCAGCGACACCGAAAGGAGCCGCGGCGCTCTGCGGAGCGCGCGAAGCAGGCTCCGCAACGGCCCGGTGCGGGCCACGGCGCCGAACTGAAGGGAGCGGACGGCAAGGTGCGCGATGAACCACCAGATCAACCAGAAGATGGCGTACGGGAGCAGGCGAAGGAGAAAGTCTTCCAGCGACGTCGCTCCGAAAAACATCTCCCGGACGCGCGGCAAGATCCAGATGCCGGGCAGCACCGCCAGGACGATATCCAGCCAGTAAAGGGGGACGACCGTTTTCCAGCAGCGCCGGATGCCCTCGCGAACCCGGGTGTCCGTTGCCTGCTCCGCATGCCGGAAGGAATGGAACAGGCCGGCCTGCAACACGGGCGTCACCAGCAGGCGGATGAGGACCAGCGCGGCGATCGTCCAAGCCGGACCGACGATCAGGTCGGTCTTGAGCAGCCGGAATTCCGCTTCCGCCCAGAACAACGGGACGGCGTCCCCGTTCGGATGGTTATCGGGATAACGGGCCAGAATGGGCGTCACGATGCCGTCGATGAAGCGGAACAGGAAAAAACCCCACAGCAGGCGATACAAAAACAGCACGATCAGCACGTAACGATGCCGGAGCGTCAGATTCCAACCGTTGCGGATCGCCTCGTTCATCTTCATCCCCTCACCAGGCGAAGGCGGAAAGCAGCGTTTCGGCCAGTTGCGCAAGTCCGGCGGACCAACGGGAGCGCGTCTTTTCCGGCACTTCGGCTTTCAGGTAATTGTTGTAGCGGCGGTTGTCCAGGACCACCCGGTTTGCGGGGTCCACGACCGCGTACAGCAGGCGGGCGGAATGGTCGACCTGCAGCACGTCGTACGGCTGCGTTCCGTCCCAGATTTGGCGCGCGGAGCTGCCATCCGCGAAGCGCAGCAATACGCTTACCTGCTGCGGAACGCCGCCGTGGCGGCGCAGCACGACTTCCGTGCGCCAGCCGCCGTTTGCCAACGCCTTGCTCGTCACCGACTCGATGGCAAAATCGGCCATCTCCCCGCGATCGACGTAGGCGGCGAAAAACGGTCGCCAGTCCCGTTTCGTCACCGTTTCCGCCACGCGGCGGAAATCGTCGGCGGTCGGGTGCCGAAAGCGGAACTTTTGAAAATATGTGCGCAACACCGCGTTCATCGTTTTTTCGCCGACCATTCGTTCCATGGCGACGAGCACCAGCTTGGCCCGGGTGTACACGTTCTCCGCATACCGGTTTTGCGAGGCGTAATGCCAGGAGAACCGGCGCAGCGGCTCGGGGTGCGTCATGTAGCTCGCTTCCAGGATTGTGTTCGGCAGCACTCCGTAGATGGCCGCCATCAACTTGTCCTCGGTGTAGGAGGCGAACCCTTCGTCCAGCCACGCTTCCTCAAATTCGTTGTTGGCGACCATGCCGTACCAGTACTGGTGGGCGATTTCGTGAACGAGGGTGCGCTCCAGCTCGTAGCCGGGACGGGAAGAGCGGGCGGCGGCGGCGGTCACCAGCGTGGGATACTCCATGCCGCCGGCGCCGTTCCCCGCGGCGGGCGGGACGACGATGGTCAGCGTCGGATAGGGATATTCGCCGTACCATTGGCCGAGCAGCGCCAGCGCGGATTTGGCCGCGTGCATGTATCGTTCTTCCAGATCCTTGTGGAGCGGGTCGAGGTACAGCTTGATGCGCACACCCGGCACGCCGGGCGCGGAAAACGAACGCTCCGCGAACACAAAATGGGGCGAGGCGGCCCAGGCGAAATCGTGCACGTCCTCCGCGTAGAACCGGTAAATCTTCCGCCCGTCCCGGACTTCGGCGGGCCGGGTCTGGAAGCCGGTGGCGGCGACGAGATACGATTCGGGTACGTCGATCCGCACGTTGTACAGGCCAAAGTCGCCGTAAAACTCGGAATTGCCATGGTACTGGTGCAGGTTCCAACCTTCGTTTCCGCCCCGGACGCCGGCCGGTTCGTACACCGCCACCTTGGGGTACCATTGCCCGGCCATCACGAAATCGCCGGCGACGCCCATTCGGGCGAAGATTTGCGGCAGCTTGACCGTGAAGCCGATGCGGAGCGTGATTTTGTCGCCCGGACGGACCGGTTCCGGCAGGCGGAAGATGGCCAGGGTGCGGTCCTCCCGGTTGCCGTCGTCCGGCTGGATGTAGCGCAAACGGGGCAGCAGCGAGTCGCCCTGCTCAATGGCAAGCTCCGTCAGCGTCATCGAACCGGCGTCGCCTTCCGCCATCCGGTCGCCGCGCAACTGGCCGCCGGATTCCTTCAGGAACGTGCTGCCCGGCTGGAACGCATTCGGATACAGGTGGAGCACCATGTCGGTGACCGGCCGTCGCCCGGGGTTTTTCCAGGTCACCGTCTGTTCGCCGATCAGCGTGCCGTCCTCTCCGAGCTTCACGTCGATGTGATATTCCGTCACCCGGTTGCTGAGCGCCGCCGGTTTCGGTCGCACGGAAGGGTCGGCTTCCGGTTCCTTCGGTTGCCCGCCGGACGTCGGGGGTTGCGGACCCGCTTCCGCCAGTTCGGCGAAGGCAGGCACCGTGAAGCGGCCGATCCATGTGTCCGCGAACCCGAGCGGCTGCGCCGCGGCAACCACGGCGGCGGCCGCGACGGCCAGGAGCAGGCGTTGCATGGGGCGATGGGACATCTTCGTCCACCCTCCCGTGACAAGCTTTTTGGGACATGTATATGTGCGAGGGGGCCGGATTATATCTTCGCAACGGTTCCCGCGACGGGAGGGGTCAAAGGACGGAAAGGAGTGGCGGGCGGCGGGCGATATTCGGTACAATGGGAAAAGTGAAACGTGAGATGGCTTAAGCACGGTTCAGGAGGGATGTTCATGGACGGCGCAAGCGGTCGGACGGAAAAAAAGAACCTGTCGCTCAACATCGTCAGCGGCCATGCACATAAAGGGTTCGGGGCCGGCACCATTGACCTCAGCCAGGTGTCGTCGGTTATCATCGACCGGGGCGAAGCGTACATCGACATCGGCGCCATGCACGCCAAAAGCCGGGTGGAGCGGGGCATCAAATTTACCCCGAACAAGGAAGAAGTGCCCAACGGGCGGCCGGTGTGGGTGGTCTGGGTAGCCGTGGACCGGGATGAAAACGGGGCGTTCTACGGGGGGATCGCCTCGTGCGAGATGCTGATCGACGAGGAGGCGCGCCGGGGATGGAAAATTCTCGCCGATCACGTGAATCGGCTGGATGCCGCGATCAAACGGCGGGTGCTGCTGGACAATCTCGGTCCGGCGGAAAAGGCGGCGCTGCGCAAACTGCTGCAGGAACACAATCCGCAATGGTGGGAACGTTCGCCGCAGGCGTTGAAGGATGCGCTGGCGTAACGCATGCATGGCGGAATTGGACAGGAAAAGGCTGTCCGGTCGGGCGCAGCCGGGGCAATCCCGGCGGCCGGCACCGGACAGCCTTTTTGTCGCATCGCAAAGATTCGCAACTTCCTCCGGATTTTCCGTTTCACCACCGCCACAGCCGCTTCCACCACGGGGCCGCAAGGTCCGCTTCGCTTTCCGTTCCGCCCGGGCCCGACCGGGTTTCGCCGTGCAGCGTGCAGATGTCCCCGGGTTCTGTCCCGCTCAGGAAGGGCTCCAGCGTTTTGTCCGGGCAGTCCGGGGAAGCGAGCAGGCCGGTCTTGGGATCGATATAGGCGAGCACGACCCCTTCCGGAATCGGAAACGGGTGCGACGGCACGCCGGCGAGGGCGTTTTCCAGAAACTCGGCGAAGATGGGCGCCGCACGGTGGGCTTCCACGGACGTGATGGCGCGCCCGCGGTCGTGGCCGACCCATACGGCGACCGCCAGCTCCGGCGTGTAGCCGACGAACCAGGCGTCGGAACCGGTCGTGCCGGATTTGCCCGCGACGGGTCGCCGGAGCAGGTGGCGGACGCGGTGGGCCGTGCCGCCGCGTTCGAATACGCTCGTCAGCAGGTCGGTGACCACGTAGGCCAGCGCCGGGGAGATCGCCTGGGTGCGGCGCGGCCTGGCTTCGTACAACACCTTTCCCTTCCGGTCTTCGATGCGCGTCACGGCAACGGGCTCGACGCGGACGCCCCCGCCGGCGAAGACGGCGTACGCGGAGGCCATTTCGAACGGGCTGACCGGGAACGTGCCGAGCGCCAGCGAGGGAACCGCCCCGAGCGGGTGCGTGATGCCCAGCCGCCGGGCCATGTCGATCACGGCGGACGGACCGACCTGCATGATCGCGTGCACGGCGTAAATGTTGTCCGAGGCGCGAATGGCCTGGCGGAGCGTGATCTCGTCGTGGAAATACCGGTTGTTGAAGTTGCTCGGACGATAGACCTTCCGGTCGTTGTCGTAGTAGAACAAGGTCGGCTCGCTCCGGAATCGGGTTGCGGCCGTCACCAGCCGGCTTTCCAGCGCGGCGGCGTACAGGATCGGCTTGAAGGAGGAGCCCGGTTGCCGCGTCGTGGTGAACACCCGGTTAAACTGGTTGTTTCGGTAATCGCGTCCGCCGACCATGGCCTTGATGTGGCCGCTCCGCGGGTCGATCGCCACCAGGGCGGCTTGCAGCGCGGATTCGGCCGGAATCCGGCCGGCGATGGCCGCTTCCGCGGCCTGCTGCATCCGGGCGTCCAGTGTCGTGTGGATGACGTAGCCGCCTTCAGCCAGTTGCCGCTCGTCGATGCCGAGCTTTTCGGCCGCCACGCGTTTTACGTAATCGGTGAAATAGGGGGCCGTGGCGCCGCGCCCCGCCGGCAGCGGGCGGACGGCGACCGTCTCGCGCCATGCCCGTCCGGCCTGCTCCGGCGTGATGTCGCCGTTTCGGACCATGGCATCAAGCACGAGCCGCTGCCGCTCCCGCGCCCGCTCGGGATGCAGATGCGGGGAGTAGTTGCTCGGTCCCTTGGGGATGCTTGCCAGCAGGGCGCTCTCTGCCAGCGTCAGTTCCTTGGCCGATTTGCCGAAATAGAGCCGCGCCGCCGCCTCCGCGCCGTATGCGCCGTGTCCGTAGTAGATCTGGTTCAGGTACATCTCCAGAATTTCGTCTTTGGAGTAGCGCCGCTCCAGTTGGATGGCGTACCACGCCTCGCGCAGCTTGCGCGACCAGGTGCGCTCGTGCGACAGGAACAGGTTGCGGGCGAGCTGCTGGGTGAGCGTGCTGGCGCCCTGCTCTTTCGCCAAGTGTCGCACGTTGATCCAGACGGCGCGTGCCAGACCGCGCGGATCAAGGGCGCCGTGCTGGTAAAAGCGGCGATCCTCGATGGCGACGGTGGCGCGAATGAGCCAGGGCGAAATGTCGCGGAGCGCCACCGTCTGGCGGTTGACGCCCCCCTGCAGTGAGGCGATCGTCCGGCCGTCGGCGTCCAGCACGAGCGTCGATTGCGGCATGGAGACGGCCGGCAGGGCATCGTTCCGAAGCGCCAGCACGAGCGCGCCGGCAATCAGCAGCAGGCCAAGCAGCGCCCCGCCGGCCAGCCAGCGCAGCAGGCGCCGCAGGTTCGCGGTGCGCCGCCGGCATGGCGGCGGCGGAACGCGCTCGTGCCTTCGCTCCGTGCCGCCCGGGTGGGCGCCCGAAATTCCGTCCGCTTTGCTCCCGTTTGAGCCGCCCGCGCCGGCGCCCGCGCCGCGTCGCCGGGGTCCGCTCGGTTTGCCGCTCATCGTATGCCGCTCCTTCCGTTTTGCCGCTTGGGCGCCATGTAACCATTCCCGTGGTTACCGGTCTTCCCCTAGTATGGAAGGACAAGGAACATCCTATGCGGTTGTGCGCGGACGGAAATCGTTTGCTTTTTGGTGCCGTTTCAATATAATACATTTCATCAAGTCCAAACCCGAGGAAAGAAGGAATCGGCCGATGGGGTCCACGGAATTGTGGTTTACCGAGAAACAGACCGAAAACTACGGCATTACGGCCAAAATCAAACGGACGTACGTGCACGAAAAGACCGAATACCAGGAACTGGCCATGCTGGAGACCGAAGAATTCGGCAACATGCTCGTGCTGGACGGCATGGTCATGACCACGGAACGGGACGAGTTCGTCTACCATGAGATGATGGCCCATCCCGCGCTGTTCACCCATCCCAATCCCGAGACCGTGCTGGTCGTCGGCGGCGGAGACGGCGGCGTCATCCGCGAGGTGCTCAAACATCCCGGGGTGAAGAAGGCCGTGCTCGTCGACATCGACGGCAAGGTCATCGAATATTCGAGAAAATACCTGCCCACGATCGCGGGGAAACTGGACGATCCGCGCGTCGAGGTCATTGTGAACGACGGATTTTTGCACATTCATGAACATAAAAACTGCTACGACGTCATCCTTGCGGACACGACCGAGCCCGTCGGTCCGGCGGTGCAATTGTTCACCCGCGGGTTCTATCAGGGCATCTACGAATCGCTTCGGGAAGACGGCCTGTTTGTGGCGCAGACGGACAACCCCTGGTTCAAGGCCGATCTGATCCGCAACGTCCATCGCGACGTAAAGGAAGTGTTTCCGATTGTGCGCCATTTCTGGGCGAACGTGCCGACGTATCCGAGCGGCATGTGGACCTTCACGATGGGCAGCAAGAAATACGATCCGCTGGAAGTGGACGAATCCCGGATTCCGGACATCGACACGAAATATTACACGCCGCAATTGCACAAGGCGGCGTTCGTCCTGCCGCGTTTTCTCGGAGATTTGGTGAAATGAGGCGCCGGGGGACATTCCGCCGGGTTTCGCCCGGGATTCCGATTGAAAAAGCAGCCGCAGCCCAGACGGCGGAAACGGCAAAAGCGAAAACAGACGCGATGCGGTGGCGCAAGGGGGAGGCCGCGTGATGCGACTCGATCAACGATACTCCGGCAACGTGTTCATCCTCAGTTCCGACGATTACGACGGTGCGCAGGCGGTCATCTTCGGCATGCCGATGGATTTCACCGTATCGTTCCGTCCCGGTTCGCGTTTCGGTCCGGCCCGCATTCGCGAAATGTCGGTCGGGCTGGAGGAGTACAGCCCGTACCTGGATCGTTCGCTGGAAGACATCCGGTATTTCGACGCGGGGGATCTGTTGCTTCCGTTCGGCAACGCCGCCCGCAGTTTGGATCTGATCGGCGACTTCGTCCGCCGTCTCCTGGCCGATGGCAAACTGCCGGTCGGCCTGGGCGGCGAGCATCTCGTGTCGTGGCCGATCATTCGCGAAATGCATGCGAAGTATCCGGACCTGGCCGTCCTTCATTTCGACGCGCATGCCGACCTGCGCGAACAGTACGAGGGCGAACCGCTGTCCCACGCGACGCCGCTGCGCAAGGCGGCCGAGCTCATCGGCGGCGGGAACGTCTACCAGTTCGGCATCCGTTCGGGGTCGCGCGAAGAATGGCAGTACGGGCGGGCGAACACTCGCTTTTATCCGTTTGAAGTGCTCGCCCCGCTCAAGCGGGTGCTGCCCGAGCTGGCCGGACGGCCCGTGTACGTGACGATCGACATCGACGTGCTCGATCCGTCTTGCGCGCCGGGCACCGGTACCGCCGAAGCGGGCGGCATCACGTCCGCCGAGCTGCTGGAAGCGGTACACGCCATCGCCGGTTCCGACACCCGTGTCGTCGGCTGCGACCTGGTGGAAGTGGCGCCGGCGTACGATCCGACGGAGCAGACGCCGATCGTGGCCGCCAAGCTGATCCGTGAAATGCTGCTCGGCTTCGTGAAAGAGCGGGGATAAGGACCGGCTTTTCTTTTCGCGGCGGCTGGCTTATAATGTAGGATCATGGCATTTCGTCAACGACGTGGAACGGGAGAGTACCTTCCGGCAACGGCCGCTTCAGCGAGCCGGGACGGTGCAAGCCGGCGCGGACGGCGGAGGGGAAGCGCACCCGGGAGTTGGTTCCCTGAACGGCCTTGTCTTCGGCATCCTCCGGATGCCGCATCCGTCGGCGGCCTGCGTAGGGGAATCCGGCAACCGCCGTTACCGGTTCGAGTGGAATCGCGCCGCACCGCCGACGCGCGCCGGCCGATTTCAGAAGAGTGGCACCACGGGCGAAGCTTCCGTCTCTTTGCGACGGGGGCTTTTTGTTTTCGGCCCGGATGAGCAGGAGGGAGAGGCGATGACGACGGGAGCGTGGCCGCCCAAGCGGGTGGCGCTCACGCTGGAAAGCCGGCAGGACGGGGACTTGTCGGTTTCGCACCATCGGGGCGTCCTTTACCGGAAGCCGGGTGCCTTTTATATACAATATGAAGAAAACGGTCCGGACGGAGAAGCGGACGCGGCGCGCGGCCGTACTTCCGTCACGCTGAAGGCGGACGGCGGCGGCCTGCGGATGGTGCGGCAAGGCGCAACCGAAGGAACGATGACGTTCGCGCCGGGACGCAAGGCCTCCGGTTCGCTGCTCACTTCGGTCGGCCGGTTCCGCCTGGACACCGAAACAAGCCGGCTGCACATCGAGCCCGATGGGCGGGCGAAGGCGGAAGCGCCGCTTCCCTGGCGAATGGAATGGGCCTACCGGCTCTGGATCAACGAACAATACGCGGGGCGATTCGTCTTGAAGCTCCGCATCGAGGAGGAGAAGGAACCATGAGCAACAACGTGTTGGCGCGGATGCACCAAAATGTCCGGGAAGCGATCGCCGAAGCGGCGGTCGCGGCGGGACTCGCGACGCGGGAGCAATTGCCCCCCTTCGTGGTGGAGGTGCCGAAGGACAAGGCGCACGGCGATCTGGCCACCAACGCCGCCATGCAGTTGACCCGCATCGCGCGCCGCAATCCGCGGGAGATCGCCCAGGCGATCGTCGATCATCTCGATTATGCCAAAGCGTCGGTATTGTCGGCCGAAATCGCCGGTCCGGGTTTCATTAACTTTCGGCTGGACAAACGCGCCCTGCATGCCGTCATTCCGGAGGTGCTCGCGATGGGCGACCGTTACGGCAGCGTCGACGTCGGTCAGGGCCGCTCCGTCCAGGTCGAATTCGTCAGCGCCAACCCGACCGGCAGTCTGCATCTGGGCCACGCCAGGGGCGCCGCCGTCGGCGACGCGCTGTGCAACCTGCTGGAGTTTGCGGGTTATCGCGTGACCCGCGAATACTACATCAACGACGCCGGCAATCAGGTGGTCAACCTGGCCAAGTCGATCGAGGCCCGCTACAGGCAGGCGCTCGGCCTGGAGGCGGAGATGCCGGAGGACGGTTACTACGGCGAGGACATCGTCGAATTCGCCCGCGAGCTGGCCGAGCGGGAGGGCGACCGCCTGTTGCGGTTGCCGGATGACGAACGGCTGGCTTATTTCCGCGAGTACGGCCTGACGCGCGAACTGGAAAAAATCCGGCGGGATCTGGAAAGGTTCCGGGTGCGGTTCGACGTCTGGTTCAGCGAATCGTCCCTGTTTGAAACCGGCCGGGTGAACGCGGCCCTGGAGGAGCTGAAAGCAAAGGGTCACATTTACGAGAAGGACGGCGCGGTCTGGCTGTCCACCACGCCTTACGGCGACGACAAGGACCGCGTGCTGATCAAAAGTGACGGCAGCTACACGTACCTGACGTCCGACATCGCCTATCACGCGGACAAATACGCGCGCGGTTACGACCTGATGATCAACATCTGGGGCGCCGACCACCACGGGTACATTCCGCGGATCAAGGCTGCCATGACGGCGCTTGGCCACGACCCGGAAAAGTTGAACGTCCTGATCACCCAGATGGTGAGCCTCTATCAGAACGGCGAAAAGGTGCGGATGTCGAAACGCACCGGCAAGGCGGTGACGATGGAAGAGCTGATGGACGAGGTGGGGGTCGACGCGATCCGGTATTTCTTCACAATGCGCAGCATGGATTCGCATCTCGACTTCGACATGGACCTGGCCGTCTCGACGTCCAACGACAACCCCGTTTACTACGTGCAGTACGCCCACGCGCGCATTTGCAGCATCTTCCGGCAGGCGAAGGAGCAGGGCATCGAGTTGCCGCCGCCCGATCAGACCGACCTGACGCCGCTGGCGACCGAACAGGAGTACGACCTGTTGCGCAAGATGGGCGAACTGCCCGGGACGGTGGCCGAAGCCGCCGCTTCTTTCGCGCCGCACCATATTATCCGGTACGTGTACGAACTTGCCGCGCAGTTCCACAGTTACTACCGGGCGGAGCGCGTCCTGACGGACGATGCGGCGCAAACCCTCGCCCGTCTGCAATTGCTGGCGGCGGTGAAGACGGTAGTGGCCAACTGCCTGCGGCTGGTTGGGGTGTCCGCGCCCGAACAGATGTAACGGGCGCCGAGCCTGCCGCCGGATTCGTCGGACCGGTTCAGAACAGCGCATCGGCCGCTTGCAGCAAACGCACCACGTCCAGCGCGCCCGCCGACTTCGGCGCGTTCTGGTATCGCAGCGGACGGGCGGAACTTTTCACGACCTTCAGAACTTGAGCAGGCGAGAGGCCGGGGCGGTAGGCGAGCAGGAGGGCGACGGCGCCGGTGACATGGGACGTGGCCATCGAGGTGCCGCTCATCTCGCGGCGCCGGCCCTGGGGCCAGGACGAGTAGATGCGCTCCCCCGGAGCGTAGATGTCGATCTGCTTGCTCCGGTTGGTGAACGAGGCGACGCGTCCCCGGCGGTTGAGCGCGCCGACGGCGATCGCATAGCCGCTGCGCGCGGGATAATCGACCGCGCCCCGCTTGCCGTCGTTGCCGGCGGAAGCGACGACAAGCAAGCCCGACCGCCAGGCATTCGTGACCGCGTTTTCCAGGGATTGGCTGCGGTGGTCCATGCCGAAACTCATGTTGATCACCTGGATCCGGTTGCGGACGCACCAGTCGATGGCCAGAATGATGTCGGACACGTAGGCCGTTCCGTCGTAATCGAACGCCTTGACCGGGAAGACCTGCGCCCGCGGAGCGACGCCGATCATGCCCTGCAGCCGGTTGGCGGCCGCGATGGTCCCGGTGATGTGCGTGCCGTGTCCGTTGTCGTCGTAGGGCGGCATCGTGCGGTGCAGCAGGTTGATGCCCCGTTGCAGCGAATGGCGCAGATCGGGATGGGAAAAATCGACGCCGGTGTCGATGACGGCGACCCGAACGCCGTAGCCCGTCGTCCGGTTCCACACCTCAGGCGCGCGGATTCGTTGGACACCCCAGGGAATGCCGTCATGGACGGGGGATGCGGCGGCCGTTCCGGTGCTCCACCGCTTGGGCGCCGGGCCCCGGCGGCTCGGCGCCAGGCGAATCCGGCGCGGCGACACGCGCACGCGTTTCGGCGCGCCGAACTGCCGGACTTTCCCGTCTTCCTCGCAGGCGAGCGCGTCGCGGAATGCCGCCGGCAGTTCGTTGCAAGGCAGAGGACAGGCCAGGCCGCGGATGATGCCGAGACGTCGGATTTGGCTGGCGAGGCCGGGAGGCAGCCGCGCCGACCGCAAGGCCTGCAGACAACGTTCGTAATCGGCCGCGCGGCGGAAGCGCAAGATCCGTCGGGGCCCGGATTCGGCGCCGCCGGCGCGGAAGGCGTGCTGCAGCCATTCCAGAAAACGGCCTGCATCCACAGGCGCATCCCCCCTTCAGGTGCTTTCCCATTGTACGTACCTGGTCCGGGGGGAGATTGGGGAATTCGCCCTCGCCTCCATCGTTTTGGGCGTCCGGGACGCGGCGCCTGCGCTTGCATTTTTGCGGGAAATGCGGTTAACTATTGGTTGACACCGAAGCGAATGACCGGGAAACCTCGCGGCGGCCGCCGAAAGGGGCGGAATTTTCGCCGATTCGGAACGAGAGGATGGGAATCAGGTGAGCGCGGATTACGTCCTGAAAATCGATGCGGAAAAGCTCAAGGAAATGCCGATGGTGGATCTCGCCTTCGAAGTGCTGAAAGCGAAGAACGCTCCGCTTTATTACCGCGATCTGATGGCGGAAATCGCCAAGATCCGGGGACTTTCCGAAGCGGAAGTGAACGATGTGATCGCCCAACTCTATACGGAAATCAACATCGACGGCCGTTTCGCCTGCGTTGGCGGCAACGTGTGGGGCCTCAAGCGCTGGTATCCGGTGGAGAAGGCGGACGACCAGGTGGCGGGAGGCAAGCGGCCGCGGATCATCAACGAAGAAGACGATCTGGAAGACGAGGATCTGTTCGCGGAAGAAGAGGAAGCGTTCCTTTCGGAGGACGAGGAAGAAGGGTACGGCCTGTTCGACGAAGAACGCGACGAACTGTTCGACGAGGGCGAGGAAGCGGCCGACGTGGACGTCGATGTGGACGTGGACGACGACGTCGTGCTCGACGAGGCGCCCGAGCTGGATGAGGAACTGGACGAGGTCGAACCCGATCCGGACGAGTTCGAGGACGAGGAAGAGTTTGACGCCGACTCGGACGAAGACGATTAACGATGCGGCCGGCGCCGGAGCGGGCATCGCCAAGTACCGCTTGCGGCCCCTTGACACTGCCCGGCGAAAGACGATAAACTAATGCTTGGGCTTCAGCCGCATACGGAAACGGATAACCATTTGACGAAAAAGTGCCCCCAACTGCGGGACTCCCGGAGACGGGACATCCCGGTGGGGTGACACTTTTTTTTGTTGGCGACGTTTCGGCCGAAGGTCCACAGCGTCTCAGGCGTTTTTTGGGCCGCATCACGTCAAGGGGCTACCATTGGGAGGTTCGACAGGGTGACCAAATACATTTTTGTGACGGGTGGCGTCGTCTCTTCGCTCGGCAAAGGGATTACCGCGGCTTCGCTGGGCAGGTTGCTCAAAAACCGGGGACTGCGGGTGACGATCCAGAAATTCGATCCCTACATTAACGTCGATCCGGGTACGATGAGTCCGTACCAGCACGGCGAGGTGTTCGTGACGGAAGACGGCGCGGAGACGGATCTGGATCTCGGCCACTACGAGCGGTTTATCGACATCAATTTGACTCAAAACAGCAACGTGACCACCGGGAAAATTTACTCCACGGTCATCAGCAAGGAGCGGCGCGGCGAATATTTGGGCGGGACCGTGCAGGTCATTCCCCACATCACGAATGAGATCAAGGACCGGGTGTTCCGCGCCGCCCAGGACGCCGACGTGGTCATCACGGAAATCGGCGGCACGGTGGGCGACATCGAGAGCCTGCCCTTTCTGGAGGCGATTCGCCAGATCCGCCACGATGTCGGGCGCGAGAACGTCATGTACATCCATGTGACGCTTGTTCCCTACATCCGGGCGGCGGGCGAAGTGAAGACAAAGCCGACCCAGCACAGCGTGAAGGAACTGCGCAGCATCGGGATCCAGCCGAACGTCATCGTGTGCCGCACCGAATATCCCTTGGCGGACGAGATCAAACGGAAAATCGCGCTGTTCTGCGACATCGAGCCGGACGCCGTCATTGAGGCGTTGGACGCCTCCACGCTGTACGAAGTGCCGCTCATGTTCCGCCAGCAGGGGCTGGACGACTATGTCGTTTCCCACCTCCGGCTCGAGGCGGGACCGCCGGACATGACCGAGTGGGAATCGCTCGTGCGGCGCGTGAAATCGCTCAGCCGGAAGACGGAAATCGCCATCGTGGGCAAGTACGTGTCCCTCCACGACGCCTATCTGAGCATCGTGGAAGCGCTGGGCCATGCCGGTATCGACGCCGACACGGAAGTCAGCATCCGCTGGGTCAGCGCCGAGGATGTGACGCCGGCCAATGTAGGGGAACTGCTGGACGGCGTGGACGGCGTGCTGGTGCCCGGAGGGTTCGGCGACCGGGGCATCGAGGGGAAGATCGCCGCCGTTCGTTACGCCCGTGAAAACAAGGTGCCGTTTTTCGGCATCTGTCTCGGCATGCAAATGGCCGTCGTTGAATTTGCCCGCCACATGGCCGGACTGGACGGCGCCAACAGCTCCGAGTTCCGTTCCGACACGCCGCATCCGGTCATCGATCTGTTGCCGGAACAGAAGGGCATCGAAGATCTGGGCGGCACGATGCGGCTCGGGGCGTATCCGTGCAAGCTGGTGCCCGGCAGTCTGGCAGCCCGGTGTTACGGCAGCGAACTGGTGCACGAACGGCACCGGCACCGGTACGAATTTAACAACGCCTACCGCGAACGGTTGGAAGCCGCCGGCCTGCGCATTTCCGGCACCTCGCCGGACGGCCGGCTGGTGGAAATCATCGAGCTTTCCGACCACCCGTGGTTCCTGGCGGTTCAGTTTCATCCGGAATTCACGTCGCGTCCGAACCGGCCGCAGCCGCTGTTCCGCGAATTCGTCAAGGCCGCGCTGCGTCACCGCGCGGGTTCGCGGGGCTGAACCGGCGCGGTCCGGGTGCGGGCGCGGATCCCCGCCACATTTTTGCCCGACCGAGGAAGGAATCCGCCCGCTTGTCTCGAACAAACTTAAGTAGCAGAAATCGGATGGGCCGGAAGGCTCAAATCCTTTTTCGGGAGGGATGGGGTTGGAGGCCAAGAAGTTGTTGATCGTGGACGACCAGGCGGGGATCCGGATGCTGTTGATGGAAGTGTTTGGCGCCGAAGGCTATGAAACGTTCCAGGCGGCCAACGGGAAGGAAGCGTTGGCGCTTGTCCGTGAGCAGATGCCCGACCTGGTGTTGCTGGACATGAAGATCCCCGGCATGGACGGCTTGGAGATTTTGAAGAAAATCAAGGAGATCAACCGTGACATCAAGGTCATCATGATGACCGCCTACGGCGAACTGGACATTATCAAACAGGCGACCGATCTCGGGGCGCTGATGCATTTCACGAAGCCGTTTGACATTGACGAACTGCGGGTCGCGGTCAACCTGCAACTGGGCGGCGGAGCCTCGTCCGTGTATGCGGCCGGAAACTGACCGCGAAACGGGATGCGGTGCTGTTCCGCTGGGCGTTCCGGGTGTACCCGAGTTTCAGGCGAACAGGTTTTATGCTATAATGTTGCAGTATTGAGGGCCACCCAACGGCTCCATTTTCAGAACGCAGAAGGAGATGGACCCATCATGTCGCTTGTGCCGATGACCGCGTTTTTACCGAAAGCGAAGGCCGGGAAATTTGCTGTTGGCCAGTTCAACATGAACAATCTGGAGTTTGCCCAGGCGATCACCGAAGCCGCCATGGAAGAGAAGTCGCCGTTTATCTTCGGCGTCAGCGAAGGCGCGCTGAAATACATGGGCCTGGAATACACGGTGGCCATCGCGGAAGCGGCGGCCAAAAAGTCCGGGCTGCCCATCGCCCTTCACCTCGACCATGGCAGCAGCTTCGAGATTGCCATGCAGTGTATCCGCGCGGGATTTTCGTCGGTCATGTTTGACGGTTCGCACTATCCGCTGGAAGAAAACATCCGGATGACCCGGGAAATCGTGAAGGCGGCGCACGCCATGGGCGTGTCCGTCGAGGGTGAACTCGGCACCATCGGCGGTGTCGAGGACGACATCAGCGTGGACGAGGCGGAAGCTGCGCTGGCCAAACCGGAAGAAGCGATCCGTTTCTATGAAGAGACCGGGGTGGACGCCCTGGCCATCGCGGTAGGTACGGCGCACGGCATGTACAAGGGTGAAGTGAAGATCCGCTTCGACATCATCGAAGCCGTGGCATCCAAAATTCCGGTGCCGATCGTGCTGCACGGCGGTTCCGGCGTGCCGGACGACATGATCCGTGAAGCGATCCGGCGCGGTGTCGGAAAAATCAACGTGAATACGGAAAATCAGGTGGCTTGCACGAATACGATTCGCGAAATCCTCGGCAAAGACGCCAAAGTTTACGATCCCCGCAAATATCTCGGCCCTGCCCGCGAAGCCATGAAACAAGTGGTGAAGGAAAAAATCCGCCTGTTCGGCAGCAGCAATCAGGCCTGATGGATAAGGCCGCCCGGGCGCCCGTCGTCCGGGCGGCGGTTTGTCGCCTTCTCCAGGCACGCCGCGCGAGGTGCGTCGTGCCCCGAACCGAGCTGCCGATCGGGCACCGACCGATTGCATCCATCAATTCCGGAGGACCAGTGTTTTCATGGATAAGCTAATGATTCGTGGGGGGCGGCCTCTTCGCGGCACCGTCAGCATCAGCGGTGCCAAAAACAGCGCCATCGCCCTGATCCCGGCCGCCATTCTGGCGGAATCGACGGTGCAACTGGATAATCTGCCCCGATTGAGCGACGTGCAGGTATATCGCGAATTGCTGGAAGAATTGGGGGCTTCTGTCACCTGGGTCGGCGACACCATGACGATCGATCCCTCCCGCATGAAACCGGTGCCCATGCCCAACGGACGGGTGAAAATGTTGCGCGCTTCTTATTATTTGATGGGCGCGCTGCTGGGCCGATTCGGCGAGGCGGTCATCGGCCTGCCCGGCGGCTGCAATTTCGAGCCCCGGCCGATTGACCAGCACGTAAAAGGGTTCGAAGCGCTCGGAGCGGAAGTTCGCAACGAACGCGGCGCCATTCATCTCAAGGCGAAGAAACTGCACGGTGCACGGATCTACCTCGACGTGGTCAGTGTCGGCGCCACCATCAACATCATGCTGGCCGCCACCCGGGCCAAAGGCTTGACCATCATCGAGAACGCCGCCAAAGAGCCCGAAATCGTCGATGTGGCGACTCTGCTCAATTCGATGGGCGCAAAGATCAAGGGGGCGGGCACGGAAACGATCCGCATCGAAGGTGTGGACAGCCTGCACGGTTGCCGTCACTCCATCATCCCCGACCGCATCCAGGCCGGAACGTACATGATTATGGCCGCAGCCACGCGGGGGGACGTTCTCATCGATAACATCATTCCCAAACATCTGGAAGCGGTGACGGCCAAGCTGCAGGAAATGGGTGTGCACGTGTACGAGATGGACGAGGCGATCCGCGTCGTCGGGCAGCCCACGTATGAGGCGGTCGACGTGAAGGCGCTGGTGTACCCGGGGTTTGCGACGGATTTGCAGTCGCCGATGACCAGCCTGCTGACGCAGGCCAAAGGCGTCAGCGTAATGACCGATTACGTGTACAGCAACCGGTTCCGGCATGTGCCCGAACTGGTGCGGATGGGCGCGAATATTCGCGTGGAAGGACGTTCAGCGATCGTCGAAGGGGGTCCGCTCAACGCCGCCAAGGTGAAAGCGACCGATCTGCGAGCCGGTGCCGCCCTGGTGGTGGCGGCGCTGACGGTGGAAGACGGCGTCACCGAAATCACCGGTATGGAATATATAGACCGGGGATATGAAAGACTGGTGGAACACCTGCGGGAGTTGGGCGCCGAGGTTTGGCGGGAAAGCTGACATTCGCCATGTCATCATGAAGCAGAGAGGGATGGCCTTTGACTGAGTTGATGATGGCCGATTTGGAATCGATGAAGCTCACGGAGCTTTACAAATTGGCAAAGGAATATGAAATTCCCGCTTACGGCCAGATGAAAAAGAAAGAACTGATTCTGGCCATCTTGCGCGCGCAAGCGGAAAGAAGCGGGCACATGTTTATGGAAGGCGTGCTGGAGATTTTGCCGGAAGGTTACGGTTTTCTCCGGCCGATCAACTACTTACCCAGTCCAGAGGACATCTACATCTCCGCATCGCAAATACGCAAGTTCGATCTGCGGACGGGGGATCTTGTATCCGGGAAGTGCCGCGCGCCGAAAGAGAATGAACGCTATTTCGGCCTGTTGCAGGTAAACGCGGTCAACGGCGAGAAGCCGGAGGCCGCCGCGGAGCGCCTCCATTTTCCTGCGCTGACACCGCTGCATCCGCAGGAAAAGCTCGTGCTTGAAACATCTCCCCACTGCCTGTCCACCCGAATCATCGACTTGCTCGCTCCCGTCGGACTCGGCCAGCGCGGCCTGATCGTTTCGCCTCCCAAGGCGGGGAAAACGCTGTTGCTCAAGGAAATTGCCAACAGCATTTCCACCAACCGGCCGGACATCGAACTGTTCGTGCTGCTGATCGACGAACGGCCGGAAGAAGTGACGGACATGCAGCGGTCGGTCAAGGCGGAGGTGGTCGCTTCGACCTTCGACGAGCTGCCGGAACACCATATCAAAGTGGCGGAACTGGTGTTGGAGCGGGCGCAGCGGTTGGTGGAGCACAAGCGCCACGTGGTCATTCTGCTGGACAGCATCACCCGGTTGGCGCGCGCCTACAACCTGGTCGTGCCCCCGTCGGGCCGGACGCTCTCCGGCGGGATCGACCCGGCGTCGTTCCATCGGCCCAAGCGGTTTTTTGGCGCCGCGCGCAACGTGGAGGAGGGCGGCAGTCTGACGATCCTGGCCACCGCGCTGATCGATACCGGTTCCCGGATGGACGACATCATTTACGAAGAATTCAAGGGAACGGGCAACATGGAGCTCCATCTGGACCGCAAGCTGGCGGAGCGCCGGATCTTCCCGGCACTGGACATTCGCCGGTCGGGCACGCGGCGGGAGGAGCTGCTGCTTACGAAAGAAGAATTGGACAAAGTCTGGGCGATCCGCCGGGCGATGACCGATTCGCCCGAGTTTGTGGAACAATTCCTGAAGCGGCTTGCGGCCACCAAGAACAACCAGGAGTTTCTCGCCAGCCTGGACACGAGCGAGAGCTCGCTGTTCGGCAATCCGCCCTCCGGAAGCACGTCCGGCGGTACCGCGCGGCGAACGGTTCGCGGATAAGCTGGCGGCCCCAGTCAAACCTTGACAGTTGGCACGGGATGAAGCCCGTGTTATAATCGCTTTATGTGTCAGTCTATACTCTGGATTCGAAGGCAATCCAGGGCGGAAAGAGGTGAATCTCATGAAAGCGGGCATTCATCCGGAATACCACGTGACGACGGTGACTTGTGCGTGCGGGAACAGCTTTGAGACCGGTTCGGTCAAGCAAAACCTGCGCGTGGAAATTTGCTCGGTTTGCCACCCGTTCTTCACAGGCAAGCAAAAGTTCGTCGACACGGGCGGACGGGTGGAAAAATTCAAGAAAAAATACGGCATTTAAGGATTGGCCGGTTTGCATACCGGCCCGCCTCCCGTTCCATCCTAACGGATGGAGGGAGGTTTTTTTCATGCGCATGCGCTTGCAATGGCGGGTGAAGGCGGGCGTCCTTGGCACACTCCTGTGCATGCTGATGGTGAGCGTGATGTCGGGCTGCGGGCGGGAGGATCGCGCGTCGCCCCACAAGATCCGCTCCATGTCCGACCTGGACGGCCGGTCGCAACGGCAGGTTTCGGAAGACGACAAGCGGGCGATGTGGGAAATTGTACGGCACATCCGGGGCGTGGCCGACATGGATGTGCGGTTTTCCGGCGCGGACGTTTACGTGACGTTGGTGGTCAGGGACGATTTGCAGCCCCGCGAGGTGCCGAGCGTGGAAAAACAGGCGGCCACCGCTTTGCGGTTCCATTTTCCCCGTTATGTGTTCCATATGCAAACGACGATGCGGCAAGCCAAACAAAGCCGGCTTCATCTGTCCCGGAAGGCACCGGGCGACGGCAGTGCGGGCGCGAAGCGGCAGGGACGTTCGCCGGACCAGCAGCGGGTCTCTCCAGCGAATCCGTAAAGCCGGTCTGTTTGACGGAAAATAACGGCAACCGGGGAGATCATGCCCGGTTGCGCGGCCCGGAGGAATTCGTTATACTGGATGATGCCGTGCTAGACGGGGAGGTAGCGGTTCCCTGTACTCGCAATCCGCTGCAGCGAGGTCGAATTCCTGCTTGCGGTCTTGTCATGCGGGATGCGGCCGGATGGACGCCGTGACGACGGCGGGGTCCTTCGCGAGGAACGCCCATGAACCCGGTCAGGTCCGGAAGGAAGCAGCCGTAAGTGGTCACGTTCTTGTGCTGGAGGGTCGCCCCGCAAGAGCGGTCAGATCCGGTCGTCCGGTTGGCAACGATCAAGGGCAGGTGCACGGTCCTTTTCTTTTGAAACAAGAGGGAAAACGGATTTTCATCCAGGAAACGTGAATGGCACGTGGAAAAACGGCACCCGATTTCGGGTGCTTTTTTGCGTTTGACTTCCTTCGGCTCCAATGTGGAGCGCATGTGCGGCTTGATGTATAATGGGTAAAACGCACCTTCATTTCCTCTGATCTTTTATCTTTCCAACGGGAGCGACCGCTCGACATGGGTCACATTGCGCTTTACCGGGCATGGCGTCCGCAAGCGTTCCGGGACATGGTCGGACAACAGCATATCGTGCAAACGCTGCAGAACGCGATCCGGGAAGAGCGCCTGGCGCATGCCTACCTGTTCAGCGGCCCCCGCGGCACGGGCAAGACGAGCGCGGCCAAGATTTTGGCCAAGGCGGTCAACTGCGAGCGCGGTCCGGCGCCCGAACCGTGCAACGAATGCGCGGCTTGCAAAGGGATCACGGCCGGGACCATCATGGACGTCGTGGAAATCGACGCGGCGTCCAATCGCGGCGTGGAGGAAATCCGCGATATTCGCGACAAGGTAAAGTACGCGCCGACGGAAGTGCGCCGCAAGGTGTACATCATCGACGAGGTGCACATGCTGACGACGGAAGCGTTCAACGCGTTGTTGAAAACGCTGGAAGAACCTCCCCGTCACGTCATGTTCGTGCTCGCCACCACCGAGCCGCATCGGTTGCCGCCCACCATTGTTTCCCGCTGCCAGCGGTTCGAGTTCCGGCGGGTGACCACCGCGGAGCAGACGGGGCGGCTGCGCGAGATCTGCCGCCATGAAGGCATCGAAGCCGAGGAAGAGGCGCTGGCCTACATCGCCCGGCTGTCCGACGGCGGCATGCGCGACGCCATCAGCCTGCTCGACCAGATCGCTTCGTTTACGGACGGACGGTTGACGCTGCGCGACGCGGTGGAGATCACCGGCGGGCTTCCGGGCGACCAGTTTGTGCGGTTGGCTTCCGCCATCCGGGATGCGGATGCGAAGGGCGTGCTGCAGGAAGTGGACGCGCTGATGCGCGCCGGGAAAAGCCCGGAACGGTGTCTGGAGCTGCTCATTCGCGATTTTCGCGACATGCTGCTGTTGCGGCTGGCCCCGGAGGTGGCGCCGGAGGGCCATGCGGCCGAGACGGGCGAGTTGCGGAAGTTGGTCGAGGCGTTTGCGGTGGACCGGTTGTTCGCCATCATTGAAACGCTGAATCGCTACCTGGTCGACATGAAGTATGCGGCCAACCCGCAAGCCATGTTCGAAATCGCGCTGCTCAAGCTTTGCGCCGAGGCGGGAACCGCGGAAACCTCCTCGCCCGCGGGGGCGGCGGCCGAGGCGGAACTGCAGGCGCTGCGCCAGCGGGTGGCTGAGCTGGAGCGCAAGGTGGAGGCCCTCGCGCGCGGCGGGAACGTTTCCGGTTCAGCGGCCGGAAGCGGCGCGGTGCCGGCGGGCGGGCCGATGGCGGGACCGGTCGCCGGGGCCGGTTCGCCCGCCGGTTCCTCCGGCGGACTGGCGAGCGGAACCGGCGGAAGGCCGCATCGTCCGTCATCCGGGGGAGAAGCGAACGCCGGTGCCGTGCGGACGCCGCGTCCCCGGTTGCGGCTGGAACCGTTCCTGGCGGCGGCGGATGCTCCGGAGACGCAGCAGGTGAAGGCGGCCTGGGACGAGGTGCTGGAACGGCTCAGGAAACTGAATGTCAGCTTGCGCGCCTGGCTGGTCAACGGCGAACCCGTCTCCTTTGCCGATGACACGGTGCTGGTGGCGTTTCGCAACGCCATCCACCGCGAGACGACGGAAAAGCCCGCGAACCGGCAGGCGATCGAAGAGGTGATGGCCGGAGTGCTGGGCCGGCCGGTCCGGCTCGCCACTTTGCTGCAAAAGGAATGGCAGGAGGCCCTGGCCCGGAGAGGCGGCGAAGATACGGGCGGAGGATCGGCTTCGTCCCGTGAGGAACTTCAGCTCGTGCCGGAAGACGAATCGGATGAGCCGCCCTGGGTGGAGGAAGCGGTGAAGATGTTCGGCGAATCGCTGGTCGTGATTGAAGACGAGTAGGGAGGCACAGGCGCATGCATAACATGAATCAAATGATGAAACAGGTCAAAAAAATGCAGGAGCAAATGATGAAAGCCCAGGAAGAGCTGGCCAACAAGACGGTGGAGGGCTCCGCCGGCGGGGGCGTGGTGACGGTCATCGCCAACGGCCACAAGAAAGTGCTGAGCGTCACGATTAAACCGGAAGCCGTGGATCCGGACGACGTGGAGATGCTGCAGGATCTCGTGCTGACCGCGGTCAACGACGCGCTGGCCAAGGCGGATGAACTGATCAATCAGGACATGAGCCGCTTCGTGGGCGGCATGAAAATCCCGGGCTTGTTTTGAAGGCTGCGTGAAGGAGACCCGCGAACTTGTTCTACCCTGAACCGATCGCCAAACTTATTGACGCGTTTTCCCGATTGCCGGGCATCGGACCGAAAACGGCGACCCGGCTGGCGTTCCACGTGCTGCGCATGAAAGAGGAAGACGCGCTTGATTTTGCCAAAGCGCTGGTCAGCGTCAAACGGAACCTGTCGTACTGTTCGGTTTGCTGCAACGTGACGGACGTGGACCCGTGCCGCATCTGTTCCGACAAATCGCGCGACCCCACGACCATTTGCGTGGTGCAGGAACCAAAGGACGTGGTCGCCATGGAGCGCACCAAGGAATATTTTGGCCAATACCACGTACTGCACGGGGCGATTTCTCCGATGGACGGCGTGGGGCCGGACGACATCCGCATTGCCGAGCTGGTGCGACGGCTCAGCGACGAGCGGGTGCAGGAACTGATTTTGGCCACCAACCCGAACATCGAGGGGGAGGCTACCGCCATGTATCTGTCCCGGCTGGTGAAGCCTTTCGGCATCAAGGTGACGCGCATCGCCCATGGTTTGCCGGTCGGCGGCGATCTGGAGTATGCGGACGAGGTGACGTTGTCCAAAGCGCTGGAGGGGCGCCGCGAACTGGTGTAGACCGGCCCGTCCCGCACCGACCGGCTGCCGCTTTGTTCTAAGCCGCAGGGCCCGTTCATAGGTATGAATGGGGTTGTCCCCTGAAAACGGCGCAAAGCGGGGGATAGGTGCGATGAGAATCATGCGCGGAAAAATGCTCGCGGAGCAGGACGGAAAGCGGGACGAACGGGAGCAACTGCTGGAGGACGTGCGGCAGGCCCATCTGGAGTGGACGATGGCGCAATGGCGTTTCCATGACGCCATTGGGTACGACCAGGTGGATTATGCCATTTATGCGCTGGAGGCAGCCGAGAAAAAATACGATATGCTGCTGCGCAAGGCCAAGCGTCTGTGGGCGGCGGGCGCGTCCGTTGCGGAGGACGCGTCCGCCGGCGGGGACGCCGATGGGGAGCCGGGCGGAGCGTCATGAAGACGGTCTGGGGCTTTCTGCTCGCCGTTTCCTCCGTCCTGCTGCTTTTGTTGCTGCTTCGGCGCCGGGCGGCCCGGGAGTGGTTGCCCCGGTTCGGATTTCATCTCGTTCTGGCGGCCGTCGCCATTTATGTTCTGAATTTCTCAAGCCTGGTTCCCGGTTGGCACCTGCCGCTCAATCCGTTGACGATCGGCATCGTGGCCTTGTTGGGAATTCCGGGCATCGCGCTTGTTTTCGGCCTGCAGGTGTTGTTGGCCGCGTAGCCCGGAACGATCCCGGGCGAGCGGGGTGATCCGCGGCCGTGCGGCCGCGGGCGCGGCGCAAACTGGCGGCGTTACAATCGGATGCGGCCGCAGCCGGCTTTCCTTGATCGTGCGAACGGCTGGCCGAGGACGGGGCAAATGCGCGCGGCGGATCTCCCGTGTGGCGTCGCGTGCGACTCCGTCTGTGCCGGAAACCGGCCGGCAGTCTGCGGCGGAAACGGAACCGGAAGGATGCGCCGGGCTTGTCGAAAAATGCCGTTGACTTGCGGACGGGGCATGTGATAAATTTAATGTCGCTGCCACGGCGGAGACGCCGGGAGGGCGGCAGCCGTCACGGACGAAGCGGGCGGCGCAGGGGACCGATCGCGAAGCGGTCGGGATAAATTCCAGAAAAAACCTGT
>SPLK01000021.1_pt1 | contig 104333 bp, 91 predicted proteins | sample 2456111 | NCBI WGS metagenome assembly SPLK01 (sample SAMN11156906, study PRJNA527647) | hot springs metagenome | biome: Geothermal region; feature: Hot spring; material: tree branch in hot spring; isolation source: hot spring sediment rich in lignocellulosic material ... | reverse complement strand
CCGGTTTTCAGGGCGCAAGCCTTGAGCGGCGCTTCGCGCCGATTTTGGAAAGCTGGTCTGGTGGCAATAGCGGAGGGGTCACACGCGTTCCCATCCCGAACACGACCGTTAAGCCCTCCAGCGCCGATGGTACTTGGACCGAAGGGTCCTGGGAGAGTAGGACGCTGCCAGGCCGGCCAATCCGTTCAATCCCCGTACAAGCTCGTTCCCCGATAGCTCAGCTGGTAGAGCACTCGGCTGTTAACCGAGTTGTCACAGGTTCGAGTCCTGTTCGGGGAGCCATTTCAAGCTCCCATAGCTCAGTTGGTAGAGTGCATCCATGGTAAGGATGAGGTCACCGGTTCAAGCCCGGTTGGGAGCTCCATTACCGCTTATCCTTTTCTTTTTACATAGCCATTCTGGCGCATCTGTCACCCGCTTGCGCTTTTTGTTAGGCCCGTTGGTCAAGTGGTTAAGACACCTCCCTTTCACGGAGGTAACAGGGGTTCGAATCCCCTACGGGTCACCATGGAGGCTTAGCTCAGCTGGGAGAGCATCTGCCTTACAAGCAGAGGGTCGGCGGTTCGATCCCGTCAGCCTCCACCATGGAGAGGAAGGACGCTGGGGATTAGCCAAGCGGTAAGGCAACGGACTTTGACTCCGTCATTCCTAGGTTCGAATCCTAGATCCCCAGCCACGTTGTTTCCATTGCGTTCTGCGCGTGTGGCGGAATTGGCAGACGCACCAGACTTAGGATCTGGCGGGAAACCGTGGGGGTTCAAGTCCCTCCACGCGCACCAGATGAAGTGGAGACCCTTGAGTGCGCAAGGGTTTTTGTTTTTGTGTACCGGCATGTGAGAACATGTCCCCGCTGGCGGAGGCCGGCGGGGTTTTTGGTTTTTGCCGGTGAAGCCGTGTTCGGGCAAAAGCGAACGGTAACCGAGCGTCGCGGCCATGCGGACGGTGATCGCACGGTTCGGCCAGGAAGAGCGATCCGAGAGTTGCCGGGATTTCTTGATCTCCGTGTGATGGTCCGGCACGGCAAGGAGTCGGATGCGGAGGAAGTGGCGATCCTGGTCCGCTTGGAATCGGAGGAGGCCTGGCAGAACGGGGAAAAGAGTCCCGCCGCGCAGGGCGTTGAGCCCGCTCGGCGAACATCCGCAGCCCGCAACCGGATGGAGGGGCTTTGAACCATCCGGGAACGGCCTCTGCCGATGGCGATGGTCCATGATTCCGGCAAAAAATACCTGCAACTTTTCCAAAATTAACATTTGCATTTTGGCGGGGTTTTTGTTATATTATTAATCGTCGCTTTGGTGATCGCCACCGGGAGCGACCGAACCGACAATATGCGGACGTGGCTCAGTGGTAGAGCATCGCCTTGCCAAGGCGAGGGTCGCGGGTTCGAGTCCCGTCGTCCGCTCCATGAAATGCGCGTGCCCTTAGCTCAGTTGGATAGAGCGTTTGACTACGAATCAAAAGGTCGGGAGTTCGAGTCTCTCAGGGCACGCCATTTTCCGTTATGTCGGGACGTAGCTCAGCTTGGTAGAGCACCTGGTTTGGGACCAGGGGGTCGCATGTTCGAATCGTGTCGTCCCGACCATTATGCGTGAAACGCGGGTGTAGTTTAGTGGTAAAACCACAGCCTTCCAAGCTGTTGTCGAGGGTTCGATTCCCTTCACCCGCTCCATATTAAACCAACAAGTGAAGCCTTGCAAAAGCAAGGCTTATTTTGTTTTTTCGGGCACCATATTTTTTGTGGCACGACTCCCTGCGGCGCAGTGCAGATCAGAAAAGGGTTTTCAAATAGGCCGCTTCCGGCGGGATGCCGTAGGCGGCGGACGCCTCCCGCACGGTGAGCGCGCCGTCGCATGCGATGTCCCGGACGCTGCGGTCCGACAGCAGCAGTTCGACCGCGAACGCGTTCGCCTCCCGCTCAATCCGGTCGATCGAGAACAACGTGTACCGGCGCAAAAAGGGCGTATTCAGGTGCGGATGGAGAATGCGATGGCCCAGTTCGTGCGCGCAGACGAACCGGCGCTGCCGCGGATCCAGCGATTCGTTGATGTGGATCATCGGGATGCGCTTGTACGTGTTGAAATAACCCAACGTCTTGCCGAGCGGTTCCACAAGGACCAGGATGTTTTTCCGCGCCGCGATCTCATAGGGGTCGTTCGTGCCGTATTTGCGGACGAGCCGGGTGACGATTTGTCGGATGGTGTTCATCGGAACCCCCCTATGAACCGGGAATCAGGTACGATATTTGCGAGGGGTGAACTTCTGTTTGGCCAGTTGCTTGGCAAGGCGCATCGAGTTTTCCAGTGAAATCTTGAGCAGCGCCTTGCTTTCCTCATCCAGCGACTCGCCGTGAAAGGCGAGGGCTTCGCCGGATTCCAGTTCGGCGATCATCCGCTCGAGATCGACGGCGATGTCGCGGATCTCCTTCTCGGTCAGTGTCGGCAGCGCCGCGGAAGACCGGTCTGTTCCTGCGCCGTCGCGGCCGTTTCGCGTATCGATCCCCGTTTTTGCCGGTCCGGCGGCGGTCCCTGCCGCATAACCGTCGGGCACGTCACTTCTGCCAAGCAAGTAGTCGGTCGTTACCCCGAACATTTCGGCCAACCGGGCCGCCATTTCCCCGCTCATCCGTTTTTTTCCCCGTTCGATTTCATAGTAGTACTGCGACGTAATGTTCAGCCGTTTCGCCACGTCCGTTCCCGACATTTTGCGTTCCTTTCGGATTTTGCGCAACCGGCTTTCCAAACCGATTCACCCTTCCCGGCGAAGAATCTGATGTCCGATCCAGAGTAAAGCTAATTGCTTAAATTATAGGGGAACCGCGGCATGAAATCAACATAATTGTCCAAATATTAAGCAAATAGTTGAATTATAAAGAGAACGTATGTTCTCGTCTGTTTTGGGAAAGATTTCCGGAGGAAATGAAGCTATTAGGCGAATATTAAAGGTTGAGCAAGATGAAGCTAATAGCTTAATTTTGGGGTGGGGGTGAGGCTTGATGAATCGGTTCATTGACAAAAAGAAGTTGGTGGACCACCTCGAACTGTGCATCCGGCTGGAGGAACAAAAGGGTGAACATCGGGTGGCGGGGGTGTTGCGCAATCTGAAAGACGAAATTGTGTCCGGCGCTTTTGACGGCGGGACGGACGGTTGAAGGGCGGTGCGGACATGACGCGGGACAGGGACGAATTGGTGCGGCAATACCGCGAAACGGCGGCGTTGCTTCGGGCGCTCCGGACGCTTAACACGGATCAGGACGAACGGAAGTTGATCGGGGGCATGTTGTCCGATTGTCATTTTGCGCTCGAGTGGCTGCGCACGGGCCGTTGTCCCGGCAGCCGGCGCGGCGTGGAGCGGCGGGCGGGATATGAACGCGCGATTCCCACGGATCCGGTTGTGCTTCAAAGCTTCGCGCGGGCCGGAGCCGACGGAAGCGGCCGGTCGCCGGCGTTGCCGGCGGCGGAGCGTGCGCGCCTGGAAGAGGCGCTGGAGGTACTGTCCGACCGCGAGCGGGAGTGCTTCGTGCTGGCGCGCGGGGAAGGGTTTTCGTACGAAGACATCGCCGCCATGCTGCGCATCGGGAAGCCGAGCGTCGCTTCCTACCTGCGGCGGGCGCAGCAGAAGTTGCGGCAATACGTTGCCACACGTTCGCCCGCTATAGGTGCAGGGGAAGAAAGGAGGATGATCCATGCGCAGGATGAGCGGGCGAAAAGGGAGAGGCTGAGCCGGCGCGGACGGATCGGGAGGGCACACAGCCGGATCGAACGCGCCGGCTACGCGGAAGGAGGGAGTCGCCGTGGTGGCCGCGTTTGACGATGTGCGCGCCGGCATTGTGCGGACGTTGCAGGAGCTGCATCCGGATATCCCGGTCGCGGAGGAACCGGGCGAGGGGACGGAGCCGCGGCGATTTTTCGTCCGCATGCTGTCGTCCGGACAGAAACGGGAACTCGGCAACCGTTACCGGCGCGACTGTTCCTTTGATGTGCACTTCTACAGCCCCGGCGAACGGGAGCGGGTGGCCGAGTCGCTGTACGCCGGACTGGAAAGCGTAGCGGTCCCCTGGGGAACGGTACGGGGAACCGGACTGCGGCACGAAGTGGTCGACGGCGTGCTGCACGTGCGGGCGGATTACGCGTTCCGGGTGCGCCGGACGGCCGCGACGGAGCCGGCGATGCAGCGGTTGAGACAGGAGGGAAAGGTCAAATGACCGATGCAGCGGGCAAAAGCAAAGCGGGAACGGCCGGCGGAGCCGGGCGCCGTTCGCGGGCGAAAGCCCGAAACAGGATGCGGCCGACGAAGCGGGAACCGCTTTTTTCCAAGGAGCAGTTGCTGGCTTCCAGGCACTTCAGCCCGTCCCAGAAGGACGCGCTCCGCGCGTTGCTGGCGGACGGGGAACGGCTGACGCTGCCGGAGGCGCGGCGTCGCCTTCAACAATGGATGGGAAAGGAGATCCGATGATCGATGGCAGGCGGAAACTGGACGGTTCAAAACAAGGTGGTCCCGGCGTTTACATCCAATTTGCCGGGGAAGGAGCATCCGTGCGGCCGGGCGCGCGCGGAACGGCGGCCATGGCGCTGCCGCTTGACTGGGGCGAACCGAAACGCGTGATGGCCGTTCGCGCGGGCGACCGGCTGAAGGACAAGCTGGGGTATGATTTGAGCGCCCCGCAATTGCTGCTTGTCCGCGAGGCGCTGAAGCGGGCGGGTACGCTGCTGCTGTATCGCCTGAATACGGGCACCCGGGCATCGGCGACGCTCGGGGATTTGACCGTGACCGCCAGGTACGGCGGTGTGCGCGGCAACGACATTTCCATTGTCGTGCAAACCAACGTGGACAATCCGGCCCTGTTCGACGTCATGACCGTCGTGGACGGGGAAACCGTCGACACGCAGACGGTGGGGGATGCCGGCGAGCTGACCGGCAACGCCTGGGTCGAATTCGCCGGGACGGGCCCGTTGACCGTCACGGCGGGAGTGCCGCTCGCCGGCGGGTCGAACGGCGAGGTGACCGCGGGTGACCACAGCGACTTCCTGGCGGCGCTGGAACTGCACGAATTCCATACGGTGGCGCTGCCCTCCAACGACACCTCCCTCAAGGCGCTGTACACCGCCTTCGTGAAACGGCTGCGGGACGACGAGGGCAAAAAGGTGCAGGCCGTTCTTGCGCAGTATCCGATTGCCGATCACGAAGGGATCATCAGCGTCGGCAACGGCGTCGTGCTGGACGACGGCACGGCGCTCGACGCGGCGCAGGCCACCGCGTGGGTCGCGGGCGCGACGGCCGCGGCGTCGTTCACCCAATCGCTCACCTATCAGGCGTACGACGGCGCCGTGGACGCCAATCCGCGCCTGACCCACGCCCAAATCGAGCAGGCGCTGCTCGCCGGCGAATTCGTCTTCTCGGTGTCGGGCGATCGCGCGGTCGTGGAGCAGGATATCAACTCGCTGACCGGCTTCGGTCCGGACAAACCGCGCGCGTTCGCCAAAAACCGCGTCATGCGGGTGCTGGACACGATCGCGACGGATGTGAAGCGGACGTTCGAGGCGCATTTCATCGGCAAGGTGGACAACAACGCCGACGGCCGCAACCTGTTCCGCCAGGCGTGCATCGGCTTCCTGGAGAAGCTTCAGGACGCCGGCGCCATCCAGAACTTCGACGCGCAAAAGGACGTCGCGGTGCTGCCCGGCGACGATGTGGACAGCATCGTGGTGCTCGTCGGGGTGCAGCCGGTCGACGCGGTGGAAAAAATCTACATGAAAGTGACGGTGAGGTAACATGGCGTTCATGTTCGCGGGGGACGCGGTACCCGGATCCTGACGATCCGGAGGCGCCGTCGGTGTTTCAAAAGGCGCTTAATGAAGAGGTGGCCGTGCTTAGACAGCGCCAAGACCTCATGCAGGCGGCGCTGGACGAGCTCATCTTGGGAGGTGGCATCTGATATGGCCGCATACATTGCGCAGCGGATCATTGACGGGGCGTATACGTATGCGTTCGTCGTCGGGCGTCGACCAGATTTGCAGGCAGGAATCGACGCATTTCTGATCGAACACGGCCGAGAAGATTTGATAGGCTCCGCATAAGCGGGGCCTTTTCATTTGGGGGTGGTCTTTCTGGATTGGGCAATTCTCATTTCAGCAGCCACCGCCATCAGCGGCATTGTGCTCGGCTGGCTCGGGCGATCACGTACTGTTAGGCGGGACGGAGCGGAGGACGGCGAGCTTCGCGCCAGCGTAAACTATATCCGTCAGGGAGTTGATGACCTGCGGGTTGAGCTTCGGGCACAAGGCCAGCGATACGACATGCTGGCCGAGCGCGTGACGCGCGTGGAGGAATCGGCGAAGCAGGCGCATCGGCGGATTGATCGACTGGAGGGAAACAAAAGGTGAACCGTTCCGAATTCATCTCCACTGTGGCGCCGGTGGCGGTCAAGGTCCGTGTCGACGGCGGTCCGCTGTTCCCGTCGGTCTGCGTCGCGCAGGCGCTGCTGGAGACCGGCGGCCGCATCAACAGTTGGAACAACATCGTGGGTTACAAAGTCGGCAGCGGACAGCGCACGCCGTACTGGGACGGCCGGGCAGTCCGCAAGGGCACCTGGGAGGTGTACGACGGACGCAGCGTGCAGACGGCGGCCGACTTCCGTGCATATGATAGCATCGAATACTGCCTCAAGGACCAGGCATTGCTGTTCCTCAATAACCCGGGTCGTTACCGGCCGGTCGTCGAGGCGCCGGACCCGGAAAGTCAGGCGAAGGCGCTGCTCGCGTGCGGGTACGCAACCGATCCCTTGTATGCGGACAAGATCTTGTCGATCCGGAAGACGTACAAGTTGGAACAATTCGACGAGGAGGCGGAAAAGGCCGTGGAGGCGCTAAAAGAGCTGCAAAAGAAAGTGGCTGCGCTCCAACGGGAAGTTGAAGCGCTGCGAAAACGCGACCGCATGGACAGCGTCCCTTCGTGGGCGCAGGCGGCGGTGGATGCGGCGATACGCGCAAAGCTGATCGACACTTCGGCAGGGTCGTATGACTTTTACCGGTTTCTGACGGTCATGCATCGGGCCGGGCTCATTCCGAAGGAGAAGGATTAATCGTGGACTGGGACACTCTGTTTGGACTCATTGATCCGTCGCTGATGCTGGTCGTAGCCGCATGCTGGGCTTTGGGGGCAATCATAAAACAGACACCGCGAGTGCCGGATTGGACCATCGTGTATATTGTGACCATTGCCGCCATCATCGCCGTGGTAGCACTTCAGGGGTTGACCGTGCAGGCGGTCATCCAGGGGATTCTTTGCGGAGCGTTCTCGGTATACGGGCATCAGGTCGTGAAGCAGACACGGGAAAGGAACTAAGAACCCGCCTGGCCTTTGGTGCTGGGTGGGAATTATTTTTGAAAAAGGGTCTTACGGGTGTTTCCAGACTCCATGTTCCCACAAGCCCCACCCAACCCTCTGAACTTGAAAAGGTTTCCTCCATCAAATCCTCCCGCTTAATGAAGAGGCACGTAAAAAACGAGCCGACCGGTGTGGGTGATGACAGAGCCCACCCGTGTCGGCCACCAATTTCAATGTTATTTTCCCTCCGAAAGTTGCAGCAGCTCGCTGACGGTGACGAAACGGTACCCTTGCGCCGCCAGCTCGGCCGTCAGAATCCGGACGGCTTCGACCGTTTGCGAGCGGTCGCCGAATCCGTCGTGGAACAGTAGCACGCTGCCGCTTGCGATACTGGCGCGGGTGCTGGACACGATATGGTCCACCCCGGGCATGTCCCAGTCGCGCGCATCGGTGTTCACCGCTCCGAACACCCGGTACCCGAAACGGCCGCACAGGGCGGCGACGTCCTCGTCATAGTCGAAAAACGGCGGGCGAAACGCCGTCGGTGCGCGCCCGGTCCTGTTCCGGATCAGGCGGTCCATGTCCTCCAGTTCCTGCACGCGCGCCTCCGCGTCAAGTTCGGTTAGTTTGGGGTGCGACCATGTATGATTGCCGATTTCGTGGCCGGCATCCACGACGGCGCGGACGATGTCGGGGTGGCGCTCCATCATGCGACCGACCATGAAAAAGGTGGCCCGACCGCCGGCCTTCCGGAAGATGTCCAGCACTTGCGGCGTGTAGAGGGGGTCCGGCCCGTCGTCGAAGGTGAACGCGATTGCTTTTTCCGGGACATCCACCCGATCGATCAAGGTTGCGCCGCCATGGCTCATGCGGATCACTCCTATCATAAATAGGTTTCATATTACACGTTCCAATTACAATCCAATTCTAAATCATATCATATGGGCGATGTTCACTGTGGCAAGCACCGAAAATTACAAAAAAATCATGGGATTCGCATCGGAAACCCTGATTGGTGAGCCGGTTGGGAGAGCCTTGGTTCTGGAAAGGCGAGCAAGGATTTGCGGTTGGGAAGGGGGACCGGGTTGGGGCCGGAAACGAGGGATAGAAAAAAAAAAGCGATGGGGTGGGATTGAGAGAATGACGGAGCGGGAGATGGCGAAAAAATGACGGGGTTGGATAGAGAAAAACTTATTCGAGCAGCCCGAGCGCCTCGTAGTCGTGCAGGTTGACAACCCCGTCGACCGGCAGGTCGTTCGCCCGCTCGAACGCTTTCATCGCCGCTTCCGTCCGGGAGCCGAAACGTCCATTGCACTCGCCCTGGAAGAACCCCGCCCCCCGCAGCCGGTTCTGGATGAGCAGTACATCCCCTCCGACGTCTCCTTTGGCCAGGGAACGCGGATTTTGGTGCGGTTCGCCGAGCACATGGCCGAGGATGATGACTTTCGTGCCGATGCCGACCTTCTCGTAGAGTTCTTCCACGTCCCGGTTGTGCATCCGGATGCAGCCGTGGCTGGCGTCGGTTCCGATGGAATGGGGCCTGTTGGTGCCGTGAATGCCGTAAATGCCCCAGGGCACATTCAGTCCGATCCAGCGCGTGCCGAAGCCGGAGCCCCAGTTTTTGTATTTGTTGATGACGAGGAATTCCCCGACCGGCGTCGGCGTCTCGGGTTTGCCCAGGGCGATGCGGTAAGTTTTCTGCGGCAGGCCGTCAATGAACAGGGTCAATTTGTTTTGCAGCGGGTAGACCACGATGGTCATGTCGGGATGCCGGCCGGCGGGCCACGGTTTCTCGACCGGCGGGGCGGGCGATTCCGGCCAAGTTGTGGGGGCCCATAAGCGGAAAAGCGGCGGATCGTCCCAGGGGCCGAGGGGAATGGCGGGCGGCGGACTCGACCGATCGGCCCGGATCATGGCGGGAACGGCGCGACTGCCGGGAGCCGCGGCATCGGCGACAGGGCTCAGAGTCGCAAGAGGCGTCAACATCAAAATCGGCATCAGAACCATAGTCAGCATCAGCCGGCGAGCCAATTTCATCGTGCGTCAGTTCCTTTTATGCAGAATACCACCAGATACCATAACACGGGAAACGGAAGTTTATGCAGATGAAAATGGGCGCGGGAAAGACGGACCCGGGGGTTGCCCATGGCTTATCAGCCTCCTCCCCTTCGCTCAGGAGATCGGGACGGCGGGGGCCGGGCCAGTCTCGCGGAAGGAACCGCGAATTACGGAGTGAAAATAGCCAAGGTTCCCACGGAACGTTTCCCCAGATGGTTTATTCCATAAATTTTCAACATCATAAACTTTTTATTCATTTTCATCAAGGTCTCATCACGGCTCCACCGACGAATCCCCCGATGCCAAAGGATTATGGTTTTCCCCTGCGAAACAGCTATGTTATTATTGAAAAGTGTAGAATTACAGGCTTAGGTTGGCTTGGGGTGAGACTATGTCCATGTCCGATTCGGCTACCGCGAACCGGCCTTCCAATCACTTGTTGCGCCGGGATGTGCGGTTTTTGGGCAATATACTCGGCGAAGTGCTTCAACATCAGGGCGGACGGGAACTGCTGAACTGCGTGGAGAAAATACGGGAAATGAGCAAGGAGCTGCGCGCCGCCTACACGCCGGAGCTGTTCCGGGAGTTCATGGAGACGATCCGGGGGTTGACGCCGGACATCCGGCATCAGGTCATCCGGGCGTTTGCGATTTATTTTCAGCTCGTGAACATTGCGGAACAAAACCACCGCATTCGCCGCAAGCGCGACTATGAACGGGAAGCGGGCGACACGGTCCAGCCGGGCTCCATCGAAAGCGCCATCCGCGACCTGAAGGAGCGGAACGTGCCGGCTGGCGAGGTGGCGCAGATGCTGGACACCATCAGCCTGGAACTGGTGATGACCGCCCATCCGACGGAAGCGACGCGTCGGGCGGTGCTGGACATCCACAAGCGGATCGCCGAAGACGTGATGCAATTTGACAACCCGACGCTGACCTACCGGGAACGGGAAAAGCTGCGGGAAAAGCTGCTGAACGAAGTGCTGACGCTGTGGCAGACCGACGAACTGCGCGAACGCAAGCCAACGGTGCTCGATGAAGTCCGGAACGGTCTTTATTATTTCCATGAGACGCTGTTCGACGTATTGCCGGACGTGTACGAAGAGCTGGAGCGGTGTCTGGACAAATATTATCCCGAACGGAAATGGCACCTTCCGACTTATCTGCGTTTCGGCTCGTGGATCGGCGGCGACCGCGACGGCAATCCGTCGGTGACCGCGGAGGTAACGTGGAAGACGCTGCAGATGCAGCGGGCGCTGGTGCTGCACAAATACGAGCAACGCCTACGCGAACTGATGCGGCTGCTCAGTTTCAGCACCACCATCGTCAGCGTGACCGACGAGCTGCGCGAATCGATCGAGGCGGACCGCCGGCGGATCCGGCTCCACACGGTGGAACCGTGGACGAACGAAAAAGAACCGTATCGCGTCAAGCTGACGTTCATGATGCAGAAACTGCACAACCTGAACCTCGACGCGTACCGCGAAACCGACCAGGCGTACCGCTGCGCCGAAGAGCTGACGGCCGACCTGCAGATCATCGACCGCAGCCTGCGCCACCATTTTGCCGATTACGTGGCCGACACCCACCTGAAGAAACTGATCCGCCAGGTGGAACTGTTCGGGTTCCATCTGATGACCCTGGACGTGCGCCAGCACAGCAAGGAACACGAGAACGCCATGGCGGAAATTTTGAAGCTGGCGCGCATCACCGACCGCTATTCGGAGATGGGCGAAGAGGAGAAAATCGAACTGCTCCATCGTCTCCTGGGCGATCCCCGGCCGCTTTTGCACGAGAACGCGGATCTGTCCGAAGCGACGGAGGAGTGCCTCACCGTTTTCCGCACGATTTACCGGGCGCAGCGGGAATTCGGCCGGAACTGCATCACCAGCTACCTGATCAGCATGACGCAGGGCGTCAGCGACCTGCTCGAAGTGATGGTGTTTGCCAAGGAAACGGGGTTGTTCGTCCGTCACGCCGACGGAACGATCGAATGCACGCTGCAGCCGGTGCCGTTGTTTGAGACGATCGACGATCTGCACGCCGCGCCGGAGATTTTGCGGAAGCTGTTGGGGCTGCCGCTGTACCGCGAGACGCTGCGGGCGATGGGCGATCTGCACGAGGTGATGCTCGGCTACTCCGACAGCAACAAGGACGGCGGCATGGTGACCGCCAACTGGGAACTGCGCGTCGCGCTGAACGAGCTGACGAAGACGGCGAACGAATTCGGCGTCCGGCTGAAATTTTTCCACGGCCGCGGCGGTGCGCTCGGCCGCGGGGGGATGCCGCTGAACCGGAGCATTCTGGCCCAGCCTCCGCACACGATCGGCGGCGGCATCAAAATCACCGAGCAGGGCGAGGTGCTGTCCTCGCGGTACTCGATGAAAGGCATCGCCTACCGCAGTCTCGAGCAGGCGACCAGCGCGCTGGTGACGTCGGCGTACCTGGCCCGCCATCCGGACAAGGAACACGTGCTGGAACGGCAGTGGGAAGCGGCGATGCGGACCATTTCGGAGACGGCGCTGCGCAAGTACCAGGACCTGGTCTTCCGCGATCCGGATTTCCTGACGTTTTTCAAGGAATCGACGCCGCTTGCAGAAATCGGGGAGCTCAACATCGGTTCGCGGCCGGCCAAACGGCGCAACAGCGAGCGGTTTGAAGATCTTCGGGCGATTCCGTGGGTGTTCGCGTGGACGCAGAGCCGCTATTTGCTGCCGGCCTGGTACGCGGCGGGGACGGCGTTCAAGACGTACGTCGGCGACGATCCGGCCAAGCTGGAAGAACTGCGCACCATGTACCGGGAATACTCGTTCTTCCAGACGTTGATCGACAATTTGCAAATGGCGCTGGCCAAGGCGGATCTGGTGATCGCCAAGGAATACGCCAGCATGATTTCGGACGAGACGATCCGCAACCGGATTTTTTCGCAGATAGAGGAAGAATACCGGTGCACCCGGGAAATGATTCTGGCGATTACCGGCCAGAAGGAGATTCTCGACAACGTACCGGTCATTCAGGAGTCGGTCCGGCTTCGCAATCCGTACGTCGATCCCCTGAGCTACCTGCAGGTGCAACTGCTGAAGGAACTGCGCGCATTGCGGGCCGAGGGCAAGGACGATCCGAACCTGTTGCGCGAAGTGCTGCTGACGATCAACGGCATCGCCGCCGGGCTGCGCAACACGGGTTGAAGAGGCGGTCGGCGCCGGCGGAGGGCTCCGGTTTCATTCCGTTGGGAGCGGAGGAATCAAGTTGCAGTCTATGGAATCCCGGCTTGCGCTCCTGGCCCGCAAGGGGGACAGCCGAGCGTTTGCCGAACTGGTGAACCTGTACGCGGACAAGCTGTATCAACTGGCCTTCCGGTTGACGGGCAACCGGCAGGAAGCGGAGGACGTGGTGCAGGAGACGTTTTTGCGGGTGTACAAACATCTGGACCGCTACGATGAAACCTTGAAATTTTCCACCTGGATTTACCGCATCGCTTCCAACCTGTGCATCGACCGCCTCCGGAAAAGGCGAAACGTCTATTCGCTGGACGCCCAAAGCGGCGAGCACGAGGATCTGGACGGCTACTCGATGCTGCCCGGGGACGAACGGACGCCGGAAAGCGAGGTCTTGCTGTCGGAGACGCAGCAGATGGTGCATCGGGCGATCGAGTCGCTCCCGCTCAAGTACAGGACGGTGGTGGTGCTTCGCTACCTGCAGGATCTGTCGCTGCAGGAAATCGCGGAGGTGCTGGACGTGCCCGTCACCACCGTGAAAACGAGGGTCCACCGCGCCCGCGAATACATGCGCCGGAAGATCGCCCCCCTGTTCCGGCCGGACGGGGGCTGAGACGCGCCGCAGCCAAACGGGTTGAAACCGTCAACCGTTCGTAACGTATAATATAGACAAAGCCTGTAGCAACGCGGAGACGGCTCCGCCGCAGAAAGGGATGGCTTGTATGAAGTGCAGCATGGCCGTGCGGTTCATGCACGACTATTTGGATCATGAATTGCCGCGCGACCGGATGGCGGCTCTTCAGGCGCATCTGGATGCATGCCTGGCTTGCCGCGCCCACTTCGAAGGCTTGACCCGTGCCGAAGCGTTGATCCGGCTGGCGCCCGCGCCTGCGGATTCTGCGCCGCCGGCGGATCTGGCGACGCGGATCGTCCGCTCGCTGCCGGCACCGCCGCGGCCCCGCCGGTGGGTGACATGGATGCGCCGGCATCCGGCCGTAACCGCCGCCACGTTTTTCCTGTTGGTCATGCTGACCAGTTGGGTGGCGACTTGGGACCAGGGCGACCGGCTCAAGGTGGTGGCCGGTCCCGACGCGGAGCATCTGATCATCGAAGGGCGCACGGTCATCGTGCCCGAAGGCCGCAAGGTGAGCGGCGATTTGATCGTCACCAACGGCACGATCCAGGTCGATGGCGAGGTGGAGGGCGACGTTACCGTGATCGACGGCAGCGTCACGCTCGCTTCTTCCGCCCACATCGCCGGCAAGATCCTGGAAATCGACCGCGCGATTGACTGGATGTGGTACAAAATTACCTCCTGGTTCGGAGAGCTGGCACTCGGCAGGTAGGCGCAAGCGACGCCGCGGCCGGTTGCCGGTGCCCGTTTTCCTCCGGACGGGAGGTCTTTTTGCAGGAATCGGCAAAAATAGACGTAAACCGAATTTTTCTTGAGAAATGGAAAAGGATTTTGCGCATCGTACAGAGAAATCTTTTTTTCAGCGCAGAACTTTTCGGAAACGAACTGCGGTGACAAGATTCGCGACCGATCGGGACGCGGGGAACAGGGGGGCGCGTCTTGGACTATTTCGAGTCGCTGACATGGGTGGACGCGATCAAGGACGCGGTCGACATCCTCATTGTCAGTTATCTGATCTACAAAGTGATGCAACTGATCAAGGGCACCCGCGCCGTTCAGTTGATCAAGGGGATCCTTTTGCTCGTCGTCACCTGGGCGCTGAGCACCTGGCTCAATCTGTACACGCTCAAGTGGCTGATGAACCAGATTTTCACCTTCGGGATCGTCACCGTGCTGATCATTTTCCAGCCGGAACTGCGGCGCGCGTTGGAGCAGCTCGGCCGCGGCCGGCTGTTCAGCCGCTCCGCCACGGAGGATCAGGACGTCAACCATCGCATCGGCGAAGTCATGAAGGCCGTTAATTATTTAGCCCGCAGAAAAATAGGGGCGTTAATTGTTTTTGAACGGGAAACGGGACTCAGCGACTATTACGATACCGGCATCAAAATGGAGTCGGCGCTCAGTTCGGAGTTGCTCATCAACGTGTTCATTCCCAACACCCCGCTGCACGACGGCGCCGTCATCATCCGCGGCAACCAGATCATGGCGGCGGGTTGCTACCTGCCCCTGTCCGAAAATCCGTTCATCAGCAAGGAACTGGGAACCCGCCATCGCGCCGCCATCGGCGTGACGGAAGTGTCGGACGCCATAAGCATCGCCGTGTCGGAGGAGACCGGGCAGGTGGCGCTGGCCATCGGCGGGCAAATTGTGCGCGACATCAAGGAGGAATCGCTGATCTCCAAGCTGTTCGAGGAACTGCGGCCGGCGCCGAAGGCGCGGGGGATGGACTGGAAGCGGCTCCTGAAACGGGAGGACGGTGAACGCCGTGGATAAATGGCTGAGCCACCCGGCCGTCATGAAACTGATGGCCCTGGGGCTGGGCATCCTGCTGTGGGCGGTCGTGCATTTCGATCCCGAAAATCCGCCCAGCAACGTGGCGTCGCTGGTGGAGATCAAAACGATCAAGTCGGTCCAGGTGGACGTCGTCGGTCTGGATAAGCAGCGGTTCGAACTGGCGGATATGCAGCCGACAACGATCGATCTGACGGTGCGCGGCACGCGCGCGGACATCCTCGCCACCCGGCCGGAGGATTACCAACTGAGCGTCAATCTGAGCGAGCTGGAAGCGGGGACGCATACGGTGCCCGTGCAAATCGACGCGATGCCGCGGGGGCTGCAGCTCGTGTCGATGAACCCGGGAGCGGTGACCGTCACGCTGGAGCTGCTGCAGACGAAGGAGTTCGAAGTGGAACTGGAAATTCGCGGCCAGCCTGCGGAAGGCTACGTGGTCGGCACGCCGATTCTGCGTCCGTCCAACCGCGCCTACGTCACGCTGCCGGACGAGGAACTGGCCCGCGTGGTGCGGGTGGGCGCAATCATCGACATCAGCGGGGAACGGGAGACGATCCGAAGCAAAGACGTCAAGCTGGCCGCCTACGATGCCGAAGGCAGGGCCGTCGAAGGAGCGATCATCCATCCGGCGGTGCTGGAGGTGGATGTGCCGATCACGCTGCCGTTCAAGACGGTGCCCTTGAAATTCCGGTTTCAGGGCGAACCGGCGGCGGGGCTGGCCATCGCCTCTTTTGAGCCGGCCTTTGATCAGGTGACCGTTTACGGGCCCCAGGCGGAACTGGACAAGATGGATGTGCTGCTGGTGGACGTGCCCCTGCAAAACATCCGGCAAACGGGGCAACTGGAATTGCCGCTGAAGGCGCCGTCTTCCACCGTGTCCGTCGACCCGGATAGGGTGGCGGTGCAGGTGGAAGTGGTGCAGGCGGCGACACGGACGTTCGAACAGATCCCCATTTATTGGAACGGCTTGGGGGAAGGTTTGCGGGTGACGGCGCGGGATCCGGAAACGGGACGGGCGGACATTGTCGTCAGCGGCGCGCCGGAGACGCTGAACGGGTTGAAAACGGGCGATGTGACGGTGATCGCCGATCTGAACGGACGCGGTCCCGGCGTTCATACGGTGCCGCTGATCGTCCATTTGCCGCAGTTTGTCGCGCAAGTGGGCGGCACCCGCAGCGTCGTTGTGGAAATCAAGGCGGAAGAGGAGGCTTCGCAGGAGGCGGGCGGCGAAGAGGATGCGGCGGAGCCCGTTGCCGGCGAGGCGGACGACGGATCGGAAAGCGGCGATTCCGCCGGGGACGGCGAGAATGGTGACGCATCCGGAAAGGGCGTTTCCGGCGGGAAAGGAGACGGTCAGGCCCTTGCACGCCGTGACAGGTAGGACAGCGCCTCCGTCGCCGGCGGCTCGCAAATTCGTGGTGTTGCCGTCCGTTAGCCGGGCGGCGTCATCCCGCCGGTGGCGTCAGTACCGGGCGCTGTGGTACCATGACGGTGGATGGTCGCCTGCGTGTCGTCTTCCGCGGGCAACGGACAGAGGGGCTTGACGGGTGGATCGTTGTGCGCCTCGTGGGGTAGCGCTTTGACGGGCTGCCGCGGTGAAGGGGACCGTGTCGCCCGGCGGTCCGGAAGGCGGCGCCGCGTCAATCCGGGCGACTGTCGAACAACGGAGAATCGGGGAGAGACGAGAGCATGGGGAAATACTTCGGTACGGACGGCGTGCGCGGCATCGCCAACCGTGAATTGACGCCGGAACTGGCTTTTCGCATCGGGCGCTGCGGCGGCGTGGTGCTGACGGGCGGCGTGAAACGGCCGAAGGTGGTGATCGGCCGCGATACGCGCGCGTCCGGGCCGATGCTGGAGAGCGCGCTCGTGGCGGGATTGTTGTCGATCGGCGCCGACGTGGTGCGGCTCGGCGTGGTGACGACACCGGCCGTCGCCTATCTGACGCGGGTGCTGGGCGCCGATGCCGGCGTGATGATCTCGGCTTCGCACAACCCGGTGGAAGATAACGGCATCAAATTTTTCGGCGGCGACGGGTTCAAGCTGCTCGACGAGAAAGAAGCCGAGATCGAGCGGCTGCTCGACGCGCCGGCGGATGACCTGCCGCGGCCGACGGGCGGCGACGTCGGCACGGTGACGGACGATCCGGGGGCAAAGTACCGGTACGTCGAACACTTGAAGACGACGGTGTCCCGTTCCTTCGCCGGCTTGCGCATAGTGCTCGACTGCGCCAACGGCGCCGCGTATGAACTGGCTCCTCAGGTGTTCCGCGAGCTGGGAGCGGACGTTGTGACGATCGGCGCGGAACCCGACGGCACGAACATCAACGCCGGGGTGGGGTCGACCCATCCCGAAGCGCTGGCCGCGAAGGTGAAGGAGCTGGGGGCCCACATTGGGCTGGCGTTCGACGGGGACGCCGACCGCCTGATTGCCGTCGACGAACGGGGCGAGATCGTGGACGGCGACTATGTGATGTGCATATGCGGTGACGCGATGAAGCGGGCCGGCCGCTTGAAGAAGGACACCGTGGTGGCCACGGTGATGAGCAATCTCGGTTTTTTCAAGGCGGCGGAACAGCTCGGCCTGCGCATGGTGCAGACCGCCGTCGGCGACCGCTACGTGATGGAGGAAATGGTGCGCGGCGGGTACAACCTGGGCGGCGAACAGTCCGGGCACGTCATTTTCCTCGATTACAGCACGACGGGTGACGGCATTCTGACCGGGCTGCAACTGGTCGACACGGTTGTCGCGTCCGGGAAGACGCTGGGCGAACTGAAAACGTTGATGCGCAAATATCCGCAGGTGCTCGTCAACGTGCGCGTTGCCGACAAGTCCGGGTTTGCCGGCAATGCGGCCATCCGGAAGGCGGTCGAGGAGGCCGAGTCGGCGCTCGGGGATGCCGGCCGCGTGCTGGTGCGTCCTTCCGGCACCGAGGCGCTTATCCGCGTCATGGCGGAAGGTCCGGACAAGGACGAAATCGAGCGTCACGCGAACGCCATCGCGGATGTTATCCGGCGGGAGCTGGGCTGACCCCGGACGGGTCCGTTGCGCGTTTCGCGGGTGCCATTTCTGTGAAAAATTTAACGCTTGAGAAGCCGTGGGCGGCTTCTCTTTTTTTGTATGATTGGCGCCTGTTGTGCCTTTGGCCGCTGACGGACAAGTGTCGAAGAACGCTGCGCGAACGCCGGCGACCGTGCTGTCGTTTCCCGGGAAATAATTTCGAACAGTTGCATGTTTTTGGCCCGGAGCATATCATAGGGAATAGATTTCGAAACAGAAAGTGAGGGTAGTGAAATTTGTCTTTAAGCGCCTGAACTTGTCGATCCCGCAGGGAGGCCATCCGGCGCGGCCGCATGACGGCTGCGGCGGGCCGCGGAAAGCGACGGGCCGGAGAGGCGGCGTCGCGTCGGACGGAAAAACGCGGAACGGCCGCGGGGTGACAAGTTGACGAGGTGGAGGTGTTCGGAGTTTTCGGCGGGGACCTCCCGGTCCGGATCGGGGCCGTCAAACCGGAAGACAAAACGTGCGGGCAACCGCGCGGCCAATATTCCGGTACGATCATCAACAGGATGTCCGGAAGGGCCGAAATGGCCGTTTGCGGACGTCGCCGCTCGCGGGGCGTTCCCGTGGGCTTGGTTTTTTGTCGTTTTTTCCTGGCGGAAAATGGAACAACAGGGAAACCGGGCGAAACCGCTGCGGATCGGCCCTCCGGACACAACGGAATCGGAGGACTGATCACCATGTGCGGAATTGTCGGATATATCGGGTATCGCGAGTCCTTGCCCGTCCTGCTGGAAGGGCTCAAAAAGCTGGAGTACCGGGGGTACGATTCGGCGGGCGTCGCCGTAATCACCGAGCGAGGACTGGAGATTCGCAAAACGGTCGGCCGTCTCGCCAATCTGGAAAGCCGCCTGGCGGAACAGCCGCTGCGCGGCACGGTCGGCATCGGCCATACGCGCTGGGCGACGCACGGCAAGCCTTCGGACGTCAACTCGCACCCGCATACGGACAGTTCGTTCAAATTTTCGGTCGTGCACAACGGCATTATTGAAAATTATCTCGAGCTGAAAGAAGAGCTGATGCTCAAGGGGCACCGTTTCCAGTCGGAAACGGACACCGAAGTCATTTCCCACCTGATCGCTTCCCTTTACGATGGCGACATCGTCAAGGCGGTGCGGCAGGCGGTGCGCCGGATGCGGGGCGCGTTCGCGCTGGCCGTGCTGACGGAACACGAACCGGACCGGCTGGTCGCCGTCCGCTACGCGAGTCCGCTGATCATCGGGATCGGGGAAGGGGAAGTCTTTATCGCCTCCGATATTCCGGCCATTCTGGAACATACGCGTGATGTGTACATCCTGGATGACGGGGAGATGGCCGTGCTGACGCGTGAAAGCGTCGAGCTGACGACCATCGAAGGCACCCCGGTGAAGAAGGACATTTTCCATGTCGATTGGGATTTGATGACCGCCGAAAAAGGCGGCTACGAACATTTCATGCTGAAGGAGATCCACGAGCAGCCCCGGGCGTACCGCGACACGATGCGCGGCCGCATCGCCGGAGACGGGCGCTCCGTCGTGATGCCGGAGATCGGCCTGACGCCGGAGCGGCTGCGGGACATTCGCCGCGTGCACATTGTCGCGTGCGGCACGGCGCTGCACGCCGGCATGGTCGGCAAGCATGTGCTGGAGCGCCTGGCGCGCATTCCGGTGGAAACCGACATCGCGTCGGAATACCGGTACCGCGAGCCGATCATCACGCCGGATACGCTGGTGATCGTCGTCAGCCAGTCCGGCGAGACGGCGGACACGCTGGCCGCGCTGCGCGAGGCGAAACGCTGCGGCGCCCGCGTATTGGCGATCACCAACGTCGTCGGCAGCTCGATCGCGCGCGAAGCGGACGACGTTCTCATTACGCAGGCCGGGCCGGAAATCGCGGTGGCCTCGACAAAGGCGTATACGTCCCAGCTCATCGTTTTCTATTTGCTCGGTCTGTACTGGGCGCAGGCGTGCGGCACGCTGCCGCAGGAGGAAATCGCCCGCGTGCTGGCGGCGATGCAGGAGCTGCCGGAACAGGCGGAGCGCATTCTGGCGCAGGCGGACGTCATCAAGGGCGTGGCCGAGTCGCTCGCGCGTCATCCGAGCCTGTTCTTCATCGGGCGCGGGTTGGACTACGCGGTGGCGCTCGAAGGTTCTCTCAAGCTGAAGGAAATTTCGTACATCCACTCCGAGGCGTACGCCGCCGGCGAGCTGAAGCACGGCACGCTGGCGCTGATTGAGGAGGGCGTTCCGGTCATCGCGCTGCTGACGCAGGAGGCGCTGTACGAAAAGACGCTGAGCAACGTCAAGGAAGTAAAGGCGCGCGGCGCCGACGTGCTCGGCATTGTCAACGAGGGCCAGGAAGCGGAAGCGGCCAAAGTGGTGGACCGGTTGTTCGCCATACCGCGCACGCTGCCGCTCCTCACGCCGGCGCTGTCGGTCATTCCGTTGCAGTTGCTTGCCTACTACGCCGCGTTGACGCTCGGTCACGATGTCGACAAGCCGCGCAACCTGGCGAAGAGCGTCACGGTGGAGTGAGGAGCATTCTCGTCCAAGAAGCTATTGTAGACAGAAAATAAATCCCGACCAGGGAAAATAAAAACTGTCCAAGGACAATAAATCATGTCCAAGAAGCCGAGCGTGGTTAGGGTTTTGCCCTGATTCATGCTTGGCTTTTACTTCTTTTGAAAAGGTACAGGGGAGAGGGGATAGGAACGGCGGCTGATTTATCAAGCAGTTTCCCAATATACCCCCTCCCGCTATATTCCGATTGAGCGTCTCCATTTGTTCACTCAAATGATTTCCCTGGACATTTCCCAACGTTCCATTTCCCTCATCCCTTCCCTCTAACCACCTAATTTTTTCCAATTCGGCGGGGACTTATCCTATGCTTTGAACTTTATGATATACAAAATCAATATTCGTTTGATGTTAAACAAAGCAATATAGGTCAAAAAAAATCATGGTTTCTTCTGTTATCTTATTTGTAAGGAGGTGTAAGGAGGCCTATGAAATGAGCTACAGTCCCATTATTCAAAAAACGATTGAATATATAGAGACTAATTTGCATGAAGAATTATCTTTAGAAAACATTGCTCAGTTTGCTGGTTTTTCAAAGTACCATTTTCATCGTATTTTTCAAAAAGAAGTTGGTGTGACTGTATCTGAATATGTTCGATATCGAAGAATTGCTAATTCAGCCAACATGCTGCTTTATACGGATAAAAAGATAATAGATATTGCTTTCTATTATCGCTTTGAAACACAAGAATCATTTACCCGTTCGTTTAAGAAATATTATCAATTACCGCCAGGACAATACCGCAAAATCATGGGTAAATTAACTTTACAAAGGGAGGATGTCATGTTGAAAAACGAACAATTGAAAGGATGGAAATTAAGCGGAAGTCACCCGTTTAATTATAAAATGGGAATTGACAGAGAAATCTTTCACAAGGGGAAAGCATCTGGATTCTTAAAGGCTGTTACTGTCCAATCTCAAGCTGAATTTGCCACAATGATGCAACAATTTAAGGCAGAAAAGTATCTTGGTAAAAGGATAAAACTTTCTGGGTTTATAAAATCAAAAGGTGTTGATGGATTCTGTGGGTTTTGGATGCGAGTGGATGATGCACTTGGGGATGTGTTGCAATTTGATAATATGAGTGACCGCCCGATTGTAGGAGATACTGAATGGAATCATTACTATATCGTTTTAGATGTTCCTAAAAATAGTGCAGTCATATCTTTTGGTGTTTTACTTTCGGGGAAAGGGCAAGTATGGATTGATGAACTTAAATTTGAGGAAGTGGATGAGCGTACACCAACAACAAATATTGATTTTACAGTTGACCTTTTAGACGAGCCTACCAATTTATCTTTTGAAGAGTGGGAGTAGATGATATTTATCCCCGTAAAATATATCCGTCCAGGAAAAAATGTCCAAGAAGCCGAGCAGGGGCAGGGTTTTGCCTGGGTCCATGCTGGGCTTTTCTGTTGATAGGGGGACAGGGTATAGGGCGGAAAGGGTTGAGGGATCAGGTTTTATCCCAAATATACCCATCCCTTTTTCCTCTCTCCTTACCCCTGCTCCCTATCCCCTCCAAATATTTCCCTGGACATTTCCCAACGTTCCCTTTCCCTTATCCCTTCCCCCTAATTCCCTAAATCCTTCCAATTTGGCGGACACTCTTTATGTTCCTGGTATTTTGTTCCAAAAGGCACCTCAAAGCCTGAAATCCCTTGCGGCTCTAGGGAAGAGAGGGGTTTAGGGGAGAGGGGTGGGATGGACATGAATTATTGTCTCTTGACATAGTTATAGTAGGAAATCAAAAATGATGAAAGCTTGGTTCGGATGGTGTGATTGCTTAAAGGGGACAGGGGAAAGGGCGTTCGGAAAAGGCAGGAATGCATGGTTTTTTTGCGGAAATTAAAGTTGTAGACTGGAAAAATATAGTTGTAGACTGGATGAATAGACTGCATAAATTTGGAGATAATACATGTTATATTAGCCACAGATTGGTGACGAAATATAATATGTTGCATGTGTTCAGGGAAAATAAGTCTGGAAAATAAATAACAGGGGTTAAAGATGAAATACATTAAAATTTTTATGTACTTCTTTCTTTTGTCTGGACTGTTCGGTTTGTCGAGCATTTACCTTCGAGAAAATTTCAATAAACCTTTAGATTCATTAGATTCAATGGATATTTTGAGAATGATTATGGCTGGTGTAGTTGAAATTGCAAGTATGATATTGGTTCATGATACTTTCTTAAGATTTAAGGAAATATCTAATGTAAAAAAAAGTGGATTACTATTGTTAGCGATTCCTTGTTCTATCGTTTACTTTTTATTTCTTATTGTGGTTTATCACCGATAAATAAAATTTTCTATTGAGCTATTCTATTGAGCTAATGGGAATCGATCTTTCCGTGTTGGAACAGGCGGGGCTCGTCCAAACCAAACGGAAGGGGAAATTCCGAGTCATCGCGTTTAACCGGATGCCGCTGGAATCGTTGTTGAAAAGATGGTTTGAGCCGGAAGGCCGGTAGGCCGGACGTCGGTCAGGCCGGATGGTCGGTCATAACGGCCGCGTGCCGATGCCCAATCCCCAAAGGAGGCCATAGTCGTGGTCACCAGCATTTTTGTGGATGATCAAGACAAGGCCTTGGCGTTTTATACGAAAAAGCTCGGGTTTGTCAAAAAGCATGACGTTCCGGCCGGGAAATACAGGTGGCTGACGCTGGTTTCGCCCGACGATCCGGACGGCACCGAGCTGTTGCTCGAACCGAACGATCATCCCGCCGCCCGGGAGTACCAGAAAAAGATATTTGCCGACGGCATTCCGGCGACGATGTTTGGCGTCGAAGACGTGCACGGGGAATATGAACGGCTGGTGGCGGAAGGCGTGAAGTTCACCATGGAACCGACCCGAATGGGCGATGTCACCATCGCGGTTTTGGATGATACGTGCGGCAATTTGATTCAGTTGATCCAGAAGTGAGGCGCGTCGATGGGGACTCCGTCCCGCCGAATGACGAAATCCCGATTGCGGAAGCCATCGCAAGAGGCATCCTGTCGCAGAAATTGACGATTCTGTGACAGCATCCTCGCGATGGCTTTTGTTTTGGTGGTTCATGAAGAAAAATATTTGACAAGTGGCCCGAAATCTTTATGATAAGAAACGACACTGATAATCGTTATCAACTGGATAGGGTGGAGGAACGAAACCATGGCATCGAAGCGGTTGGCATGGGGAAGCGTTGTGTCGGTGTTGCTGCTGGCCGTTGTGCTGGCGGGATGCTCGGGCGGCAAATCGGCGTCCCGGGGCGAAAACGGCGGAAGCCAAACGCCCGCGGCCACGGAAACGGCCGGCGGCGAGTCCGCGGACGGGGGCAAGGAAGACGGAGCGGAAACGGCGCAATTCCCCATTGTCATTGAACATGCCTTCGGCAAGACGATCATTGAGAAAAAACCGGAGCGGGTCGTGACCATTTCGTGGGCAAACCATGACGTGGCGCTGGCGCTGGGCGTTGTGCCCGTCGGCTTCTCGGCGGCGAACTACGGCGTCCAGGACGACAGCGGGCTGCTGCCGTGGACGAAGCAAAAACTGGAAGAGCTCGGCGTAACGGAGCCGAATGTATTCCGGGATACGGACGGACTGGACTTCGAGGCGATCTCCGACGCCGATCCGGACGTGATTCTGGCGGCTTACTCCGGCATCACCCGGGAGGAATACGATACGCTGTCCCAAATTGCGCCCGTCGTGGCCTATCCGGAAGTTCCGTGGGTCATTACGTGGCGGGAGCAAATTCGCATGAACGCCGCCGGCATGGGCATGCCGGCCGAGGGTGAACGACTGATTCAGGATCTCGAAAAGCTCATCGCCGACAAGGTTGTGCAACATCCGGAAATGAAAGGCGTGAAAGCGGCCTTCGCCTATTTCTCGCCGTCCGATCTGTCCAGCTTCTATATTTACATGCCCGATGATCCGCGCGCCGGGTTCCTGCAGGAATTGGGCATGATATTCCCGGAAAGCGTCCAGAAACATGTGACGCCGGAAACCGGCTTTGCCTTGAGTTTGAGCGCGGAAAACGCCGATGCCCTGAACGATGCCGACATTTTGGTGGCTTACGGCGATGAAGCTTTGTTGGCCGCGCTTCAGGCGGATCCCGTTTTCGGCCAGGTTCCGGCCATCAAACGGGGCTCCATGGTGCTGCTTCCCGACGGTACGCCGCTGGCGGCGGCCGCCAATCCCAATGCGCTGTCGATCCAATATACCCTGGATGAATATGTGACGCTGATTGTCGAGGCCATTGCCAAAATCAACAACTGATATGGAGCCCGCCTGAATGGAACGCAACCGTTTCTATCCGAAATCTTTCATCCCCGTCCTGGTCATCTTTCTGGTCTTGTTCGTGCTGGGGGTTGTCGCGTCCGTCGTGTTTGGAGCCCGTTCGTTGAGCTTGCAGGAGGTCGTCGACGGATTGAGGAACCAGGGCGGGGCCTACGAATCAAGCGTCGTGCACAAACGGATCATCCGGACCGTTTTCGGCTTGTGCTGCGGTGCGGCGCTGGGCATCGCGGGGGTGCTCATGCAGTCCGTCACGCGCAACCCCCTTGCGGATCCGAGCATTCTCGGCGTGAACAACGGAGCGGCTTTTTTCGTTGTGTGCGGCATGGCATTTTTTCACATCAACACGGCCAGCCAGTATATTTGGTTCGCTTTGTCGGGCGCTTTGTTTACGGCGGTCTTCGTTTTTGGCATCGGTTCTTTGGGGCGTGGCGGCGCTGCGCCTCTTAAACTTGTTTTGGCGGGGGCGGCCACGAGCGCGGCCCTTTCATCGCTGGTCACGGCCGTGATGATTCCGCGCACCTATGTGATGGACCAGTTTCGGTTTTGGCAGGTTGGCAGCATCGGCGCCGGCACGCGGGATTCGCTGCTCCTGCTGCTGCCCTTCCTTCTCGTCGGCGTTTTGGTCGCCGTCATCACGGCTCCGGCGTTGAACGCTTTGGCGCTCGGGGATGAAATGGCGACGGGCCTCGGGGTGAAAACGGGGGCGCTGCGCCTTGTGGCAGCGTTTACGGGCGTGATCCTGTGCGGCGCCACAACGGCGGTCGCCGGCCCCATCGGGTTCGTCGGGCTGCTGGCCACCCATTTGATCCGCATGCTGTTGGGGCCCGATTTGCGTTATTTAATCCCGATGTCCGGACTTTCAGGCGCCGTCATCCTGATCGTTTCCGATGTGGCCGGGAGATTGGCCGGCAGGCCGGGTGAGCTGGAAGTCGGCGTGCTGACGGCCTTTCTTGGCGCTCCCGTGTTGATTATTCTGGCGATGAAAGCGAAAGTGCGTTCCCTATGAAAACGACCATCGAGTTGATCAAACAAGGCAGGAATCGCCGCAGAGGCAGATGGATCGCCGTGACGACGGCATTGGCCGTCTTGACGGCGGCTTTGTGCTGCGCCATGCTGCTTTTGGGCAACACGATCTATCCGGTCCGCGATGTGGCGGCCGTGCTACTGGGGGAAGACGTGAAAGGCGCCACCTTCGCCATTCGCACCATCCGGTTGCCGCGCATGCTGGCCGGATTGTTCGCGGGCTTTGCCTTCGGCATCGCCGGTTACGTTTTTCAAACGATGCTGCGCAATCCGCTGGCCAATCCGAATGTGATCGGGGTGACGGCCGGTTCGAGCGCGGCGGCGGTTTTTTGCATCGTTGTGCTGCAGAGCAGCAAAGCCTTGACTTCCGTCGCGGCCGTCGCGGCCGGTTTGCTGACGGTTCTGATCATTTACGGACTGGCCAGGGGCAAAACGTTTTCCATCGGCCGCCTGATCTTGGTCGGCATCGGGATTCAGGCGATGTGCAACTCGATCATTACGTATTTAATGATGATCGCCAAGGAACACAGCCTTCCCGCGGCGGTGCGCTGGCTGACGGGCAGCCTGAACGGGGTCAAGATGGAAGAACTTCCCGTGCTGATGTTGGCGTGCCTGATCTTGGTGCCGCTGATCTGTGTGCTTGGCCGGTCCCTTCTGATGCTCGAACTGGGGGAACAAACGGCGACGACGCTGGGGGTCCGTACGGATCGGACGCGTGTGCTCCTCATCGTCAGCGCCGTCGTATTGTCGGCCATCGCAACGGCGATTACCGGCCCCATTGCCTCGGTGGCGTTTCTGGCCGGGCCGATTGCCGTTCGGCTGGTCGGCACCGGCACCGCTAACGGCATCCCTGCCGGTCTGGTCGGGGCCGCGTTGGTTCTGGCGGCGGATTTGGCGGGGCAATTTGCCTTTCCGGTCAAATTCCCCGTTGGGATCATCACGGGCATCATCGGAGCGCCTTATTTGTTGTACCTGTTGGTCAGAATGAATCGGAAAGGGGCGTTCTGAACATGAGGAGCCATACCTTTGAGGCCAGACAGGTGGTTGCCGGTTATGGCGACAAAATGATTTTAAACGGCATCAGCCTCGAGATCCCCAGCAATCAGATCAGCGTCATCATCGGAGCGAACGGATGCGGCAAGTCGACGCTGTTAAAGACTCTGGCCCGAATTATCAAACCGGCGTCGGGCGAAGTGAGGTTGGACGGCCAGCCGCTTCAGGCGTATCCGTCGAAGCGGTTGGCCCGGGTGGTGGGTTTGCTGCCGCAATCGCCCATCGTACCGGAAGGTATTACCGTGGCGGATCTGGTGGGGCGGGGCCGCTTCCCCCATCAATCGCTGTTCGGAACGTGGAGCAAAAGGGACTATGAAGCGGTAGCGGAAGCCATGGAAATTATGGACATTGCTCCATTGGCGAACCGGCATGTGGATGAGTTGTCGGGCGGCCAACGGCAACGGGTGTGGATTGCGATGGCGTTGGCGCAACAAACGGACATTTTGCTGTTGGACGAACCGACGACCTTTTTGGATATCACGTACCAGATCGAAATTCTGGATCTGCTCACGGACTTGAACCGCAAGTACGGCACGACCATTGTCATGGTTCTGCATGACATCAACCTGTCGGCGCGATATGCGGATTATATCTTTGCCTTGCGGGAAGGCCGGCTCGTGGCGGAAGGCAAACCGTCCGAAGTGATTACGAGCCAATTGATCAAGGACGTGTTCGGGCTGGATTGCATGGTCGTCCAGGATCCGGTCTCGAACTCGCCTTCGGTCGTGCCGATCGGACGCCATCATGCCGGCGGAAGGGTTTTGCTGGAGGCGAGCCGGTGAACGACGGATGGGGGAACCATTCCACACGCGGCGGCACGATTCGGCCCCGCCCTGGATGTAAAAAACGGTTCGGTGACCTTCCCGCAAAAAAGTTCAACGATGCGAAAACGATTCGGTCCGGCAAGCGCGGCAAAGGCAGCCGAAACGCGCCGGTTAAAAATAAAAGGGGCTCAGTTCCTCGGTCAGCACCGCCACAACCAGCGACAAGACAACGGACACCGCGATCTGTTTCACGTTTTTGAAGAACAGGGCGCACAGAACCCCATACATGATGAGTTCTTCCACGTAATTTACGTGCATGTAATATTGGCCCATCCCCAATGCAAGACTCAACAACAAGCCCATGGGCAAGGCTGGCAGGAAGTATGCCAGACGGGCGTCGTGTTTGGCTTGCCAAACGATGATTCCCGCAAGGGGAGAAAGCAGCGCCAGGCTTCCCCAAAACACGAAATATTCGGTCGGGAAGAAACCGAACAAATACGCGGAATAGAGATAATAGCTGATCAGCATGCCGGCCAGGAATGCAAAGGGATTGACCGCGGCTCGGATCATGGATTTGCTGCGGGCGGCGATGATGGCGGCAATCAGCACCCATATCCCCAGTCGGGTGAAAAGGGTGGAAACATGGTGCAACGCGCGGGTATGCCAACTACCATCGACGGCAACCGTGTCCAGATATTTGGCCAGCGTGCCCAGGAAAACCCCCAGGATCAAACATTTTATGGAATCCGGGATCCTCTTCCACATCATCATCTTCCCCCTCGCGAGCGCGACAACCATTCTTCCCATTATATCACGTGAGTCTCCCGGGGAAGCGGAACCCGTCCTTAACAAAAAAACAAACAAGCACCCGTTTCCCGCGGAAACAAGGTGCTTGCCTGCAAACGGGGCGAGCTTCAGCTCCCCGCTTCCAGGAGTTCGATCACTTTCCTGGCCGCCGACTCGCCCGACTGCGGATTTTGGCCGGTGACCAGCTTGCCGTCCACCTGCACGTGATCGGACCATTTCGGAGCGGCCACGAACTGCGCGCCGTTTTCCCGCAAGCGGTCTTCCAGGAGGAACGGCATCAAGCGGTCCAACTGAACGGCCCGTTCCTCGTCATTGGTGAGTGCGGTCACCCTTTTGCCCTTGACCAGATATTCGCCGGAAGAGAGCTTCACATGCACGAGACCGGACGGACCGTGGCAGACGGCCGCGACCACGCGATCGGACTCGGCAAACTCCCGGACTCGGGTCTGCAGCACGGCATCGTCGGGGAAGTCAAACATGGTTCCGTGGCCGCCCGGGAGGAACAGCGCGTCAAATCCCTCCGCCGATACTTCGCGGAGCGGGAGTGTCGCTTCCAGTTCCCGAATGGCGTCTCCCCATTTCGCCCGATTTTCCTCGGTGAGACTGCGCGGGTCGATGGGCGCTTGGCCGCCTTTGATGCTGGCGACCGTAATCTGATACCCTTTTTCCTTAAAAATGGCGTAAGGTTCCGCGAATTCCGACAACCACAGGCCGGTTTTATGGCCTTCCCCGAGCTCCGCATGACTGGTAACGACCATCAAAACACGCTTTTGTGCCATTCTCGATCCTCCCTCCTGGTTTCCGAAGGACGACACAACCGGTTGTGCTAATTGCAGTATATGGTTCCCATTGCTATTATTCAAATAATACAAAATGGGGTGGTGTATAAAAAAATTTATGGCCAACTTTGAGTGGTACCGATCCTTTGTCGCGATCTACCGCCATGGTTCCATCTCCGCCGCGGCGATGTCCCGGTTCATGACGCAGCCCGCGCTGAGCCAGCACCTGGCGGCCCTGGAAGCGGAAATCGGCGAACCGCTCTTTCGCAGAACCCCTCGACAGATGGTTCCGACGGAAAGGGGCCGCATGTTGTACGCGCAGATCGTCCAGGCGGTTGACCGGCTGGAAAAAGTCAGCGGTGATTTCAGCCGTCCCTCCGCTCCTCCCATTTTGCGAATCGGGGGGCCCGCCGAATGCATCCATGCATACTTGATCGCCAGATTGCCGGAAAATCCGTATACGATCTCCTTTACGTTTGGCGAGACGAAGCCGCTGATTCAAGCCCTGAAAAACAACGACATCGATCTGCTGATTGCCACCCAGCACGTAGCCACTTCCGGAATCATTTTTTCCCGGCTGATGACGGAGACGTTCAAACTGGTGGGGAACCGGCCGATCGACAGGACGGACGACCGGGAAGCCATGCGGGCGCGCCTGGAGCGGATGGACTGGATCGGTTACGCCTCCGATTTGCCGATTATTCGCCGATTCTGGTTTGCCGCGTTCGGAGAACGGTGCACGCTGAAGCCCAAGATCATTGTTCCCGATCTGCGCGTGATCAAATCACTGGTCATCGCGGGATACGGGATCAGCGTACTGCCGGATTATTTGATTGCCGAAGATTTGAAAAAAGGCGTTTTGCACGAACTGTGGCAGCCTCCCCAGGCGGTGCAAAACGATTTGTGGCTGGCTTACCGCTCTTCCGACGGCGTGGATTCGACCTTCATGGCCTTCGTGGATGCCTGGCTCCGCAACCCCCGGTGATCAGGATGCATCCCATGGCGCATGACGATGACCGTGTGGCATTTTCACCATAGGAAAGGGATGGAACATGAGCAAACACAGGATTTACACCATGAGTTTTGCGAAAGTCTACTCCCAGTATGTGGCCAAGGCGGAGAAAAAAGGGCGCACCAAAGCGGAAGTGGACGAAATCATCCGCTGGTTGACCGGATACAGCCAGGAAGAGCTGGAACTTCATTTGGAAAAACAGACGGACGTGGAGACCTTCTTTGCGGAAGCTCCCCGGTTGAATCCTGCACGGACTTTGATCAAGGGCGTGGTTTGCGGCGTTCGGGTGGAAGAGATCGAAGAGCCGCTCATGCGGGAAATTCGCTATCTGGACAAGCTCATCGACGAGCTGGCCAGGGGCAAGGCGATGGAGAAGATTTTGCGAAAATGAAACGGGGGGCCTGGAATTGAGCGGGCGAGCCCGGTACGTTCTTGAATAACCGCGCTTTCCGTGTTAAATTAATGGTAAGTAGTAAGTAATAAGTAGTAAGTAGTAAGTAATGAGCGGTAAGTTGTCTCCATCATCCCATGCAGTGGAGGGATCCGCCATGCAAGAACCGTTCACCCTCGCCCAAGAGTTCGTTCTGTTGGCCTCTGACGCGGCCACCCATGGACGGAGGAGACCGGGACGCGCCCACTTGCAGACGTACGCGGTGGGAGCCGTCCTTATCGGGTTGTTGGCCGAGGAAGCGATCCGGATCGAAGAAAAGAGGAAGCTCGGCGTCGCTCGGCATCATATCGAAGGGGACGAAGCCGCACGGATCATGCTGCGAAAACTCGGGCAGTCCAAAAAGAGAACACTGAAGCAATGGATCCAATCGTTCTATTCACGGAGAAAAGACCGGTCCGAGGTGTTTCAGGCCGTCGTGAAGCCTCTTCTCCGCAACGGGGATTTGAGGGAAGAAAAGTATCGAATTTGGTTCCTGTTCCCCGCGACCCGGTACGTGCCGTCCGCGGCATCAAAGGACCGCATCGTCCAGCGCATTCGCGCGGAATTGCTGGAGGAGGGACCCGTCACCCGGCAAACCGCTTTGTTGACGATGATGCTGGACATGAGCAAACTGCTGAAAGCTTATTTTTCCGATTATGAACAACGCGAGCTGAGGAAACGCCTGCAACGTCTGCAGGAAGAGCAGGGCGACAACTGGAAATCGATTCTCCAGATTCGGAAAGCCATTGAAGAACTTTATGCCGTCTATGTGTCGGTGACGACGGCGGCTGCGTCCTGACGGGGAGACGCCATGTCGCGACGCAGAAGTTGGGAAACGATCCTGCAGGCGGAGTATGTGACGATCAGCGAGTTGGTGCAGCTTTCCGGCATGCGTTACAGCACCCTGAAATACTACACCGAGATCGGACTTCTTCCCTTCCATCAGCTTGACGAAGGCCTCACGCGCCGCTATCCCAGGGTGCAAGCCCTGGAGCGGCTGGAGGAAATCCGGGCGCTGAAGGAACGGGGCTTGACCATCCAGCAAATCGTCGATCATTTTCAGGGGAAATCTGCAAAATAGGCGGCGGTGAAGGCGAGATTTGCCGGGCCCGATGGCCGGCGGGCCGGCGGAAAGATCTTGGGACCGGCACTGGAGGGGATCAGCATGTCATACCGGTTTGTTGGGATGGCGGGAGTCGCCGGCACGTTGCTCCGGTATTATATCGGATTATGGGTTCAACAAACGATCCCGCAAACGCCGTTTCCCGTCGGCTCGTTGACCGTCAACCTGGCTGGCTGTTTCGCCCTGGGGTGGTTCTCCTGGTGGGCGCTGGACAGGTCTGGTTGGGATTTCTGGCGGGAAACTGAACGAAGGCGGAGGTTGTTTTAAACGGACCGAAATTTTTCATGAATATGGGCAATCCGTTCGCGCATACTACGGTGCAGAAAATTGGTGGGCAACGGTGGTCTTTGTTCCTGATCGACTGGCTCGTCCGATGGCGGAGGACACGGCACGACATACGCGATTTGGAGACGAGGAATATGTTTCAACATTACACGGAAGAAACATATTTGAACCGTGCCCGGGATCTGAAGCTGTTTTATCGGATGTGGGTCCCCCCCGAACCGAAAGCGCTGATTCTTTTTATCCATGGCGCAGGAGAACATTCCGGAGCGTATGCGCACATCGCCGCGGAATGCCTGCAACGCCGCATCGCCTTCGCCGCCCCCGATCTGCGCGGATTCGGCCGGTCGGAGGGAAAGCGGGGTTATGTCCGGCATTTCGGGGAGTACCTCGATGACCTGGACGAACTGATCGGCCTGCTCTACACCCGGTATCCGGAGTTGCCGATTTTTTTGTTCGGCAACAGCCTGGGCGGGCTGGTCGCCATCCGGTACGTGCAGCAGTATTGCAACAAGGTCACCGGGGTCATCCTGTCCGCTCCCGCGCTCGGAATCGGCGTGAAACTGCCGGGCTTCCTGCAAAAGCTCATTGAACTCGTGTCGCTGCTCGCACCGGAATGGCCGGTGGAATTCATCAAATGGAACGGCATGCTGCGAAAACTGAAGTGGCTTCAGGCGCATCTGCCCGAGTGGACGGCCGACATGTTTGATGACCCCCTAGCCACGATCCGCTACACGCCCCGCTGGTTTACCGAGCTGTTGCGCAACGGCACCAAGGCGTTGTCGGAAGGGGATCGGTTTCAATCTCCCCTGTTGTGCATTTACGACCGGTACGACACGGTTGTCAACGCCAAACGGATCGAGCGGTTCGTGGACAGCGTCGCTTCCGGGGAAAAAGCATGTTCAGTGTATGACAGGGGCGGTCATCAGCTTTTGCACGACGGTGAAGTGCTGCGGCATGTGTTTCAATGGCTGGAAATGCGGTGCTTGCGGCCGGATTGTGTCAGAGGGCCCTGAGGAATAAAGAAAAGACGGAGGCGTGAGGCCTCCGTTTTTATTTTTTTACGAATTGATCCGTTTCTTGTTCTCGTATGCCAGCGATACCAACGCCACATAGAACGGCTGGATGTTGAACCTTTTGGCGAACTCGAATTTGTAACTCGCCGTTTGCACGTTGTTTGTTTTGTAGTAAGGCGATGTGATGTAATGGATGGTGATTTCGCTGTCGTCAAAGCCGGTGCCCGCGGTTTCCATGGTCACGTCGTAGATGGAGTCCAGATCGATGGAGGCGACCCGCGTTTTTTTGCCGGTCACTCCTTGGTGGTCGAATAGAATCAGCCTCCGGTTCGTCAAAATGAACGTGTCGCGGATGAGCCGGAACCCCATGTGGATGGTTTCCTCGGGCATGAGATAGGCACCGTATTGCTGTTGCAGTTCCGGTACCGGAATTTCCGAATAGTTGCCGAACAGTCCGCTGAGGAGCGACATGGCCGAACCTCCCGGCAAGTCTTTTTTGGGCGAAATCCCTTTCGATTACACTTATTCGATACCTTTTTGTGGAATCCCTTCGCCGGGATCTTTCAATTTTTCGCCGGCCGTGCGCGGGGTAGACAAGTCGGCGATCGCGAACCTTTTTAAAATTGATTTAAAATTAAAAATATTTATAATTAAAATTACACGAGAAGGCAGATCTTGCTAATCCCGCGATCGGATCGCTGTCACTCCCCAAAAGAGGAGACCGTGACCTCATGAATCATGCGCTGGTTATCGGCGGTTCCGGCATGCTGTCCGGCGTTTGCTTGTGGTTGGCCCGGCAGGGCCATCAGGTTTCCGTGATCGGCCGGAATCCGCAGAAGTTGCGGCGTCTTGGCGATCAACACCCCAATATTTTCGGCGTTTCGGCGGATTATACGCGGGAAGCGGAGTTCGCCGGGAAATTGCATGAGTTAATGAAACAGCGGGGTCCCGCCCGTCTCGTGGTGGCCTGGATCCATGACGATAAGGAGCGGGTCATTCGCCAAACAGCCGAAGCCATACTGCAGGCGGGCGACCCCCGTTTTGCGTGGCATCTGTATCATGTGTTGGGCAGCAGTTCGAATCTGGAGGAAATTTTAAGGACGGTGCCGGTGCCCGATGCCTGCACCTATCATCAGATTCAACTGGGCTTTGTCATCGAAGGGGAACGATCCCGTTGGCTGACCCATCAGGAAATCAGCGACGGCGTGATCGCATGCATCCGGGACGGCCACCGGCGCCACCTGGTCGGCACATTGGAGCCCTGGAGCAAAAGACCCTGAATGCGAGGCATCGCGGGAGGGAGGTGAGCGGGATGAACGGAGTGAAATTTGGAAGCGTTACCATCGGCGTGCGGGACATGCGTGAATCCGTCCGGTTTTACCGGGATGTGATGGGATTTGCCGTTGTCAGCGAATCGGAATGGTTCTCGGAATTGGAATTTGAAGGGTTCCGGCTGTGCCTGCATGTGGCCAACGAGCACATGCCGCCGGCGACGGGCATCAGTCTGGAATTCCGTTGCGCCAACCTGCACGAAACGTATGAGGCATTCAAGCGCATGGGCGTAGAGATCACGCCGCCGCGGCTGGAAGAGGGGATGACCCACGAATCGTGCACGGTGACGGATCCCAACGGCAACAGCGTCATGCTGATGGCGGGCGGATAAACGTTCCGTTTGCGGGGGTATCTCCCCCGTCACGGGCGCGGCTGCGTTCGGCGGGCATCGTCCAGGTTCAGGCGCGGCGCCCCTTTTTTATGAGGGGGAATAAGAGCCGCGAATTGAATCCGCCCGTCTTACAACCTGTAAAGGGGATGGATGGCGTGATCGAAGTGGTGCGGGCGACCCCCGCCCATGTGGCGGGCATCTGCCAGGTCTGTGCGGACGGCTATCGGGCGACATACGCGGATCTGTGCACGCAAGAGTACATTGAACGGGTCATCCGGGAATTTTACAACGAGGAGCGGGTGCTGAAGGAAGTCACGGAAACCGGCCGGGAATGGGGCGGCTATTTTGTCGCCGTGGAGAACGGCCGGGTGGTGGGCGCCGGTGGCGGCGGGATGACCGGCGAGCGGACCGGAGAATTGTTCGTGTTGTACGTGGCGCCCAACCGGAGAAACGAGGGCATCGGCACCCGGCTCCTTGACGCGATTACCCGGCAGCAGAAGGGATACGGCGCAACCGAGCAATGGGTGTCGGTGCTCAAAGGCAATATGAAGGGCATACCGTTTTATGAAGCCAGAGGATTTGTCTATCAGTACGAGCGGCCGGCTTACGCAAACCGGGATGGAGATTCTTACGTTTCGTTGAGGTACAAAAGGTTGATCTGATTTGGCCGGAAGGAAACGGAAGGACTTGGACAAGGGGATCGCACGAAATGGAAATGAACGACAAAAATGGGGTTTACAACTTGGTGCCCCCTTGTTATAATACCCTCAAAATAAAGTAAACATATAGGAATTATAAAAATAGATCGACTGGGGATCCACCAGATCACTGGAGGCCTTTACCGGGACGAAGACGCCCGCTGTAAAGGCCTCCTTGGTTTTTGGATCAAGTCCGAACGGAGGAAGGATCATGAAGTCGATGTCCAAAAGGTTGGCCGCGCTGCTCGTCGTCGCATTGCTGTCCGGATGTGCGGGAGAAGAGGGGAAGATAACCGGCTTCGGCGGCACGCGGCATTCGAAGGACGCGCATACGGTGCTGCGCTATCTGGGTTCCTCCGGCAGCGTCGGTTTTCACGAATTGGCGGAGGACCTGGGGTATTTCCCGACGATCCGTCTCAAGGCGGTCGGGGAATCCGTCGGCGGACCGCAGAGCATCCAGCTCACCGCCACCGGAGACATCGATTTCGGCAGCTCGTTCAACGGCGCGATTATCAAGGCCATTGCCAACGGGGCCCGGATCCGGGCGGTGCTCGGCTCCTACGGCAGCGACGAGCTGAGTCCGATGGGGTTCTATGTGCTGGAAGACAGTCCGATCCGTTCGGCGCGCGACCTGATCGGCAAGAAGGTCGGCATGAACATCCTGGGCGCGCACGCCGAGTTCATCCTGACGGATTTCCTGCGGCAGAACGGGCTGACGGAGGAAGAAATCGGCCAGGTCGCCATGCTCGTCATCCCGACCACGGAGGCGGAGCAGGCGCTGCGCAACCGGCAGATCGACGCGGCGGCGATGTCCGGCATCCATCGCGAGCGGGCACTGGATCGCGGCGGAATCCGCGAACTGTTCACCGACGTCGACTTGTACGGATCGTTCACGGCCGGCAGTTATGTTTTCTCCGAAAAAAGGATCGCCGCGCATCCGGACGTGGTCCGGGAATTCGTGGAGGGAACGGCCCGGGCGATCGAATGGGCGCGCGCCACCCCCCGCGAGGAGGTCGTCGCCCGGTTTGAAGCGATCATCCGCAAGCGGAACCCGAACGAAACGACGGAGGTGGTCCGGTACTGGAAGAGCACGGGCATCGCCTCCAAGGGCGGTTATATCGAGGAATCCGACTTCCGCGTCTGGCTGGACTGGCTGGTCAAAAACGGCGAACTGCAGGAAGGTGAAGTCACGCAGGACGATCTGTACACGAACGAATTCAACCCGTACCGCGACGAATTCCGGTAGGAGCGGGACGATCGGGACGGGAAACCGGGGAAACGGGGGGAATCAACACCGCGATGGGCATCGGGAACGAAAAAATTGTGTTTCACCACGTGAGCAAAACGTTCCACGTGCGAAATCCGGCACGGGGAAAGGGGGCGTTCACGAAATTTACGGCGGTAAAAGACGTGAACCTGGCGGTGCGGGACGGCGAATTCCTGACGATCGTGGGACCGAGCGGCTGCGGCAAGTCCACCTTGCTGGAGATGCTGGCCGGTCTGCTGCGTCCCTCCTCGGGGCGCATATTGCTGGACGGGCGGGAGGTGACCGGCCCGGGGCTCGATCGCGGCATCGTGTTTCAGCAGTACGCCCTGTTCCCGTGGAAAACCGCGCGCGGCAACGTCGAAAGCGGCCTGGAAGCGAAGGGCGTTCCCCGCAAGGAACGGCGCGAACTGGCCGAACACTACCTCGCGCTGGTCGGGCTTGCGGGATTCGCGGCCCGGTATCCGCACGAGCTGTCGGGCGGGATGAAGCAGCGCGTGGCCATCGCCCGCAGTCTGGCCTACAACCCGGACGTGCTGTTGATGGATGAGCCGTTCGCCGCCCTGGACGCGCAGACGAGGGAGACGCTGCAGGGCGAGCTGCTGCGCATCTGGGAACATACGAAAAAGACCATCCTGTTCATCACCCACGGGATCGACGAAGCGGTGGTGCTGGGGCAGCGGGTCGCCATCATGTCGGCCAGGCCAGGCACGATCCGGCACGTGGTCGACAATCCGCTGCCATCGCGGCTTGCGGAGAAGGATCTTCGCGCACATCCGGTGTTTGTCGAGGTCCGGCACCACGTCTGGCAGTTGCTGCAGGAGGAGACCCGCCGCCAGGATGCGGTTTTGGCAAAGGAGGTGAGATGAAATGGAAACCGCGGAACAACCGTATGCCGCCCCCCTGCCCAAGGCGGGATGGAACGTGCGCGCGCTCCTTCCGGGGCTGAAAAAGGTGCTGACCCAGACCGTCGTCATTCTCCTGTTCCTGATTCTCTGGGAAGCGGCGCCCCGCCTGGGATGGGTGGATGCGGCCTTTTTTCCGCCGCTTACCCGGGTATTGCAGGCGTGGTGGAAGATGGCGGTCTCCGGGGAACTGTTCGGTCACTTCAGGGCCAGCATCCTGCGTTCGGTCAGCGGGTTCGTCCTCGCCTTGCTGATCGCCATCCCCTTGGGGCTCGTCATCGGTTGGTACCGCACGGCCAAGGACCTGCTCAACCCGATTCTGGAACTGTTCCGCAACACGGCGGCCCTGGCGCTGCTTCCCGTATTCATGCTGCTGTTCGGCATCGGGGAGACGTCCAAGATCGCCATCGTCCTTTTCGCCTGTACGTGGCCCATCCTGCTGAACACGATCGCCGCCGTCCGCAACGTCGATCCGCTGCTGGTGAAATCGGCCAGGTCGCTGAATTTTTCCCCGTTTCAACTGTTTTGCAAGGTCGTTTTGCCGGCATCGGTTCCGACGGTGTTCACCGGTGTGCGGATGGCGGGAACCAGCGCCGTGCTTGTGCTGATCGCGGCCGAAATGGTGGGGGCGAAGCAGGGGCTGGGGTATTGGATCACGTATGCGCAGTACAACTTCCTCACGCCCGAGATGTACGCCGGCATCCTGACCATTTCCTTGCTCGGCCTGGCCATCAATCAGTTGCTGGTGTCGCTGGAGCGGAAATTTTCCGCGTGGAAGACCCATTCCCGTGATTGAGTTGAAGAAAGGAGAGGAGACCGTCCCATGACCAACCGTCGTGAAATGAAACTGGGCGCCTTTTTCATGATTCCGGGTCACCATGTGGCCGCCTGGCGCCATCCGGAAGCGCGGAAGGAGAATCTGCTGAACTTCGAATTTGTGAAGCGGCTGGCGCTAACGGCCGAACGGGGCAAGTTCGACATGATTTTTGTGGCGGACCGGTACGCCGTTCAGGACGCCCCGCGCCTCTCGGAACAGCGGGTGCACGTCAGCTTCGAACCGTTTACGTTGATGGCGGCGCTGGCCGCGGTAACGACCCGGATCGGCCTGGCGGCCACCGTGTCGACAACGTACAACGAACCGTTCAATGTGGCCCGCAAGTTCGCCTCTCTGGATCATCTGAGCAACGGCCGGGCGGCCTGGAACGTGGTCACCAGCGGCAAGGACGCGGAAGCGCGCAATTTCGGACTGGCGAAACATCCGCTGCACATGCTCCGGTACCAACGGGCCGAGGAATTCGTGGACGTGGTGAAAAAACTTTGGGACAGTTGGGAAGACGACGCGATCGTGTACGACAAGGAGCGCGCGCAGTTTGCGGACGTGTCCAAAATTCATACGATCGACCACAAGGGCGACTGGTTCTCCGTGGCCGGCCCGCTGAACATCGCGCGTCCCGTTCAGGGCCATCCGGTCATCATCCAGGCGGGATCATCCGACAGCGGCCGGGAACTGGCCGCACGCACGGCGGAGGTGATCTTCACCGCCTGGCAGACGCTGGAGGAAGCGCAGGCGTTCTACGCGGATGTCAAGGGGCGCATGCTCAAGTACGGGCGTTCCCCTGACGACCTCAAAATCATGCCCGGCGTGTTTCCGATCATCGGCAGAACCGAGGCTGAAGCCGAGGAGAAAAAGCGGCAGCTTCTGGATCTCATTCCGGAGGAAGCGGGCGTGGCGCTTCTGTCCGCGATGATCGGCGTGGATTTGAGCGGCTATCCGGTGGACGGACCGTTGCCGGAATTGCCGGGGGTGGACGAGATCAACGGCGGGAAAAGCCGCTTCCAGTTGCTGAAAGATGCGGCCGACCGGAACGGTTTCACGATCCGCCAGCTCTATCAACATATTGCCGGGGCCCGTGGACATCGGGAAATCGCGGGAACGCCGGAGCAGATTGCGGACCAGTTGCAGGAGTGGTTCGAGAACGGAGCGGCGGACGGTTTCAACATCATGCCGCCCTACTTGCCGGGGGGACTGGAAGATTTCGTCGACTTGGTGATTCCGGAGTTGCAGCGGCGCGGCCTGTTCCGGACGGAATACACGGGCAGCACGCTGCGGGAACATTTGGGGCTGAAGCGTCCGTTGAATACGGTGCTGCTGGAAAAAGCGAAAGAGAAAGAGGCGATTTGAGGCCCTTGTCAGCCTCCTCCCCTTCGCTCAGAAGATGCGGCGTGCCGCTTTCGCCCGTCCGGCGGATCGGCGGGGAATGTCGCCGGTCAGGGTTGACCGGCGAAGACGGTCAGCTTATCCAGCAGCCGCGCGGCGTCGTCGTCCACGATCAGGGCGCGGCGGGTATCCGGGGGCATGAAGGCTTGTTCCGTCATATGGTCCAGCAGCGCCAGCAACGGATCGTAGTAGCCGTCGATGTTCAGGATGCCGCACGGTTTGCGATGGAGACCGATGTAGTGCCACGAGAACACCTCGAAAAATTCCTCCATCGTCCCAAGTCCCCCCGGCAGCACGATGAAGCCGTCCGCGAGTTCGCCCATTTGGCGTTTGCGCTCGTGCATGTTTTCGACAATGACCAGTTTCGTCAGGTTGCCGTGGGCGATTTCCCGATCCCTGAGGAACGTCGGGATGATGCCGATGACTTGGCCGCCGGCCTCCAGCGCGGCGTCCGCGAGCGCGCCCATCAGGCCCGCGTGGGCACCGCCGTACACCAGCGTGAGGTTTCGCCGGGCCAGTTCCCGCCCCAGTTGCACGGCTCCTTCCCGGTAACGTGCCGAGTTCCCGTAACGGGAGCCGCAAAAAACGGTAATGTATTGCATCGACTCGCCTCCGTTTGCACGCATCCATTCCGGGGATACCGGATCTTTCCGTTCATCACCTGGAAAACCTGCCAACATTGCAGGCCGGGCAGGAGATCCCCGGAAGGCTGCAAGTTAAAGCCAGTTAAAAGGATACCATAAGTTTTCCGCCATGCTGAACGTTGTCCGGCGAAATTTAAAATCGTTAAAGGTTTAGGTCATAAAAATAGCCGCCGCCGTTCGATCGGGAATCGGCCGATTGGCGGCGGTTTTTTTGTGCGGTTGGCCAACGCTACCGTGCGCTTCCGTTTTACGCTTCCGCTTCCACCGGCTGCAGCGGGTGGTTGTTCAAGATTTGTTCGACTTCTTCGTAGCCGGTCGGGAACTCGTGATTGTACCGCGCCGGGAGAGCGAAGACGTACCGCGAGTTGCGGCCCAGTTCGCTGGGGCCGACGGGGGCGGCGCCGATGTGGAATTTCTCCTGTGTAAGGGCGTCCCATTGGTCAAGCGTGAACACCATGATGGGGATGTCCTGCCGCGGCTGTTTTTCCGTCCATTTCGGATGCCGGATGGACAGGATCGGGCCGGACTCGATTACTTTGCCTTGGGACGATTCCTCCAGGGACAAGCCCTCCCACTCGCTGCGGACAATCTTGTAACCTTTCCATCCGGCGGGCAACGTAAAGCGGAATCCGTATTCGTCGTTTTCGTAAACCACGGTCCCGCCCGTGGTATCTGCGGGGCCGGCGCTTCCGGCCTTTTCGTCGGCTTTTCCGTTTTCGGCGCCGTTTGCGGTGGCATCCCCGGAGCCCGCGGCATCGTCCGCATACGCGCCCAGCTCGACCGCGTCAATCAGCCAGCGATCGTCGAATTTTCCGATTTCCAGCGTGATGGCCCGCTTCGCGGCGACGGCAGCCGATTCCGTGTCCGCACCCGCGGTTTCACCGGCCTTCGCATCGGCTTCGTTGCCGCCGGCGTTTCCGCTTCCGGCGCTTGCCAACTCAATGATCTCGCCTTCCACCCGGTAGCGGTCGTCCGCCGTTTTTTCCACCGCCAACACGTCGATCCGTTCCGGCCACGGGCTGGATACGAGCCGTCCGGGCGCTTGTTCCGGATCGTTCTGCCATTTCTCCAGCAAGGAGGGGGAAACAAACTCGCCGTAATGCGTCTGCAGACTGTTTCGCACGTCCTGCTCGGGGGCGAGCAGCGATACCATCTTGAGCTTTTGGCCGAACGCCTCCACAAGGCTTTTGACCTCTTGCCGTTCCGCCTCTTCGGCCGCTTGCGTCGCTCCGGTTTCCTGCTGCGTTTCCCCGGACGGCGGTGTCCCCTGAACGGCATGGGCATCCCCGCATCCGGCCAGTACGGCGCTCAACAGCAGCAACGAAGCAACCCGTCCCGTTTTCATCCTTGGCTTCTCTCCTTCGGTGTTTTTCCTTATAGACGACGGGGGATCGCATTAGGTTTCCCGTTTGTACATATTCCATAATTTTGGGTTTTTGGTCTGGGGCGGGTTTTGGGGATTCAGGGCTCTATGGATTTTTGGGATTTTAAAAAAGAAAACGGATCGGAGGGACTGCGGCCGTACCGCCGGCGGAGAAGCCGCCTATTGATCCGGTTGACAACGGATGAACATTGGAAGACAATGGGTGAAGCCGACGAACCGGTTGTTTCTGACCGCGCCATGGCGTTTTTTTGTCGTTCAAAAAGGAGGGATCGTCATCCGATGCAATCCAAAGTTTTGGACGAACAAACGTCGAATGGGAGGAAGCCCGCCATAAGGCGCCCGCTCGTCATGAGCGTGCTGCTGGCCGCTTCCTTCGTGTCCCTGCTCAATCAGACGCTGCTCATCGTGGCGATTCCGCCGATCATGAACGAATTCGGCATTCAGCCGAATCAGGGCCAATGGATCACCACCGCCTTCATGTTGATGAACGGCATCATGATTCCCGTGACGGCGTTCCTGATCGAAAAATACGGCAATCGTTCGCTGCTTATTTTTGCCTTGGGCATATTCAGTTTTGGGACCCTGCTCGGGGCGGTGGCCCCCAATTTCGCAGTATTGCTTCTGGCAAGAATCACCCAGGCGATGGGAGCCGGCATTCTGATGCCCCTCATGCAAACCGTTCTGCTCACCATCTTTCCGCCCGACAAGCGCGGCGCCGCCATGGGGATGGCCGGTTTGGTCATGGGTTTCGCGCCGGCGATCGGCCCGACGCTGGGCGGCTGGATCATCGGGCACGGCTCCTGGAGGCATTTGTTCTATATGGTGCTGCCGATTGCGCTTGTTGTTTTGGTGGCTTCCATCGCGTTGATGAAAAATGTCATTGAACGAAAACCGCGCGTCGTGGATCCCTTTTCCATCGTGTTATCGACCATCGGATGGGGCGGCCTGCTGTACGGGTTCAGCATGATCGGTTCCGCCGGTTGGAGTGACGCTGGCGTGACCGTGAGTCTGTTGGCCGGGGCTGTGTCGTTGACGCTCTTTATTCGCCGGCAACTGGCAAAGGATGAGCCCATGCTCAATTTCCGCGTGTTCCGCTACCCGGTGTTCACGCTCACGACCGTGCTCGCCGTGCTCATGTTCGCTGTACTCATCGGCACGGAGACGCTGTTGCCGATGTACGTGCAGAATGTCCGGGGCGCTTCGCCGCTGGTGTCCGGCCTCATGCTGCTGCCCGGCGCGCTGGCAACGGGGGGGCTTGCGCCCGTGGCCGGGCGGCTGTACGACCGGTTCGGCGCACGCGGCCTGTGTATCGTCGGCTTTGCCCTCATGGCGACCGGCACGATCCTGCTGTTCAACATCGGCATGGAAACCGGCTATGGTCTGATTGCAGTCATGTTCCTGATCCAAATGTTTGGCGTCGCTCTGCTCATGCCTCCGCTGATGACCGCAGGCATCAATGCGCTGCCTTTCCAATGGATCGCCCACGGCACCGCCATGAACAGCACGATCCGCATGGTGGGCGGCTCCATTGGCACCGCCATCATGGTGTCGGCGATGAGCAAGGCGGCCGGGCTGGCGCAGGCGGAGGCGGCCGATCCCGCGTTTGCCGGCCTGACGGGGATCAAGGCGGGAGTTGCGGCCGCGGCGGTCATGGTGCTGGCCGGGTTGATTGCATCCTTTTTCCTGCGGGAGAAGGTGAAGCAGGAATTGGCGGTGGAGTGAAGAAAGCGGCTGTCGTGCTGGACAGCCGCTTTTTCTTTATGGGCGGGTTAGAATCCCGGGGATTATGCCAGCGGATTGATGTACGTCCCTCCCGAAATCATGAGGATAAAAACGAAAAGCGGGACATTTACCCGGGCGATTTGATTGCGAAATACTTAAGATAACAGACTTATCCAATTCAAATCTTTACGGAAAGGAGATGGGCTCGTTGTTACGGAAAGCGCTTTCTTGTCTATTGGCGATCAGTCTGGCGTTCGGTTTCGTGCCGGCCGCACATGCGAAGGAATCGCCGTCCGACCCGTCCGACCTTCACGGACACTGGGCCGCCGCGTGGCTGGAGAAATGGGCGGCCAAAGGGTTCCTGACCGGCTATCCCGACGGCACTATGCAGCCGGACCGGAAGATGACCCGCGCGGAATTCGTAAAGCTCGTCAATACCGTGTTCGGATTCAGCGAGAAAAGCGGGGAGACGTTCAAGGACGTGGAGGCCGGCGCGTGGTATGCGGAACCGATCGCCGCGGCCCGTCAGGCCGGATACATATCCGGATACGCGGACGGCAGCTTCCGGCCGAAGGAGCCGATCACCCGGGAGCAGGCGGCGCATATGCTCGCCGGGCTGTTTCGGTTGTCCGCGGAGGGGGAAGGCGGTCTGTCTTCGTTTTCCGACCGGGATCTCGTCAGCCCGTATGCGCGGGAGGCGTTGGCGAGTCTGGCCGGCAGCGGGTATTTGCAAGGGTATGCGGACGGGACGCTTCGGCCGCGGCGGGCGCTGACGCGAGCGGAGGCCGTTGCGTTGCTGGACCGGATCGTTCCCCTGATTCTTGACCGGGCGGGCGTGTACGGCGGACGGCACCCGGAAGACGCGACGGCCGGAGAAAAGCTGCCGGACGTGCTCGAGGGCAATGTCCTGATCCGCGCGGACGGGGTTACGCTGGCGGATACGGTGGTGAACGGCAACGTCTATCTTGCCGCCGGCATCGGGGATGGCACCGCGCGTTTGGAACGGGTGACGGTCAACGGGACCGTGTTTGTGAACGGCGGGGGAGAACACAGCGTGTATCTGCAGGGTGTAAAGGCGGACCGGGTGGTGATTCACAAAAAGGGCGCGCCCGTGCGCGTGGTCGTCTCGGCCGCTTCCCGCATTCAGCAACTTGTGGTGGAGACGTCGGCCCGGGTGGAAGCGTCGGAAAACACCGAAATCGACGTCCTGCACATTCGGGAAGGCGCCGATGGCACTGCCATTGTGGCCCAAGGATCGATTAAACGGCTCAGAAACGAAGCCGATCGTGCGGAATTGAACGGACAGTCCTTGGAAAAAGGAGTGGAGACCGCGGTGGATCAAGGACAGATTCGGCAGCCGCCGGCATCGTCCGGACATGGGGGGACCTCCGGCGAAACGGGAAGCGGCCCCCCGCCCGGAAATGGCGGCCAGCCGGGCCATGGCCGGCCGGGGAACGGAAACCCGCCCGGCAACGATCAGCCGGGCGCCGACGAATGGACGCTGGTCTGGGCCGACGAATTCGACGGTTCCGGCACCAACCTGGATACGAACGGCGTCGATCTGGACAAATGGGGCTACCAGCTCGGCACGGGCGCCCAGTACGGCCTGATCGGCTGGGGCAACAACGAGCAGCAATACTACCGCGCCGAGAACGCCCGCGTGGAAGACGGCAAGCTGATCATCGAGGCCAGGAACGACGGGTATGGCGGCATGCCGTACACATCGGCGCGACTGTACACTGAGCCCACGTTTGCCAAGAAATACGGCAAATTCGAGGCGCGCATCAAACTGCCGAAAGGCCAGGGATTCTGGCCCGCGTTCTGGATGATGCCGGCCGAATCCAAGTACGGAGGCTGGGCGGCGTCGGGCGAGATCGACATCATGGAAGCACGGGGACGGATTCCGGGCGAGGTCAGCGGAGCGATCCACTTCGGCGGCAGTTGGCCGAACAATCAGCACGCGGGCGGAACGTACAAATTTGAAGACGGAACGGACATCGGCGATTTCCATGTGTACGGCCTGGAATGGGAGCCGGGCGAAATTCGCTGGTATGTGGACGGCAAGTTGTACATGACCTTGAACAACTGGTACAGCATCGGGCAGGATCAACCGGCCAAATACGCGTATCCCGCCCCGTTCGACCAGCCGTTCTACCTGATCCTGAACCTGGCGGTCGGCGGAAACTTCGACGGCGGCCGCGTGCCGGACGACGACATGTTCCCCGCCGTCATGGAAGTCGATTATGTGCGTGTCTATGAGCTGACGGGCCGGCCGTACCGGGAACCGGTGGAACCCGTTCTCGAACCGGAAGAATTGCCGCCTGACGCAAAGGCGCCGGTTAATGGAAATTACATTTATGACGTGAACTATGAAAACGGGTTTACCGAAGTGGCCGGCGCCGACGACGCACTGGATCCGCAATACTGGAATTTCGTTCACGTGGACGCGTTCCAGGGCCAGGGTTCCATTTCCGTCGAGGAACTGGACGGCGCCAAATTTGCCAAAATGAACATTACGGCGGGCGGCAACGCGGTGCACGCCATCCAGCTCATCCAGCATGTTCCCCTGGGCAAGGGAAGATGGTACCAGCTCACCTTTGACGCCAAGTCATCCGCCAACCGCACGATGTCCGTCAAATTCGGAGGCGGAGAGAACCGGGGCTGGACGCTGTATTCCGAGGCCTGGGAAGTTCAGCTTTCGGACCAGGTGCAGACTTACGAGTTGAAATTCCAGATGACGAAGGACACGGACATCCTGGCTCGGCTGGAATTCAACGCGGGACTGAACACCAACCCGGTGTGGATCGGGAACGTCAAGGTCGTCGAAATCGAGGCGCCGGACTTGTACCCGGACACGCCGAAAACGCCGCTGGGCGGCAACCATGTCTACAACGGCACCTTTGATCTGGGACGCATGGACCGGATGACCTATTGGCATTTCCTCGTGGACGACGCCAGCGGCGCGAGGGCCACGGCTTCCGTGGACGAATCCGCCCGCGAGCTGAAGGTGTCGATCGCGGCCGGAGGCGCCGACGCGGCGGCGGTTCGCCTGCAGCAGCCGGGCATAAACCTGCTCCGGAACAACGAATACAAGTTGACCTTTAAGGCCAGAGCCAGCCACAGCAGGACGATCGAAGTCGTGTTGCAAAACAAGGACGGCACCCGTTACACCGACCCGGTGACCGTTTCCCTGTCCACGACGATGGAAGAGAAAACGGCTCTGTTCACCATGAGCGATCCGAGCGATATTGACGGTGTTCTCGCATTCCTGCTGGGCGGCGCGGAAGGCGACGTCTATATCGACGATGTCGTGCTGGTCCGCACGACGAACAACATCGACCTTTCCGGGGTGAGCGTATTCCCGCTGCACAACGGGGATTTCGCCTCGGGGCTTGACCTGTGGAAAACGTACGCCATCGAAGGCGGCGCCGCCACCTTTGCCGTGGAAAACGGCGAGGCGAAAATCAGCATCACCGAGGTGGCCGATCAGCCGTACAAAATCATGCTGAACCAGGAGAACATGGCGTTTACGAACGGGATCACGTACGTGTTGGCCTTTGACGCCCGCGCCTCCCAACCGCGCACGATCGAGGCGGTTATCGACGATGCCGGCTATCGCCGGGTGGTCAGCGAAGCGGTCGACCTGACGACGGAAATGCGCCGGTTCACCTTCGAATTTACCATGACCAGGGATGATATCCTCAGCCTGAAATTCCTGATGGGCAACATCAACGGTTCCGCGGCGCTGGGCGCCCACGACGTGTGGATCGACAACGTGGTGCTGGAGATGAAGGACGCGCCCGTGAAGCGTCCGCCGTATTTGCGAACGGATCCTGAGCGCGATCAGGCCGGCCAACCGCTGGAACTGACCTTTGCCGATGATGAAGCGTGGCGCGGCGCCGTGCAGGCGATCCGGGTGAACGGCCAGGCCGTTTCGGCCGGTCAATACACCCTCGCCGCCGGGAAATTGACCCTGGACGGGGAACTGTTTGCGCAGGCCGGCACTTATCGCATCGTGGTGTCCGCGGAGGGGTACGCCGATGCATCGGTCACGGTGGAATTGATCGTGGACGAAAACCCGCTGTCCCATGCGACGTTCACCCGCAATCTGTCCGGCTGGCGGACGCATAACCAGGGCGATTACGAGCCGTGGGCCGGCCTGGCCACCTTTGCCGCGGTCAACGGAGAGGTCCGGGCGACGATCCATCAGGTTGGATGGGATCTCTGGCACATCCAGTTCTACAAAATCGGCATCGAATTGTCGCCGGGCGACTACATGTTGGAGATAGATTTGCGATCGGACCATGACCGGACGGTGCTCGTGGAACTGTCCCAAAACAACGTACCGGTCGTTTCCCAAACGTTCGACGTGGACGGCACGATGCGGACGTACGAAGCGGTGCTGCAAGTGCCGGCGGACGGCGTCTACAAGTTCATGATCGGGCTGGGGCGCAGAGCCGACGATCCCCAGCTTCCCGTCCCTTACAACGTTTACATCGACAATGTGAAACTGACCAAATTGACGGGCGACGCGGGCTGACGCCGCCGAGCCCGCACCCGGCACGGGCGGGCAGGCTGTGGCGACAACGGTGAAAGCCGGAATCCAAGGGAGCGCGAGCTCCCTTTTTTGCTTTTCAAGTTTACCAGCGACATAAAACGAACCCCCGGGGCCATACATTGGAGGTGAGGCTGTCGATTCCTTCCGGATGACTCCGATACTGCTGCCGGCCGGTTCGGCGACGGGAACCTGCGGACGATGATCTGTCGACAGGCTCAAGGGATGGATTTCCCGGGGGAGGGAATGACGTGTCCGATCCGTTCGTCGTCCGTTCGCTGGATGAGATCCGGTTTTGGTCGCGCATCATGAAGGAGCATTCGTTTTTCTTGCGTCTTGGCTTCCGAAGCGAGGATACGCAGCTCATCCAGGAGGCCAATCATTTTTATGCCACATTTGAGGCGATTGAAAGCAGAGCGCACACCTTCGACGCGGGAACGGATCCCCGGGTGATCCGGCGTTTCAATGCGGAGGTTCATGCCGCGGCTTCGCACATCTGGGCGTTCAAACGGAAGGTGCTCGGCCTGATCCTGCAATGCCGGCTTCCGGGGCAAAACAACTTCCCGCTGCTGGTGGATCATGTGAGCAGGGAAGCGAACTATTTCCGGAATCGGCTGGAGCAGCTCAACGCCGGACAACTGGACGCCCTGCCCGATGCGATTATCAACGAAAATGTGTTCTTCCTTCGGATCATGGCGGATCACGCCAAATTTATCAGCCATCTGCTTGACCCGTCCGAGCGGAAATTGGTGGAAATGGCGCGGGAATTCAGCGACGAATTTGATAAGTTGCTGTTTCAGGCAAGGGATCTGGATTCCATGCGCCCGCAATCCCAGACGGCTCCGATCCTCCATCAGTTCCTGGATCAGAACCGGGTTTCCGTGAAATCGCTGAGAGACTTCAAGAAAACGGCCCGCGAGCTGATCGAGGCGTGCCGGATCAAAAGCATCATCCACCCGCTGCTTGCCGACCATGTGTTCCGCGAAGCCGAACGGTTCCTGTACATCATCGACATGTTTGACCGCTATTTGACCGGGAAGCCCGTCAACAAAGCGGAACTGTTGAACGGCTAAGCCAAAACCCGAGGCTGACTCGCAAAGTCAGCCTTTTCTTTTTGTTATGAAGGATTCATTTGAGGAAAATTCGAGTTGGGTAAAGTCTGGAAAAAGCGAACATAGAAAAAGAGCATCTCCCTTGGTAAAGTGAATTTGGCACACCACACGCACCAAGCGGAGGAAGCTCCCTTCACATTTTGCCACAAGCGTTCCTCCAGCGGAAAGGGCTTGGAATCGCCAATCCCGTCGGGGAACCATCGGCCGGAAAGGAGCGACGGTTGTTGCGAAACAGAAGCTTGTGGGTCAAATTGTTGATGTTCGGATTGGCGGTGAGCATACTGCCCGTCGTCTTTGTCGGCGGATTCTCCTATATTCAGTCTTCAAAGCAGGTGCAGGAACTGGTCAATCGCGCCGAATTTCAATTGATTCAACAAGTAAGCGCTAACATTGAGCGAATCCTGATGACCGTTGACCATACCATGACCAATCTGCTGGAATCGACGGTGATGGCGCAAGCTTTCCACAGCCCGCTGCTCGCCGGCGATTTCCAGCTCTACAACAACTTGCGCAAGGAAATTATCCACCTGCAATCCTTTGACACGCAGGTGGAGGAAGTCATTCTCCTGAACCAACGCCAGAACTGGCTCATTCGAAGTTTCGGCATCCGCCGCCTGGACCAGCATCCGGACGCGGCGACGTACTTGTCGCTGTTCGACCTGCCCCATGACGCGTCCTGGCAATTGCTGCGAAACAGCGACTTTACGGAGTCCATCTCCGGCCAAAGGTCCCCCTGTCCATACACGATCAGCCTGGTGAGGAAGCTGCCCAACATCCGAACGGAAAAATATATCCTGGCCATGGCCAATATTCCGGCCTGCAGCCTGGCCGAGATCATATACCAAGGGTCGGAATCCGGGGAGATCCTGGTCGCCGGCGCAGACGGGAAAATCTTCATCCATCGGGATCCGGCGATGATCGGCACCAAGCTGTCCGATCACCCGGTCATTCAGGGCAGCGTCTTTCCCGAAGCCTCGGGACAATTCCGCGTGAATGCCCGGAACGGCACGTATACCGTCACCTATTATCAATCGGCCTTCAATGGCTGGACGTATTTGTCCGTCGTCTCGATGGATGAGTTGACGAGCCGTTCGCGCCGCATCGGATGGATGACCTTCGGCGTCAGCCTGGTCATCATTGCCCTGTCCATTTTGTTCGTCTGGCTGGTGTCCCGGCGCCTTTACCTCCCCGTCAGCCGGCTGGTCCAGTCGATTCGGGTGCGTCAACCGGCGGACGGGTCCCGCCCGGCCAACGAAATGCAGCTCATCGAGCAGTACATTCAGCAATTGTTTTCGTCCAAATCGAAACTCGAACTGGAATTGCGGGAACACAGTCGGCAAATCCGCTTCCTGTTTCTGAGCCGGCTTTTCAACGGCTCGCTGCGGCCTTCGGAAATCGAAGAACAGTTGGACCGCTACGGCTGGCTGGAGCGGGTACGGGCGTGGAAGTCGATGGCGGTGATCGCGCTTCAGGTCGACCGGCTGGATCAGACGCGGTACGAGACGAAGGACACGGAGCTGCTCCAGTTTGCGGTATCCAACATTGTGGAGGAGACCTTCCCGCAGGAGAACCGGCTTCCTCCGGTGTGGATGGATCGCACCCTGGTGGTGCTGACCGGATTTGCGGAAAGCGATCCGCATCAGGTGTTTGGAAACCTATATCAGCTCACCGAGTCGCTCCAGCAACTCATTGACCGGTACTTGCACCTGTCGGTCAGCGTCGGCATCAGTTCCCTCTTCCGGCAACTTGAACAGGCGCCCCGCGCGGTGGAGGAAGGGATGGAGGCGTTAAAACACCGGTTGATCCTGGGCAAAGGCGTCATCGTACCCTTTGACGGACTTCATGCCGGCGCGTCGCGCAATCTTTACGATTATCCCGTCCGGATCGAACACGAATTGATCGATGCGATCAAGTTTGCCGACCGGGAGGAAGCGTTGAACCAGTTGGCCTGCTGGATGCAGGAGGCCATCCGCAAGGCCGGCTCGCCGACCGATTCCCAAATCGCCATCATGCGCCTGTTGAACCGGTTGCTTATCCTGAAGCAGGAGGCCGGCATCCGTTTCGAACAACTGGGCATCTTCAAAACCACCTTGTACAAAGAAGTGCTGGATCTCCATGTCAGCGAGGAAATTGAACAGTGGTTCCGGGAACGGCTGGTGCTCCCGCTGGTCCGCGTGTTTGACGAACGAAGAAACTCGCAATATCACAGCCTTTCGGAACGGCTGATCGATCTGATCCAACGGCATTACGACGAAGAGCTGACCCTGGGAGATTGCGCGAACAGGCTGCACTACCAGTGCGGAAATCGCCGCCAAGCCCTTTCTGCTGTTTCCGTCGACCTTTACGTGGGATGCCTATCGATATATTTTTTCCACCGGTACCGTTCCTCGGTCGATGCTAATTTCGCTGGTGGTCACCATTGGCGGCACGCTGTGGAGCATGCTGTTTTCCGTCATGACCGCTTACGGCCTCTCCCGCAAAGACATTCTCGGCAGGAGGGTGCTCACGTTCCTGTTTGTCTTCACGATGCTGTTCAGCGGCGGCATGATCCCCACGTTCCTGGTGGTGCAGGCGACGGGGCTGATCGATACGTTGTGGGCGCTCATTATTCCCGGCACCATCAACGTGTTTAACATGATCATTCTGAAAACCTTTTTCCAGGGGCTGCCCGAAGGTTTGGAAGAATCCGCAAAAATGGACGGCTGCAACGATTTCGGCATTCTGTTCCGCATCGTCATTCCCTGTTCGTTGCCGGCCATCGCCACTGTGTCGCTGTTTTACGGGGTCACGTACTGGAACACGTACATGAGCGCCATCTTGTACTTGAGCGATTCGGATCTGTGGCCCGTGCAGGTGTGGTTGCGGCAAATCGTCGTGCTGGCGAGCGGTTTGAATTACGACAGCACGATTTATACGGACGCTCCGCCTCCGGCGCAATCCGTCAAGATGGCGGTGATCGTTGTGGCCTCTTTGCCCGTGCTGATCGTATACCCCTTTCTGCAAAAATACTTCGTCAAGGGCGCGCTGCTCGGTTCGATCAAAGGGTGAGACGGGCCTTCCGGCTCCGTCCTCCCGAGGCCGGCGCCTTCCGGTTTACAACGGCCCCGTCCACCGATTAGAATAGAATCGAAAATAATAAAACTTTGTTTGAAATGGTCAAACAAGCGAATCGCCAAAGGAGTTCCTGCTGACATGCCCATTATCCAGGCGCTGGACCGGGCGCTGCGCATGCTCGATCTGTTCGACGAACAGACCCCGGAAATGAAGCTGACGGAAATCAGTGCGCGCATGAACCTGCACAAAAGCACGGCGCACGCGCTTCTGAAAACCCTTCAGCTTCACGGCTACATCGAACAGGACGAACAGACCGGCAAGTACCGGCTTGGCCTGCGCTTGCTGGAAAAAGGACAGTTGCTGCTGCAAAACCTGGACATCCGCAACGTGGCGCGGCCGCATTTGCAAGCGCTGTCGGACGCAACCGGACAAACGACTCACCTGCTCATCCTGGACGGCCGGGAAGGGGTGTACATCGACAAGGTGGAAGGACCGCAGGCCGCCATCCGCTATTCCCGCATCGGCCGCCGGGTGCCCTTGCACAGCAGCGCGGGGGGCAAGGTGCTCGCGGCGTTTCAGCCGCAGGACGTGTTGGAGCGTATCCTGAAAAACTATCCCTACGTGCGGCATACGCCGAACACCATCCATTCCGAAGCCGAATTTCGGCGGGAGTTGGAGGAGGTGCGGAAGAACGGCTGCGCCTTCGACCGGGAAGAAAACGAGCCCGGCGTGTGCTGCGTGGGGGCGCCGATATTCGGACATGACGGACAGCTCATGGCCGCAATGAGTCTGTCGTGCATGACCGCGCGGGTGGACGAGAAGGAAGCGCGGCGGCTGGCGGAGTTGGTGCGAAGAACGGCCGCGGAAATCTCGGCGCGTCTGGGTCACCGCTGACGGGCTTCGGATGACGGTCCCGTGGACGCTATCGCGCGTTTTCGGCGATGCGCTCCCAGCCCCTGTATTTCGACATGATTAAATAAAGTTTTATATTATAAAACAATTGAAACGGAGTGAACGCGATGCGCATCATTCGTTATGCCGACGGCGGCGACCGGACGGCGCGCCTTGCGGCGGTGACCGACGAGGAGCGGGCGTTTCCGCTTCAGGCGCCGGACTTTCTGACGCTGGTGCGGGAAGCGGACCGCGAAGGGATCACCCCGCTGGAAGCGGTGCAACGTCAAATCGCCGGCGCGCCGCCGCTGCCCGGCGACTGGCGCCGGCTGAATCTGCTGGTGCCGGTGGAGGCGCCCGAAGTGTGGGCGGCCGGGGTCACCTACGAGCGCAGCAAGGACGCGCGCAACGAGGAGTCGAAAGGAGACGGCGGCGGGGAGGAAACCGTGTACGACAAAGTGTACCGGGCCAAGCGGCCGGAAATTTTCTTCAAGTCGACGAGCGCCCGCACCGTCGGACCGGGTCAGCCCGTTTGCCTTCGCAGCGACTCTTCCTGGCAGGTGCCCGAGCCGGAGCTCGGCCTGGTGCTGGACCGCGGCGGACGGATTCTCGGATACACCGTCGGCAACGACATGAGCTGCCGCGACATCGAGGGCGAGAATCCGCTGTATTTGCCGCAGGCCAAAATCTGGCGCCGCTCCTGCGCCATCGGCCCCGCCATCCGCCTGGCCGAAACCGTGCCGGATCCGTACCGATTGCAGATCGTCTGCCGCATCTTCCGGGACGGCCGCCTGGCGGTGGAAGAGACGGCCGGCACGGGACAGCTCCGGCGAAAGCTGGACGAACTGGTGGCGTTTCTCGTACGGGACAATGAGGTGTTTGACGGCACGGTGCTGTTGACCGGCACCTGCATCGTCCCGCCCGGCCGCTTCACGCTGCAGCCCGGCGACCGCATCGAAATCGACATTTCCGGCATCGGCACCCTGGTCAACCCTGTCGCGGCATCCGCCAACGCATGCCATTGATCCGCATACCGAAACGGGAGGAATGATCGATGACTCTTGCAAGCACCCAAGCGCCTGTCTATCACAACTATATCAACGGGGAATGGCGAAGCCCGGTCACCGGAAATACCGTGGCCAGCGTCAACCCGGCCAATCGCCACGACGTGGTCGGGCTGGTGCCCGATTCGGGCCGGGAAGATCTCGACAGCGCCGTGGCCGCCGCGGACGCGGCCCGAACGGCCTGGCGCAAGCTGGCGGGGCCGGCGCGCGGACAGTTGCTGTTCAAGGTGGCGAACATTTTGGAGCGCCGGATCGACGACATCGCCGAAACGATGACGCGCGAAATGGGGAAAACGCTCGGCGAGGCGAAGGGCGAAACCGCGCGCGGCGTGGCGATTTTGCGTTACTTCGCCGGCGAGGGCATGCGGAAGGTGGGCGACGTCATCCCGTCCACCGACGCCCAGGCGCTCATGTTTACGACGCGCGTGCCGCTGGGCGTCGTCGGCGTGATCACGCCGTGGAATTTTCCCGTGGCCATCCCGGTGTGGAAAATTGCGCCCGCCCTTGTTTACGGCAACACGGTGGTCTGGAAACCGGCCACGGAAACGGCCGTTACCGCGGCCAAGCTGACGGCCTGTTTCCATGAGGCGGGCGTGCCGGCAGGCGTCCTGAACCTGGTCATCGGCAGCGGTTCGGTCGTCGGCCGGGGCATCGCCGAACATCCCGGCATTCACGGCGTCACGTTCACCGGCTCCAACAAGGTCGGCAAAACCATCGCCCAGGCGGCGCTCGCCCGCGGCGCGAAATACCAGCTTGAAATGGGCGGCAAAAATCCGGTGATCGTCCTGAAGGACGCCGACCTGGAGCTGGCGGTGAACGCCACAATCAGCGGCGGCCTTCGTTCGACCGGCCAGAAGTGCACCGCCACCAGCCGGGTGATCGTGGAGAAAGACATCTATCCGGCTTTCAAAGAGAAACTGCTGGAGAAAATCACCGCGCTCAAGGTCGGAGACGGCCTGGAGGCGTCGACCTGGCTCGGGCCTTGCGCCAGCGAGAGCCAGATGGAGACGGTGCTCGGGTACATCCGGAAAGGGGTGGAAGAAGGGGCCGAGCTGCTGTGCGGAGGCGAGCGGCTGCGCGAAGGCAAGCTGGCCGACGGTTACTTCGTGGCGCCGACGGTGTTTGACCGGGTGACGCCGGAGATGACCATTTTCCGGGAAGAGATTTTTGGTCCGGTGCTGGCTCTGGTGCAGGCGGAAAACCTGGAAGAGGCGATCCGGCTGGCCAACGATTCCGAGTACGGGCTTAGCGCGTCCATTTTCACGAAAGACATCGGCAGCATCCTGACCTTCATTCAGGACATGGACGCCGGATTGGTGCGGGTGAACGAGGAAACGGCCGGCGTCGAGCTGCAGGCGCCGTTCGGCGGCATGAAGCAATCCAGCTCGCATTCGCGCGAACAGGGGACGGCCGCCATCGAGTTTTTTACCGCCATCAAGACGGTGTTCGTGAAGGCCTGAGCAGGTCTGAGCATATCCGAGTATTGAGTATGTTTCCAGGGGCCGGACGGGGAGGAAGAGCGGGGATGGCATCCGCGTTGGAAAAGATCATGGGCGTTCTGGAGGACGCCGATTACCGAATCGATACGCACGCGCCGGGGCCGGACGGCTCGTTGCCGTTCACGCCGGACATGCTGCGCGACCGCCCGAGCGGTGACCTGTTCGGCTGGTCGCAGAACGTCGGCATGGGCTGGGATCCCGCCCGGCTTGCCGGCCCGGAGGTGCTCATTCTTGGCACGCAGGGCGGCATCCGCGGCGAGGACGGCCGTCCGGTGGCGCTCGGCTACCATACGGGGCACTGGGAAGTCGGCTTGCTGATGAGAGCCGCCGCGGAGGAGATCGCCCGCGCCGGCGGCGTCCCGTTCGCGGGGTATGTCAGCGATCCGTGCGACGGCCGCTCCCAGGGGACGACGGGCATGTTCGATTCGCTGCCGTACCGCAACGACGCGGCGATCGTCATCCGGCGGCTCATCCGCTCGCTGCCGACCCGCCGGGCGGTGCTGGGCGTCGCCACCTGCGACAAGGGGCTGCCCGCGATGATGATGGCCCTGGCCGGCATGCCGGAACTGCCCGCCGTCGTTGTGCCGGGCGGCGTCGCCCTGCCGCCGGCCCGCGGCGAGGACGCCGGCAAAATCCAGACGATCGGCGTCCGGTTTGCGCGCGGCGAGCTGACGCTGGAGGAGGCGGCGGACCTGGGCTGCCGGGCGTGCGCCACGCCGGGCGGCGGCTGCCAGTTTCTCGGCACCGCCGCCACCGCGCAGGTGGTCGCCGAAGCGCTCGGCCTGACCGTGCCGCATGCGGCGCTGGCACCGTCGGGGCAGCCGGTGTGGACGCGGATGGCCCGCCAGTCCGCGCGCGCCGCGCTGCACATGGCGCAGGCCGGCCTGACGTCCGGCCGCATCGTGACCGACGCCGCCATCCGCAACGCGATGATCGTGCACGCCGCGTTCGGCGGCTCCACCAACCTGCTGCTGCATTTGCCCGCCGTGGCGCATGCGGCCGGCCGGCGCGTCCCGGACGTCACCGACTGGACCGAGGTGAACCGGCAGGTGCCGCGCCTCGTCAGCGTACTGCCCAACGGGCCGGTCCCCCATCCCACCGTCCGGGTGTTCCTTGCGGGCGGCGTGCCGGAAGTGATGCTTCATTTGCGGCGGCTCGGCCTGCTCGACGAGCGGGCGCTGACCGTCACCGGCGAGACGCTGGGGAGGGTGCTGGACTGGTGGGAATCGTCGGAACGCCGCCGGCGCATGAGGCAACATCTGCTGGAGCGGGACGGCGTCGACCCCGACACGGTGATTTATCCGCCGGACAAGGCCCGCGCCGCCGGTCTGACATCCACCGTCATCTTCCCGGTCGGCAACGTCGCGCCGGAAGGATCGGTCGTCAAATCGGCGGCGATCGACCCGGCCCTGGTGGACGGGAACGGCGTGTACCGGCATGTGGGCCGGGCGAAGGTCTTCACGTCGGAGCGGGCGGCGATCCGCGCGATCAAGGAGGGGAGGATCGTCGCCGGTGACATTCTGGTGCTGATCGGCTGCGGTCCGTCGGGCACCGGCATGGAAGAAACCTATCAACTGACGTCGGCGCTCAAGCATCTGCCTTTTGGCGGGAAGGTGTCGCTGCTCACCGATGCCCGGTTTTCCGGCGTCTCCACCGGCGCCTGCATCGGCCACATCGGCCCGGAGGCGCTCGCGGGCGGGCCGCTCGGGAAACTGCGGGACGGCGACTGGATCGACATCCGCATTGATTTGCGGCGGTTGGAGGGGCGCATCGACATGGTCGGCGACGGCGATGCCCCGGCCTCCCCCGGGGAGGGGGACAGGGTGCTGGCGCGGCGCGAGCCTCACCCGGACCTGGCGAGCGATCCGCAGTTGCCGGACGACACGCGGCTGTGGGCGGCCCTTCAGGCGGCCAGCGGCGGCACGTGGCGCGGCTGCGTGTACGACCCCGGGCGGATCGCGGAGGTGCTGAAAGCGGGGTTGAAAGCGCTTGCCGCTGCCCGGGAACGGGAAGGCGACGCGGGGAACGCGGGCCGGGCAAGCGGCGGAGAAGTTGGGATGCGGCACGAATAATAGACGCAAACGGAGTGACGTGGTCGGAAACTTTGCGGCAGCGCGATTTCGGCATCCGTTGAATTGGACCGATGTTCCTGACGGTTGGAGGGAGATCGCATGACGGTGATCCGCAACCCGGTTTTGCGGGGATTTAACCCGGATCCTTCGATTTTGCGCGTGGGAGACGACTATTTCATCGCGACGTCCACCTTTGAGTGGTTCCCCGGGGTGCAAATCCATCATTCCCGGGATCTGCGCCACTGGCGCCTGCTCACCCGGCCGCTCGTCCGCAAAAGCCAACTGGACATGATCGGGAATCCGGATTCCGGCGGCATCTGGGCCCCGTGCCTGAGTTATGCGGACGGGACGTTCTACCTGGTGTTTACGGATGTGAAAACCCACCTGGGCCCGTTCAAGGACACCCACAACTATCTGGTGACCGCCCAAAACATCGAGGGCCCGTGGTCCGACCCGATTTATCTGAACAGCAGCGGCTTCGATCCGTCCCTGTTCCACGACGACGACGGGCGGAAATGGCTGGTCAACATGATCTGGGATCACCGAAAAGGAAAAAACCGCTTCGGCGGCATTGTGCTGCAGGAATATTCGCCGGAGGAACGGCGGCTGGTGGGCCCGGTGTTCAACATTTTCCGCGGCACTTCACTGGGGCTGACCGAAGGTCCGCATCTCTACAAACGGAACGGCTATTATTACCTGGTTACCGCCGAGGGGGGCACCCGTTATCACCATGCGGTGACCGTCGCCCGCTCGAAGTCGCTGTTTGGCCCGTACGAGGTCGATCCGGAAAACCCCGTTCTGACCTCCGCCGGCAAACCGGAACTGGCCTTGCAGCGGGCGGGGCACGCCAGCCTGGTGGAAACGCAGACCGGGGAATGGTATTTCGCCCACCTGTGCGGCCGTCCGCTTATGCCTTCGCAGCGTTGCGTGCTCGGACGCGAAACGGCCCTGCAACGCGTGGAATGGACCGACGACGGCTGGCTTCGCCTGGCCGGCGGGGGCAACAGCCCGCGGACGGAAGTGCCGGCCCCTTCGCTTCCGGAACATCCATTTGAGCCGGAACCGGAAACGGATCATTTCGACGGGGAACGGATCAGCCTTCATTTTCAGTCGCTGCGGGAACCGATCGGCGAGGATTGGGCGTCCCTGCGCCAAAGGCCCGGCTATCTGCGCCTGAAAGGGAGGGAGTCGCTGCAGTCCAAACACCGGCAAAGCCTGATCGCGCGCAGGCTGCAGTCCTTTGAGGCCGAGGCGGAAACGGCGGTGGAGTTCGAGCCGGAGACGTTCCAGCAACTGGCAGGGCTCGTTTGCTACTACAACACGAACAACTTTTATTATTTGTGGATCAGCCGCGACGAGGAACGGGGAAAATGCCTGGGCATCATGTTCCGGGACCGGGGGCGGTACGACGAGCCGCTGGCGGCTCCCGTTCCGATCGAAGGCTGGGCACGGGTTCACTTGAAGGTCACGATCCGATACGACCGTCTCCGCTTCTGGTATTCGCGGGACGGCTCGGCGTGGACGCCGGTCGGTCCGGAGCTGGATGCGACCGTCCTCTCCGACGAGAACGCGGAGGAAAAAATCGACGGCATCATGATCGATCAGGGTTTCACCGGCGCTTTCATCGGCATGTGCGCGCAGGATTTGAGCGGCCGGGGGATATATGCCGATTTTGATTATTTCACGTACCGCGAGCTGGATCGTCCCTGACCTTCCGGACGCGGTCGCGAAGGAGGATCCGCATGGACAGGAACCTGATGAATGCCGCCGTGCTCAACAAACCGCTCGACATCGAGGTGAAAAAAGTTCCCGTTCCCGTGCCGAAGGAGGACGAGGCGCTGGTCAAAGTCCGGTGCATCGGCATCTGCGGTTCGGACGTCCATTACTACGAGCACGGGAAAATCGGCCGTTACGTGGTGCGGGCCCCCATCATTCTGGGCCATGAGCTGGCCGGAGAAGTGGTGGAAGTCGGAGCGAAGGTGACGAACGTCGCGGTCGGGGACCGGGTGGCGGTCGAGCCGGGCGTCACCTGCGGAAAGTGCGCGTATTGCAAATCGGGCCGGTACAACCTCTGCCCCGATGTCGTGTTTCTCGCAACGCCGCCGGTGGACGGCGCCTGGGCGGAATACGTGGCGATCCGCAGCGATTTCCTGTTCCGGCTGCCCGAGGGCATGAGCTTTGAGCAGGGAGCGCTGCTGGAGCCGCTTTCGGTGGGCATTCACGCGATGAAGCGCGGCAGGGTGACCCCCGCCGACCGGGTGCTCGTGACCGGGCTGGGCCCGATCGGGCTGCTGGCGGCGCAGGCGGCCCGGCTGTTCGGCGTGACCGAGATCTACGCCACCGACGTCGTGCCGTTCCGCCAGCGGCTGGCGCTGGAAATGGGCGTCACCGCCGTGATCGACCCCGCCCGGGAAAACGTGGCGGAACGCCTGAAGGACCTGACCGGCGGCGAAGGGGTGGACGTCATCGTCGAAACGTCCGGGAACGCGCGGGCCATCCGGGACGCGGTGAAAACGGTCAAAAGGGGCGGCAGGATCGTCCACGTGGGCATGCCCGCCGACGAGGAAGTTCCCGTCGACATCAATCAGCTTATCGACTCCGAACTGGACGTGTACGGCGTCTTCCGCTACGCCAACACCTATCCCGCCGCCATTCAGGCGCTCAGCCGGATGAACGTCGACATCGAAAAGGTGATCACGCACAAATTTGCCCTGCACGAGATCCGGGAAGCGGTGGAAATGGCGAGAACCCGAAAAGACGCGAGCGTCAAAATCATGATCTATCCCCATGCGGCGCCGTGATGCCGGGCGAATCTTTGCAGGGAAAACCCGCGAGGAACGAAGGCGGTACCCCTTAGGGTACCGCCTCCGTTTGTGCACGGAACCGTCCGTGAATTCCGCGAATATCAAATTCAGGCAAACGCCCGGGAGATCGCCGCAACGAAGTGGGGCACTGCGCGAATGTCGTGAAACTTGGCAATCTCGACGCCTTCGAACCGCTCCACGTACGCCTGATTGACAAAGGCGTGCACGGTGCCTTTGCGGAGCGGGGTGATCGACAAGTGAAGCTCGCGATGTTCCAGCGCGTCCCGGAACTGCTTCAGGCCGATCGGCCACGGTTTGCCGTAATGCATGTGGTCGGTCAGCAGGCGGTTGCCGAGAAAAGCGCAGGCCACATCCCCGTCGTACTCCACCTCCAGGAACACGTCTTCAACGTGTTCCGGCCAATGGGGATCAATCTGTAGCAACGCGGAACATTCGGACGGATATCGGATCTGGATATGGGGCGCAAAGTCCGGAAGCTCCAGTTCCAACGTGCGGAAGAGTCCGTCCTTTCGTTCGCGCATCGTTCCCCGGTCGGTCTGCAGGTTGCCAGGCCAGGCGGGGCAGATCGACACCGCAAATTTGGATTGACCCGGCATGGTGCAGATCAACCGCTCGTCTTTCACATACAGATGGCTGTCGGAAATGACCAGCCGGTCCTCACCCCAGAGACGGAAACGGTACGTTTTCAGCGCTTCTTCCCGGCGAAGAACCAGGAGGTGCGCCGCGTTTCCGTCGGCCAGCCGCAAGGTCACGGGATGCTCTTTGCCGGCCGCGGGACGCAAGATCAAAACATCCCCGTCCTCTTCCCGATCGCAGGCGGATTCCACCCGGGCGACGGAGCGTTTGTGCAGGACCAGTTCGGGCGTCATCCCCTCATGGGCGTAAAACACGTACAGCGGTTGCCCGTTCAGCTCCAGTTTGGTCAACGGCTGCACCGTCGCGCTGACGAGTTCCGCTCCGCCCAAGTTCAGGTGAAACGGCAAAATGGCACAAGCGTCTTTTTTCAAGGTCAGCGTGCCCTTGTACGGGAAGGATGCGGTTCCTTTGGGCGTATGAATTTCGAAGCGCAGACCTTCGCGGTCGGGCATGGCGACGTGATCCTGGAAATTGTTCAGGAACAGAAAACCGGAACCGTCCCTTTGGCGGACGCACCACCGGACGGTCTCCGTATCTTCCGGCGCAATCGCATCCTGCCCCTCCGGAAGCAACGTTCCCATGGGCGCCAGCATGGATCCGTAAGCATCCAGGAACATCGACAGGGTGCGAATCCTGTGATACGACGGGCCCACCCTGCCGAACTCGCCCAGCGGAGACTGGTAATCGTAGGTGATCTTGGGCAGGCCCGACTCGTTCAAATATCCGCGCTTGCCCTCGGGGTTGGAACCGCCATGGTACATGTAGTACCCCAACAGATTGCTTCCGCTGGCCAGCTTGACCACCGTCATCGCTTCCACGCTTTCGGGAGGAACAAAGGGACGGGCGTTATAGCTTGCCTGCATGCCGCCGGCCATTTCGCAGTATGCCACCGGGTATTCCAGCGGGTCGAAACGGACCGGCTCCGCCGGGTTGCGGTGAAGGTCGCGAAACAGATATTCCTTGCTCGGCGGCTGGTTCGGAATCCAGGGCGTGTACGCATAACCGGCGAGCATCGGCAGCGTGTCCCGTTCCGGAACGGCGGCGCCGCCCCATGCGGTGGCCGTGAAGAACGCCGGGCGGATGTTTTCTTCCATCGCCAACCGGCGAAGCTCGTCCAGATGGGCGTTTCCGTGCCGTCCCGCGGTTATGAATTTGCCGGGCTTGTAACCCCAGGCATCGAAGGGGGCGCCGGCGTGCATGTATTCATTTTCCAGTTGAACGGCGATTATCGGCCCACCTTCGTGGAACCACAATCCCTTGACCTGTTTGGCAATTTCCCGGTAAAGCCGTCTGGCGTAAAACAAATACAGCGGATCATTGGAACGAACTTCGAGCGGTTTGCTGAACACCCAATCGGGGATGCCTCCGTTGCGGACTTCCCCGTGGCAAAACGGACCGATCCGCAGGATCACGGGCAAATCGTGTTTGGCGCAAAGGTCGATGAAGTGGCGAAGGTTGCGGTTTCCGCTCCAGTCGAACACGCCTTCTTCTTCTTCGTGAAAATTCCAAAAGACATAGGTGGCCACAATGTGGACGCCGCCGGCTTTCATTTTCAGCAATTCTTCTTCCCAGTGCAGATAAGAGAACCTTGAAAAATGAAACTCTCCCACCACCGGAATGAACGGCGCGTCGTTCCACGTCATGTAATAATTCGTAAATCCGATGGACGCGCCTTTCGGACTCCGGGCGACGCGTCCGGACAATTTGCCCGGGCGAATTTCCTTGTTGGCGGAACCCGCCTGCAGGGACAACGTCTTGACCATCTCGCGGATCCTCCCGTTAGCGTTATCCAGTCTTTATGCCTGTTCCATGAACGGCGCCGTTTCTCCTGCTGTCGGGGGGAAACATGCAGAGGCCGCCTCGCCGGCTCCCCGGGCCTCATCCTTTCGTCCGGCGAATATAGTCGTTCCACTTTTTCTGCCACTCGACATCCGACCAGAACGGATGATGCGGAGCGCAGTTGGAACACAGCACCATGCCCCAAAAACCGTGTTCCATCCCTTTCCGTATGGCGTATTCGGCAATCGCTTTCCCGACGGGACCTTCTTCAAACCCGGCATGCAGCGGCGTGTACCCCACGTACCCTTCGCCAATGACCACCGGAAGGTTGCGGTCGTTCGCCCAATCCGCGATCTCCGCAAACCGGTCGTCCGCTTTTTGCCGCATGGCCAGCCGATGGGGACCGTAATTTTCATACAGGTACAGATCCCACTTCACCGGGTCGCACCAATCGTGCAGATAAAGCAATTTTAACCCCACGGGATTGCCGTGCAGCCGCCATTCCTCGCCGTTCGGCAGCCGATATTCATGGAAAGGGGGAGCGTCTTCCCGCAGCAGGGATTTAACGAGCGGATTCGGAAAAGCCGCATCGGGATTCCGGATCCCCGTCTCCTCCATCAACTGTTGGAGAACGCCGTAGATGTACATGTGAAAATGGCCGACTTGCATGTTGTCGGGCAAATAGGCCTTGGGATACGGGTCGGCCAGGGTGAAGGACCCCGTAAACAAAAGATCCGGATGACGTGCTTTCAAGTAATCGATCGCTTCTTCCACATAGGGTTTTACCGCCTGAATGATGCGCGACGTTTGTGACGCGGGAATTCCGGCATCCAAAGCGACCTGGTTCAACTGTCCAAATTCGATTTCGTTATGCAGTTCGACATAGGCGATGCGGTCCCCGCAGCCGGCCGCTTTCACATGCGAGATCAACTGATGCATCGATTGGGCGATGGCCATGAAGCGTTCCTTGGGAGGAATGCGCATCAACTCGTCGAACAGGTCGCGCGTCTTCAGGAAGCTGAAGCTTTGCTGGTATTCCCAGGAAGAAAGGATCACGTAGCAATCGTGGTTTTTCGCTTCCCGAAACAGGGTCAGCAGGCGGTCGCGGCCGTCCATAACGGCTCCGCCCCGGCAATTGTACCAGCGGGTGCGGACGCCGACCGGACCCAAGTTGGCGAATTCCAGCGGTCCCGGGCGGGGGCCTTCCGGCGTAAACAGCAGAAAGGGCATCGCACAGATGCGCACGGTATTGTATCCGCGTTCCACCGCTTCGGCAAAACATTTCGCCAGGTCGAAAAACGGTTCGCCCGGCATGCTCATCGTATACCAGGAAAAATCCCACATCGTGATGGTCAGTTTTGGTGGAAGATGATTCGGTATGTTTTGCATGGCATGGCTCTCCTCCGTTCGCCTTCAAGCTTTGCCGCCGTTACGTCGCATTCGCCCCGGTTGCCGCCGGTACCGACCGCGGAGGGTGGTCAGCCTTTTACCGCTCCCGCCGTAATGCCCTTAATGAACGTCCGGCTGCCCAGCAGGAAGATGACAAGGACGGGAATGGTGGCGAGGGCGAGCGCTCCCATGCGGGCCCCGTAATCCGTCCGGTGAACGAAACCGAGCGTCGAGACGAAAAGGGGGATCGTATAATTGTTGGAATTGTTGATGGTCACGAGAGGAAGCAGGTAATTGTTCCACGACCACAGAAACACCAACGTGGACAAGGTTGCCAATCCCGGCTTGAGGATCGGCATGGCGATATGAAATAAAATTCGCGGCTCGGAAGCTCCGTCCATACGGGCGCATTCGATGATTTCCGACGGAATCGTATCCCGGATGAACTGCACCATAAAGAACGCGCCGAAGGGCCACGCGCTCCAGATCAGGATCACCGGCAGCAGCGTGTCGCCGAATCCCAGGTTCCGCATTTCAATCACGTAGCCGATCAGCCCCACTTGCGCCGGCACCATCATCGTCACAATGATGAAGTAATTGAGAAACCCCTTCAGTTTGAAATTGTACTTGGCCACCGCGTAGCCGATCAGCGTCGACGTCAACACCCCGATCAGGACGGAAGCGGCCGACACGAGCAGGCTGTTTCCGTAAACCCGGACAAAATTCGATTGAAACACGGTTTTCATGTTTTCGACCCAGTAATCCGACGGAACCAGCGGCAAGCCTTTGAAAATATCTTCCGAATAATACGTGGACATCATGATCATGACGTAAAAAGGAAACAGGGATGCGAGGGTGATGATCGTCAGGAGACTCCACTTGATCACTTTCAAGCGCGATCCCCTCTTCCCATGGACAGTTTATAACTGGCAATCGAAAAGACAACGATCAGGACAAAGAGGGCGTAGGCAATGGCGGATCCATAGCCGAAACGGATGTTGAAGAACGAATCGTTCACAAATTTCCATATCACCGTCAGCGCCGCATTGTCCGGACCGCCGACCTGGCTGGCCGTCCATCCTCCGTAAAGCAGCTTCGGTTCGTCGAACAGTTGCAGGCTGCCGATGATGGACGTTACGATCAAAAACACCGTGATGTTTTTCAACATCGGCAGGGTGATGTGGACGAACGTATGAAGGCCGGTGGAGCCGTCGACGCGTGCCGCCTCGTAAATATCCTGCGGGATGGCCGTCATGCCGGCCAAATAAATGGCCAGGAAATAACCGAGGTTTCGCCAGATGATCATAATGGCAATAATGATTCGCGACAGCCACGGATCTTGCAGCCAATAAATGCCTTCCTGCAGGATGCCGATTTTGATCAGGATGGAATTGATGATTCCCGTTTGCCAGTCGAACATGAAAGAAAAAATAAACCCGATCGCCACCGGTGTCGTGATGTAGGGCAAGAAATTGGCGGTTTGAAAGAAAGAACGCCCTTTGCCCATGTTAAAAATGAGATAGGCCAGCCCCATGCCGCCCAAAATCAGCACCGGCATGGACATCAGCATGATGACGACGGTGTTGTAGATGGATTTGTAGAACAGCGGGTCTTGCGTCAGCAGGGTGGCGTAATTGGCCAAACCGACAAATCGTTTGTCACTGACACCGTTCCACTCGTGGAAACTGAGAAAAAAGGAATACAAAATCGGATAAAGCTGGAACGCCAGATAAAACAAAACGAACGGAAGCGCAAACAGGTACGGCCATATTCGGATGGGGGACGGTTTGGTGCTCTTCATGGCGACAGCGGCCCGTGAATTCATAGGCTTCACCCCTTTTTGGGCAGGCAGGGTGAAAAAACATCCTTTGTTTTTTCACCCCGCCTCATGGTGTGGAAACGCTTGTTTTTCGGTTTCAGTTGACCGTCACTTCAGGCGCCTGATTCTTGATTTCTTCCTTGAATTTTTCCAGCGCTTCGTGCATATCGATGCTCGTGTCCTTCATCCACAGCGGGAAGAGCGAGTTGAACACGGTTTGTACGATGGAGTCGTACTTCGTTTGCGTGCTGCCGACCACTTCCGGCACAATTTTCTCATAGAAGGTCAGACTCAGGTTTTGCCCGAAATACTTGTCCAGCTCGGTTCCTTCTTCCAGCCAGTCGCGGTGTTTTTCATAGAACGATTTGACGCCGGGCAGGTTCCCCAGTTTGTGATAGTTGACATCCATGCCTTCGCTGGAAATGTAGCAGAAGTAAATGTAGGCCCACGCCGCTTCCTTGTTTTTGCTGTTTTTGTACACGCCCACGGAGGTGCCGCCGTAGGTGAATCCGCCTTCCGGCGCCGGAATCAGGCCCCACCGCCCGATGCCCTCGGGATCGTTCGCCTGCACGTTCCACTTGGCGCTCCAGGGTGCCAGCGGATAGAAAATATTGTCGCCTTTGGCGAAGGAGGCGTTCCAGCCGGGCGTATACCCTTCGTATTTGCCGATGATGCCGGCGTCGCGCATCTTGAACAGGATTTCAAACGGTTTTTGCATCCGTTGGGTCAGGTTGATCGTCGTGCCTTCAATATACGGCTGTTCGGTTTGCCCCTTGAGCACCCGGTAAGCGTCGTCCAGGCTGGCGATCATGGTGACGGTGCCGCCGCTTTTTTCCAAAACTTCGCGGCCTTTCTCGATAAAAGCGTCCCAGTCCGTCAACATGGCGGAAAGTTTTTCGGGATCGTCGGTGCCCAGGTACGTTTGGGCAAGATCCCGGCGATACGCCAATCCCGCCGGTGTAATCGACTGGTCGACCCCGACCAGTTCGCCCTTGGAGTTGGAAAGGAGCGGCGGCAGGTAGTCGAGAAGTTCATCCCTGGAGAAGTTGTAAGGCGCTTGTTCCAGGTTGTCCAGAATGTCCAGATCGAACAGTTGGCCGCGGAAATTCATCTCGCCCAGGATGACGTCCGGCACCTCGGAGCCTGAAGCGATGCCGCTTTGCAGTTTCTGCATGTAATCATTGTTGTTGACGACGGTGTACTTGACCTTGATGTTGGGGAAGTATTTGTTAAACTCGGGAACCATCGTTTTCAGAAACGCTTCGTCCCAGTCCCAGACGACGATTTCCCCTTTCAGATTGGTCGGTATGCCGCCGATGGCGGGGACGTTTTCATCCGCCGTTTGCGACGGCGACGCGTTACCGCCATCGTCGTTCTTGCCGCCGCCGCATCCGCTCAGGACGAAGGTCAGCAGGAGCACGATGGCCATCGACAAGACGAATGGTTGTCTGGTTTTGCCTCTCATCCAAACCCCTCCAATGATGCGCTGTAATCGGTTACAACCGGATGATAGCACGGTGCGGATGCGACAAAAATCTTACGATTCGGTTATTTCTCTCACAATTCGGCGATGGCGGAGGTTTCATCGGACGCTTCGACGCAGGGGAGGAAGATGCACACTTGGGTTCCGGCCTCCGGTTCGCTTCGCACGGAAATCCCCGCCTGCGAACCGTAATGAAAGGTCAGCCGGTCACCAATATTGGCGAGTCCGATCCCAGTTGATTTGCTTTCATCGGATTTCGGCGTCGGGCGGATGCCAACCCCGTTGTCGGTCACCGAAACGAAGAGCCGTTCGCCTTCCCGCCAGGCTTTGATGACAATGGTTCCTTCCCTTTCGGAGGGGATAATGCCGTGATACAGGGCGTTCTCCACCAACGGCTGCAGCATCATGCGCAAGACCACACAGGACATCAGCGATTCCGGTATGTCCCAAATCAGGCGGAACCGGTCGGGATAACGGTAATGTTGGATGGTGACATATTTGTTGACGATCTCCACCTCGTCCCGCAGCGTGGAAAACATGGAGTCCTCGCCGATTTTGATGGTGTTTTGCAACATGTCGATCAGCGCTTTCGTGATGGTGATGGTATCCTGGTGGCGGCGGGCGTGGGACAAATAGATGATCGTGTTCAGCGTATTGTAGATAAAATGCGGATTGATTTGCGATAACAACAGGTTGATCTGCATTTTCCGTTTCATTTTTTGCTCGTTAATATAGGATTCAATCAATTCTTTCAAATCCCGGATCATGCGGTTGAACCCGTTGCCGAGCAATTCCAGTTCATCGCCGCTTTTGATGCGGATCGCGGTGTTCAGATCGCCCACGGAAACACGTTTCATGGCATTGGCCAATGTGGAAATCGGTCTCGTAATGTTGATCAACAGCGGCAGCATGAGGACCAGCACAACAAGAAAACTCCCCAGGGCGATCGCGACATACACCATCAGCAACCGATTCACTTTTTCGTACAGGCGCGTTTTTGAAATGATCGCCACCTGAACCCAGTCTTCCTCCATGGAACGATCGATCAGCTCAATGTAGCGGCCGTTGTCGTAGGCGCCGGCGTCCCACCGGCCGCCCAGCCGGTTGCTGTCGTACAGGGGCGTCCCGTCGTGGTTCAGCAACAGGATCCGTTCAAAATCTTTGCTGGTTTGTTCGAAAACGTTGACGATTTCGTCCAATCTCATATCCAGCACGAGCACGTACCGGGACGGCTCCGGGTCCTGAAAATTTTTGTAAGGCACCACAAAGCTGATGACGTCCAGGTTTTGGTTCAAAAACATGAACGAATGCGGAACGGAGAAATGGTGGTCCGATGTTCCTTCCCGAAAAGGGGCAAACCACGATTGCGCCAGATAGGTCTCAAAATAAGTGTCGTAACCTTGTTGATAATTCGAGAAAATCTCGCCATCCGGGCGGATGATCATGATGTTCACCAGGCTGGAATTCAGGGAAGGGAACAACTGCAGTTGATTTCTGACCTTCACTTTTTTGAAATAATGCTCTTCGAAGGTTTCGCCCGGCGTTTTCACCATCAAGGCGTTCAGTTCCGAATCGCTGATGATGAATTCCGCCGTTTCCCGCAGCCGGCGCTGAATCTTGCCGATTTGCGAAGACGTCTGCTCCAGCTTGGTCGTGTTGTCCCGGAGCGCCTGCTCCCGGAGAATGTCCGTTACGTACGTGTAGGTCATCGCGCTGCTTGTCGCCAGACACAGGAGCAAAATGAACGTGGTGGCCAGCAAAATTTTCGTCCGGATTTTCATGTGGAAGCGGCGTTTCATTCCGATCGGCTTCCTTTCCGATAGTCCAGGGGGTGCATCCCCGTTTCCTTTTGGAACACCTTGCTGAAATAATGGCTGTTGCGGTAACCGACTTTGGCCGCCACTTCGTAAAGTTTGCAATGGTGTTCCTTCAAATATGCTTTTGCTTTTTCTATCCGCACTTTCGTCAAGTACTCCAGCACGGTTTTCCCCGTTTCGGCTTTGAAGCAATGCCGCAAATGGTCGCCGCTGATGCCCAGGTTAGCGGCGATCTGGTCGATGCTGACGTCTTGCGCATAGTGCCGGTGAATGAAGCGGATCGTCTCCCGAACATGGAATGAATATTGACCGGTGAGGGATTCGTTCAGCGATTGTTCGATCATGTCCGAAAACCAGCCGGCAATCCCGTCGATGGTCGTCCAGCGTTTCGCGCCGTCGGAGCGAACATTCGGCTCGTCCTTGACGGGGGCAAGTCCGTTCCTTTCGCGAAAACGATCCAGCACCTCCAGGATTCCGCGGCAAGCGTGGGCGAGAACGGACGGCTGTCCGCTTTGTTTGACCGCCGCAAAGATGGCCCCGATTTGTTCGCGGATTTTCCGGACATCGTGGTTTTCCAACCGGGCGTCGACGGTGTGGATCCCGCGCTGGATGTCGCGGATGGCCTGTTGCACCGTCTGATCCGGCACGCGGAGGTTGTCGATATGGTCGGGGATGATCCGGTTCATTCCGATAAAGATGCGATACCGGAGCCGTTTGCGCAGTCGGTCCACCGTCTCTCCCAATTTGCGGATATCCGTCAGTTCAGCGGAGAACGCGGCCGACACCGTGAACGGCTTCATCCTTTTCCCATATTCGGTCTTCAAGATTCGGCTGGCTTCAAATAACCGTTCCGTCATCTGGAGCCGGCTGACGACGCCTTTGGCGGCGAGCAGAACGGCTTGCTGTCTCCCGTCAAGGGAGAACGTTTCCACCGCATGCCATCCCTCGAGAATCTCTGCATCTTCCGACAAAAAAGGTTCCTGCGCCGCGGGAGCTGATTCTTCTTCCTCCAGCACGGGAAAAGGATCATCGGTATCCAGCACAATGACAAAATATTGGCGGCCGTAAGAGCCGAGAAATTCATGAAGCGTTTTCAAATCTTCGTTGGAAGGAAAGTGGCCTTGCAGCAATCCCATCAGAATCGGTTTGCAAATTTTCCGCCTGAGCCGTTTGGCCTTCGCGATATCTTCCCGAATGTTCAGGAGCTCCCGGGTCAAGCCTTCGGGGGTCAATTCATGTTTGACCCAGTAGTCATGCACATTCAGCTTTAACGACTTCTGGGCATAATCAAATTCCTTGTAGGCGGTCAGCACGACAAATCGCGCCGCTGAACCTTCTTCCATCGCTTTCCGGATGAAGGTCAGGCCGTCCATCGCCGGCATTTTGATGTCGACAAAGATGAGGTCGGGGTTTAACGTTTTGGCCAGCTCCAGGCCCTTGATCGGGTGTACCGTTTCCCCGACGATTTCGAATCCCAGGCGCTCCCAGGGCACCAACCCTTTCAGATGGGTGATGGCCAAAATTTCGTCGTCAACGATCAACACGTTCAGTTTTTTCATCTCTGCCCTCAACCTTTCGGTTTGTTGCGGAATGACGACGGCGAGCAGCCCATTCGTTTGCGGAAAAGCCGGGAAAAGTAGTACGGATCGTCGATTCCCACCGCGGCGGCGACTTCCTTGACGCTCAAGTTGGTCAGATGCAGAAGCTGGCCGGCCTTTTGCATTTTGAGGCGCAAAAAATATTCGATCGGGGACAGACCCGTTTCCCGTTTGAACAGATAGATCAGATGCTGGCGGGAAACGCCGGTGTGTCTGGCCAGTTCCTCCAGGGTGACGTGCCGATCCAGCCGTTCGGTCAAAAAGGCGAGCGCCCGTTCCAGATGTCGGTCGCCGGGGCCGCTTCGTCCGGAGTTGGCCATGGCGAAGCCGATCATGCTCAGCAGCCGGCGCACGGATTGTGCCACATGCACATGCACCTGCAGATTAAAGGGCTTGTCTTCCAACAGGCGGTAACATTCGTCAAAGATTTCGATCAACTGGGCACATGCCGCATGGGGCAAATCATGAGGTCCCCGATCCAGTCCGTACAGATGAATCAGTTCGTCCGCGTGCTCCCCTCGCAGGTGAAACCAGTAAATGGTCCAGGGGTCATGCGCGGAGGCGCCGTACCGGTGCGGGATCCCCGCGGGGATGACGACCAGTTGACGGCGGAGGATGTTGATCGTGCGGCTTTCGCCGAGGGTCACCCATCCTTCGCCGTCGGCGCAAAAAATGAAAATGTGCGTATTCGTTCCCTCCGGACGCTCGCGGTAATGATACCGGGCGCGCGGGAAAAGTCCGATGTCCGTGATGTGCAGATGGCGGGTCAGCTCCGCCCGGGCCAATTCGTCCGTCACGTCATTGGGCAACACCAGCAACTTCTCGGCTTCGAACCCTTCGGCTTTGCGAATCTCATCCATGTTTTGACTCCACTTCCTTTTGAATATCGAGTGGAAGTAGACTTTTACATAAGAATATCGTCCATCAAAAACCGTGTTTTGTCAATTTGTTTTCCTCCGGGTGCGCGGTACATTTAAGACAAAACCGCACCAGGGAGGGATTCCGATGCCCCGTGACGATCGTCCCGTCCGCGTGTGGGAGGAAGAAAGGGCCATCCCCACGTATGGAATCGGGAAACCGGACAAAAATCCCATGTTTCTCGAAAAGCGGGTGTATCAGGGCAGTTCGGGCCGCGTCTATCCGTATCCGGTCATCGACAAAATTTTGGACGAGAAAGCCCCCAAAACGTATCGCCTGGCGGTGCTGGAAAACGAGTACCTTCACATCGAAATCATGCCGGAGCTGGGCGGACGCATCTATCGGGCGCTGGACAAGACGAACAACTACGATTTTGTGTACTATAACCGCGTGATCAAGCCGGCGCTTGTCGGTCTGGCGGGACCGTGGATTTCGGGCGGCATCGAATTCAACTGGCCGCAACACCATCGTCCGAACACCTTCGGGCCGGTGGAGTGGCGCCTTGCGGAAAACGAAGACGGCAGCGCCACGGTATGGGTGAGCGAAATCGACCGCATGTACGGCACCAAAATGACGGCGGGATTTACGCTGCACCCGGGCAAGGCGTTTTTGGAAATTCACGTCCAGTTGTACAACCGCACGCCGTTTCCGCAAACGTTTCTGTGGTGGGCCAATCCGGCCGTCAGCGTCAACGATCAGACGCAGTCGGTGTTCCCGCCGGACGTCACCGCCGTGTTCGACCACGGCAAACGGGACGTGTCGCGCTTTCCGATCGCCACCGGCACGTATTACAAGGTGGACTATGCGGAAGGCGTCGATATTTCCAGGTACAAAAACATTCCGGTGCCGACCAGCTACATGGCGTACAAGTCCGACTACGACTTCGTCGGCGGCTACGACCACGGAAAGCAGGCCGGTCTCTTGCACGTCGCCAACCACCACATTTCGCCGGGCAAGAAACAGTGGACGTGGGGCTGCGGCGATTTCGGACAGGCGTGGGACCGCCACCTGACCGACGAAGACGGTCCGTACGTCGAATTGATGACCGGCGTGTACACGGACAACCAGCCGGATTTCACCTGGTTGATGCCGTATGAGGAGAAATCGTTCAAGCAGTACTTTATGCCGTACAAAAATATCGGCGTGGTCAAGAACGCTTCCGTCGACGCCGCCGTCAATCTGGAGGTGGACGAGGCCGCCCGGACGGCGGTCGTGCAGGCTTACGCTTCCTCCGAGTTTGCGGATGCGACCGTCGAGCTGAAGGGAAGCCGGCGTGTATATTTGTGCGAACGGGTGCGGCTCTCCCCGGTATCCACGTACAAGTCAGTCGTGTCCCTCGACGGGGAAGACGCCCCCCACGACCTCAGGGTAACGGTACGGGATGCCTCCGGACGCGTGCTGGTGTCGTACCAGCCCGCCAAGCCGGCGATTGAGCGGGTGCCCGACGCGGCGGAACCGTTGCCGGCGCCGGAGGAGCTGAAAACGAACGAGCAGTTGTATCTGGCCGGCCTGCATTTGGAACAGTACCGTCACGCCACCTTTGAGCCGGAAGCCTATTATTTGGAAGGCCTGAAGCGCGACGCCTCCGACATCCGTCTTAATGTGGCCTACGGGAAACTGTTGCTGCGCCGCGGTCTGTTCACGGAAAGCGAGCGCCATTTCCGCCGGGCCGTCCGGTCGCTGACCTGGCGCAATCCCAATCCGTACGACGGCGAAGCGCATTATATGCTCGGCCTGTCCCTGCAGTTGCAAGGCAGGCTGGACGAAGCTTTTGCGGCGTTTTACAAGGCGGTGTGGTCGGCGGCCTGGCAGGACAGCGGCTATTTCGCGCTGGCGCAAATTGCCTGCGCGCGGGGCGCGTACGAGGAGGCTCTCGAGCTGGTGGAGCGCTCTCTCACCCGCAACACCCGCCATTACCGGGCGCGCCATCTGAAGGCGGCGTTGCTTCGCAAGCTCGGCCGTCTCGCGGAGGCGAAGGCGTTTGCGGAAGAAACGCTGCGGCTGGATATCGCCGACTTCGGCGCGTACAACGAACTGGCGCTGTCGCTGGCCGCGCAAGGCGAGAATGGGCGTGCCGGCCAGGTGCTGGAGGACCTGCGGCGGCTAATGCGCGATGACGCCCACAACTATTTGAACCTGGCGGCAGATTACGCCTTCTGCGGTCTGTACGACGAGGGGATCGGCGTGCTGGAACGCCTTGCGCCGGGAGCGCCCACGGGACGGCAACCGGAACATGCCGCGCCTTCGCCGGAAAATCCGGAACCTGCCCCGTCTTCCGCGGATGCGGGCGATCGTCGCGACGGGATGCCGCTTGGGGGAGTCCAGCAGCCGAACCTGTATCCGATGGTGCATTATGCGCTCGCCTATTTGCACGAGCGGGCCGGCCGCTCCGGGGAAGCGGCGCGGCACCGGCAAGCGGGACGCCGGGCATCGCCCGATTACTGTTTCCCCAACAGCCTGTTTGATTTCCTGGTGCTGGAGAGCGCGCTCGCGGCGGATGACGGCGATGACCGGGCGCATTATTACCTCGGCAACTGGCTTTACGACAAAAAACGCTACGACGATGCGATCCGGCACTGGGAAGCGTCGCGTGACTTGGCCGACGCCTTTCCGACCGTGCATCGCAACCTTGCGTTGGCCTACTACAACAAACGGCACGATCCGGAGGCCGCCCTGGCGTCGCTTGAGCGGGCGTTTGCGCTTCGGCCCGATGACGCGCGCGTCTTCTACGAATTGGACCAACTCCACAAAAAGATGGGACGATCTCCGGCGGAGCGTTTCGCCTTGCTGGAACGGCATCCGCATCTGGTGAAGGAACGGGACGATCTGTATGTGGAATACGTCACCTTGCTGAATACCCTCGGCCGTCACGAGGAAGCCATCGCCGCGATGAACGCGCGCAAGTTCCATCCGTGGGAGGGCGGGGAAGGCAAGGTCACCGCCCAGCACGAACTGGCCCATGTGGAGCTCGCCAAACGTGCCCTGCGGGAAGGGCGGTTTGCGGAAGCGGTCGATCTGCTGCGCAAGGCGCTCGTGTACCCGCCGAATTTGGGTGAAGGGAAACTCGCCATCGCCCAGGACAATCCGATTCATTACTACCTGGGCTGCGCGTATGAAGGATTGAACCGGCCCGAAGAGGCGGCCGAATCCTTCCGCAAGGCATCCCGGGGGCTGGAGGAACCCGTCGGGGCGATGTACTACAACGATCAACCGCCGGACACGATTTTCTACCAGGGATTGGCCTGGCGGAAACTCGGCAACGAGAAGGAAGCGAAGCGCCGTTTCAACAAACTGGTTGACTACGGCGAAAAACATCTGTTTGACGACGTCACCTTCGATTACTTTGCCGTCTCGCTGCCCGATTTTCTCGTATTCGACGACGACCTGAACAAACGGAACCAGATCCACTGCCATTACATGATGGGCCTCGGCCATCTCGGCCTCGGCCGCCTGGAGCGGGCGATGGCGTCGTTTGACGAGGTTCTGCGCCTCGATCCCGGCCATCAGGGCGCCGCTGTGCACCGGAGAATGTGCGAGATGAACGGGGATTTCGCCGCTCGATCGTGAGTCCGATGGATCGGGACCCGTGGCGCAAGACCGGCGGATCGGACCCCATTTGCAGGACTGACGGATCGGAACCCCTCTTGCAAGACCGGCCCGGGGCCGGTCTTTTTTTTTTTTCCGCGGAGCACGTTGCAAAAAATGAAACCCCCTGTCGCTGGAAACGTTTGATAGGATGAGAGGTGAGGGGAGGGATTCGTATGCTGAAAAAGGCGACCGCCCGGGTGATGTTCCCGGGGATGTTGCTTTTGGGGATGTTGCTTCCGGGGATCTTCCTGGCGGGATGTGCGCAGGCTCCTTCCGGTCATTCCGTACCTGCCGGTTCTGCCGTTGCCCCGTCGTCTTCACCAGGCGCCGCACCGCCCGCCATCCGGGAACCAACGGACACGGCAACGTTGGCGGAAGCGTTCGCGGATCTGGAACGGGGCGACGGGTTGCCCGATCCTGACGCCCGGTTGCGGGAAGTCATGGGGGCGTTTCGCCGTTATTTGGCGCAAAGCGAATCCCTTCGACTCACATCACAAGCGTTCCGCGAAATGTCCGGACATCTGCAGGTCTTTGAAGTTCAAGACGGCATGTTTTTTTTCTACCAGGGCACGCCGACGGTGTTCGGGGAGTCCGGCGCGTCCGGCTACGCGTTCTTGCAGGTTCGGTCCGGAGACGAGCCCCAGGTGTACGCCGTGTTTGAGGCAGAGCCGCGGCAGGTGTGGGACGTCCTGGCCAAGGGGGCGGGCGAGGCGCTCGTGTACGGAGTGGAGACGGGGCATCCCCGCCAGGCGTTTGCGGACCGAATGCGATGGCGCGACGGGTATCTTGAGAAGGAACCGGCATTGACTCCCCATGACGACGGAAAGTGGCGTATCGACGCCGGCTCCGGTCTCGTTTCGCGCTCAGACGGGTTGCTGGTCGAAACCTATTTCGTCGAGATGAACGAAAGCTTGGCACGGATCGGTTCCAGTGACGGGGAGCAACTGGCACTGGTCTGGCGGGATGAAACCGGCCGGTTCGAGGTGCCGCAGCGGCGGGACGAATGACCGGGAGAGCGCGAATCGGGAGGGGAAGACGCATGCCTTCTTTTGCTGCCTTTCGCAAGTCGGTTGCGGGGAAAGTATTGATCGCTTCTGTGCTCGTGGCCGCCGCCGTTGGCGTCACCTGGTGGGCCGTTCGCTATTATAATGAGCGCGTGTTTTACTTTGAGATGGCGAAATACCGAAAGGTGTCGCAACAGGGAGACACGGTGACGTACCGGAAAGGGTCCGGCGGTGAACCGGTCGTTGTGCAGTCGTTCGCGGATCGCAAGGAAGTGTGGCTGCGGGGCGAACGGTACATCGTGCGCGCCGACGCCGGCGGGCAGGAGTTCCAAGTTGCGTATCCGGACGGAACGACGAAAACGGTCGGCCGCATAGGCAAGAGGATGTTAATGGCGAAGGACAAAAACGGCGATTGGGCGCCGGAAATTGTCGTCCATTCGGGCGGCGAGCGGATCGTCGAGCCCGGCGGGACCTATTACACCGGGGCGGAGATTGTCCGCATCGCGGACGAAACCTTTCATGAGAGACAAGGCAACCCCGTTCTTTTCGTCCTGGCGATCCTACTGTTTGTGTACGGTTGGTGCGTGTTCCGGTATGAGGCGTTCGTCCGCGCGTTGTTCCGAGTTTCGTACCGTCTGTGGGTTGAGGATCCCGAGCCGACCGATTTCTATCTGTTCATGGCCAAAGTAGGAGGAATCGTCGGGATGGGATTTGCCGTGTTTTTGTTTTTCAAGTCGCTGTGAGGGGAATTCAGGTTGAGAGCTTCCCGTCCCCCAGCATCGGCTCATACATCATCAGCGCGTGATTCTCTGCCACAAACTCATCTCCGATCAGTTCCCCGTCGGCCGTGTAGACGCGGCGGTAAATCTTGTTGTGCCGCACGTACCCGCCCCAATATTCCTGGGTGATCCGGTGGTCTTTCTCGTACACTTCATATCTCCTCGCGGGCGGCAGCTCGCATCGTCACTCGCCGACCAGATGCGTGTCCGTCAGCTCCACGACCAACTGGTACACCTGCGGGGTACTGTTGTAAATTTGCAGGTCAAGATAATTGTAGGCGCAGGTGGCACCGGTGCCGAACGGCTGCGTCCGGTCGGCATCGGGGAAGACGTCGTAGCTGTGGCGATGGCGCTCGGTGACGATCAGGGGGGTGTGCAGCGTCATCCAGTAGATGAGGTTGGACAACTGGCACAGCCCGCCGCCCACTCCGGTCCTCACCTGGCCGTAGAATAGCACCATTCCCTCGACGTACCCTTTGCGGCGGGTCGGGTTGCCGATGAGCCGCCAGTAGGAAAACGTCTCGCCCGGACGGAGGATCAGCCCGTTCAGACGGCGCACTGCAATTTGCAAATTTTTCACCTTGTTGTGCTGCAGCCACATGTCGACATCCTTCAACCGGCGCAGCAGCGGGGTCCGGTGGGTGAAAATGACGTAGGGAAGACGTTCGTCCGTGCGCCGGAGGGCGAACTTCCGCCCGCCGAAATACCAGGAGGCGTAACGTTTCAACCGGTAATAGCGTTTGCCCAGCCAGATGCGGAATGGGCTCCGCGGAACGGGCCGGGGCACGGTGGTTGGCATGGTTCGTTCACCGTCCAAAAGCAAACTGGTTGTGGAGTGAGGGAAATCAACGGATGCGGCTTAACACGCCGCTGTCCATTTCGTATACGGCATCGCACAGCTCTTCGATGTCTTCCGCGTAATGGGAGGACATGAGGATCGTGGCGCCTTCCCGGTTCAATTCCCGAAACAATTGGCGGATTTCCAGCACGCCCTGTTTATCCAGCCCGTTCATCGGTTCGTCCAAAATAAGCAACTTTGGCCGTTCCATGATCGCCTGGGCAATGGCGAGTCTGTGCCGCATCCCGAGCGAATATTTGCTCACGGGCTTTTTACTGTCCGGATCCAGACCGACGCGGCGCACACAGTTCCGGATGTCGGCGTCCGTAATGACCCGGCGGATGGAGGCCAATAGCTGCAGATTCTTGAAGCCGCTGGGATTTGTCCGTCCGTGCCGATCCCCATCAGCACGCACAGCACCGTCACCGTCCCCAGCTTGACAAGAAAGCTTGCCAGGGGCGAGCCTGCATGGTAGGTGCCTTCGACAAGCGTAGCCACATTCAGGAAAGGCGGAATCTCCCAGAACCGGGTCAGCCGGTACAGCGCAAAATAGAGCACGGCCGGAGCCGCGATGGCGGTAAACCGGTTGGGAATATAGGCGGAGATCCACAGCGCCGCCACCGCAAAAAGAACCGACGAAAGCGACAGATGGGCGGTTGAGACCAGCAGGTATTGGACCGGCTTGCCTGCCTCCAATAATGGAACGTATGCGTCACCGGTGGTAATGCGGGTGAAGAACGGCAATCGGGTCAGCAGGATGAGCCCGTACAGCAAAATGCCGGTGAACGTGACCAGAAAGCCGGACAATGCGCTGGCCAGCAGCTTGGACACCGCATAGAAACGTACGCCGGAGCGTATGATCCAGAAGCCGGTCGCCCGCTCTTCCCATTCCGAGGCGAAGGTCGTCGTGAACGGCAACAGTGGCAGGATGGCCAAAATCAAAATCGTGTTCCCGCTGCCGCTGAACATGACCACGGAAAGCACGTCCGGCTGAATACCGATCATCCTGTACGAAGTCAGAAACAGCACCAGGGTGACGCCGCAAACACTGGCCGCAAATTTCCAGGAGAAAATGGCCCGTCGGCAACAGACCGCCAGCAGCGAAACCAAACGATTCATGGTTCATGCCTCATTCCGGAGTCGCCGGATTTACCTGATTCCGGACATTTTTTCGCCTGTGATGGCGTTGACGACGTATTGGCTGTGCCGATCGTAGGGATACTCCGCTCCGGTATCCGGATTTTTGAACACATCCGGCTTGGCGATGCCGAAGACCCAGGCGGGAATCAGTTCAAAGACATCTCCCGCCGGAACGGCCACGTAACAAAGCTCGGCGGACTGGTCTCTGGTCCCCTTTTGCAGCAGCAATTCCGCGTATTCGTCCAACAGGACCCGCAAAGCCTGAGCCGCGCCGACAAGCGGTTGTTCCTCGCCCTTCTCCGCAGCCGAAACATCGTATAAGTTACTGGCATAGATACGGGTCACGCCATCCTTGGCGTATGTAACGCTTACGGTTGTAAACTTCATCAAATTTGTGGACGGGCCGGTTTCCGTTCCTTTTCCCCATTGCCAGGGAACGTTGATCACGGGGATGCCGTCGATGATCTGCAAAGACAGTGAGGTATTCTGTCAGGGACTCGTCGCCGGCTTGATACCACGGGCCTTCCGCCATCACTCGGGTATCGGCGATCTCTTTGCGCAAAAGTCTCTTCGCCACCGTATCCGGATCAAACGTCAAGAAGTCTGCCTTGTAGGTTCTGGCGGAAGGAACCGATTTCACCTGCGCCGGATCAAACGAGACCGAGAGGTTATCGGGTAAATCAACGGTTTGAAGGAACGTTTCAAGATCCATCGTTTCGGCCGGTTGTGGATCGGACGGCTGCCCCATACAGGCGGATACGGCAATTAAACTTGTTATGCTGACAAGCAAAACAATTATTTTTCGCATCGTTAGATGAAATCCCCTTACAAAAATAACCTTAATAATCTGATAATAGCATAAAAATGCAGGCGGGAAACGTACGCCTGCATTCGGTAGATTCTTTGAAAAGGGACTCCGAATTATGGATGCAAATGGTCAAGTTGAATGGCTGCGGGGACTTCCTCGATCGGGGCTCCAAGAGAATGGCCTCTTTAGACAGGGCGATCCCGACCCCTGCGACCTTTGCCGCGTCGCCGGACCGTTTCCCATGTCGAAAGCGGCGGAAGGGGGATAAAAAAAACCATCTGCCCCTGCGGGGGCAGATGGATGGAGCTGTTGGGCGGATGAATCAGTACCCGAAGATGCCGCTCTTCAGAATGATAACCAGCAGGATGAAGAGCACGAGCACAAAGGCGAACGACTTGCCGAAGCCGTGGCCGTAGCTGTAACCTCCAACCGGGTAGCTCATTCGATCTTCCCTCCTGTTTCCGGGGATTCTTTTGGTGTGATGTAATCATCACGTTTTCAGTGTATGACCCTGAGACCGTATCGTCCGTGCGGATGTCCCACCGTAAATAATTTCCGCGCTGGCCATGATCGGTCATCCGCCATACAGAGGAAGCCGCCGGGGAAGGCGGCCGGCCGTCGGCAGCCGCTATCCCGCGATCAAGATCCGGGCGCTCCGCCGAGAACCCGCAGCGCTCCGGCCGCCACCCGCACCTCCAGCGGTGTTTCGCCGGCGAACTCGCCGTCGGCGTGCGCGGCCAGCGCGGTTTCGGACCGGATGTGTACCTCGCGGCCGCGGTGGAAGGAGACGCCCGGGTGGCTGACATGCCGGCCCGCGTAGACCTTCGGGAATGCGCGCACAAACTCGAGGCGGTTGACGCGGTGCACCACGCACACGTCGGCCAGCCCGTCGCCGGGTTGCGCCTCCGGACAAATGCGCATGCCGCCGCCAAAATACGGGATGTTGGTGACGGTCACGAGCCACACGTTCTCGTACTCGAACGTCCGGCCGTCGACGGTCAGACGGACCCGGCCCGGCCGGTAGGTCAGCAGCACGCGAAGGACGGACAGGAAATAGGCGAACGCCCCAAGCCGGAAGCGGTTCAGCCATTTTTTGTACGCGGCGCGATTGGTCACCTGGGCCACCTTGCCGTCGAATCCGGCGCCGACCGAGCAAACGGCGACGCCGCCCGCACGGCCGGGCGTTTCGATGAGCAGCGCGTCCAGCGGCTGTAAAGCGCCCGCGTCCAGCCATTTGGCAAGCGTTTTCACATCGTTCGGCGGGATGCCCATCGCCCGCGCAAAATCGTTGCCGGACCCGGCGGGCAGGTGCCCGAGCGGCACCCTCGCTCCGGCTTCCAACAGGCCCGCGGCGGCTTCGCCCAGCGTACCGTCGCCGCCCACGGCGATAATGGCGTCGCAATCGTGCCGAAGGGCCATCTCCCGGGCGAACGCTTTGGCGTCTCCCGGTTTTTCGGTCCATCTGGCGATGCAGGGCCGCTGCTCCGCCTTCAGGACGTCCTCCGCCTTTTTCCAGACTTTTCGGCCGTTTCCGTTGCCGGAAGCCGGGTTAACGATGAATCCGATCATGTGGTTCCCCCAGGACATGTGGTTGCTCTTTGCGAAGATGTCTTCAGTGTACCGGATGTTCGCGGTTTTCGACAATCCTCGAAAGAGCAAGAACAAGTGAACGGAGATCCTGGTCCTCGACGTGTTCCGCCATTTTTCCCGATCCATGGAAGACGATGACGAAGGATCGCTATAATGGTTGATGTCATGAAAAAAAAGTTGATGGTGAACCGCATCATGGTACCGTTCTGGCGCAGACCGAAAAGACTGTCGCTGATGATCCCGCTGGTCTATTTTCTGGTGATCGTCCTTACCGTTTCATGCAGCTCCGTCATCCTTCACCGGATCGTCTGGCATTCGGCACAAACCAAAATCAACGAAGCCGCCTTGCAGACCGTTTCTTCCATCGAGACCAACGTCCGTCTGCTGGTGGACAACATAAACAACTATTCCAAAATGATCGTGTCGGATGTCAATCTGCAACGTTTGTTGCGGCTGGGCGATTTGTATGCCGACATCAACACGCAGTCGAGAGTCGGACGGGATTTGCACAACCTGATCCAAACGTTTCCGAACATCGATTCCGTCTTTGTGTTTGATCGCTCCGGCAACTGGTTTTCCGTCGGTTCGTTGCACACGTCTTTTGCGGAAGCCCGGGTGGAAGATGCGGCGTGGTATGACGAAGCCGTCAAGCGGCAGGGAAAATTCCTGTTGCGATTGAACGGCGGCGGGGCGTTTGCGGACGACCGGGGCGAGAACTTTGTATCGTTCATTCGCCTGATCCGGGACATTGATGATACGTCCCCCCTCGGCATCCTGGTGATCAATATTCCTCAGAGCGCCTTTGCGGAGGCCTATTCCATGCTGGACGGCTCCAGCGGCCGGCTGTTTGCCATCCTCGATGAACGGCATCGGCCGATCACGGCCAGTGCGGCGGAAGAAAGCCATGCCGACGTGCTGGGGTATCTGACGGCCAATTTTGCGGACATGGTGGCTCCCGTTTCCGGCATGGAATCTTCGGGTTTCTTTTCCATGGCATACGACGGCGGCGAATATACCGTGTCCTGGAAAGTGAACGAGGCGACCGGCTGGACGTTTCTGAGCGTGACCCCGAACCAGCCCCTGAATGCGGAACAGTCGACGCTCGTCCTGTTCGCATTGGTCCTGCTCGCCGTCAACGGCATCGTGTTTTACGTCAGTTCCATCATCATTTCCAGAAACGTGCTCAATCCGATCAACCAGTTGCTGACGGCCATGGACAGCACGGGTAACGAAACGTTCGTCAAAATGGATACGGCTCCGAACAACGAAGAATTCAGGCGGTTGTTCGCCGGATACAACCGGATGATCGACCAAATCCAGCAATTGCTGAAACGGATCATCGACGAGCAGAACATGATCCGCAAAGCCGAACTGAACATGCTGCAGGCCCAGATCAAACCGCATTTCCTGTACAACACCCTGGATTCCATCTCTTCCCTGGCCATGTCCGGCTTGAACGATCAAGTCTGCGACATGCTGGAAGCGCTGGGCAACTACTACCGGTTGAGCGTCAGCAAAGGGCGGGAAGTCATCACCGTCGGCGAAGAAATCGAGATGGTGCGAAACTACTTGCACATTCAAAAAGTCCGCTACCGCGATCTGTTCGAAGTGGAATATGACGTTGACGAGGATTGCCTGCAAGTGCCAATCTTGAAGCTGGTGCTCCAGCCGCTGGCGGAAAATGCATTGTATCACGGCATCCGAAACATGGGCGGCAAAGGGACGATCAAAATCAGTGCCCGCCGCGGGGACGGCTATCTGCGGTTGGCCGTCAGCGATGACGGCGTCGGCATGCCGCCGGAGAAAGTCCGGCAGGTGCTGGAAAGCAGCGGAAACGGCGAAGCGGGCGGCTTCGGCTTGAAAGGAACGATGGAAAGACTGCGGATCCATTACAACGGAACAAACGAATTCCGCATCGACAGCGAACCGGGAAAAGGGACGACCGTCACCATTTTGATCCCGACAGGAGAAGAAGGCGCATGGAAACGTTGAAAGTGCTGATCGTGGACGACGAGTATCTGATCCGGAATCTGATCCGCATGAGCATCGACTGGGAAAAGTACGGTTTTGCCATTGCGGGTGAAGCGGCGAGCGCGCTGGAAGCGCTTGATCTGGTGGAAGAATTGCAGCCGGATGTCATCTTTACGGATATCTGCATGCCGCACATGGACGGGATCACCTTCAGCAGCAGGGTGCTCGAATCCCATCCTGAAGTGAAGATCGTCATCGTGACGGGCCATGACGAATTTGAATATGCGCAAAAAAGCATCAAGATCGGCGTTTCCGACTTTATCCTGAAACCGATCCGCGCCGCGGAACTGGCGGGCGTGGCCGACAGGCTGAAACGGCAGATCGCGGAAGAGCGTTTCCGTGACGAACAACTGGAAACGCTAAAAAAGGAATTGGAACGGAACTTGCCCGTGCTGCGGGAAAATTTCGTTGCCCGTTGGCTGGAAGGCCACATCGCCGGCGAAGAGCTGGAAGAAAAGTGGCGATATTACAACATGCCGGAAGCGATCCGGGACGGAAACGTGCAGGTCGCCGTCATGGAAGTGCTGCCGGCGGCGGACAGAACGGAAGAGCAGCTTTTGCTGCTGGAAATGAAGTGCAGAAACCGGACGGAGGCGTTCTTCCGCAACGATGAGCGCATGATGATCCTGTCCGACGCCAAAAACCGCATCGTCATGCTGGCCATGAATCGGGATGGCCATTTGCCGCACGATTGCGAAAGGCTGAAAACCGTTTTGGCCAAAACGTTCGATTGCGAGGTCAATATCGGCGTCGGACGGAAGCACGAACAGCCGGACCGCGTTCCCGAATCCTACCGGGAAGCGTGCCGCGCCCTCCGCTATAAAGTGCTGGTCGGCAAAAATCAGGTGATTTGCCATGACGACGTGATGGCGAACGGGGAGCAGCCCTATCATCCCAATCCGGATTTGCTCCAGCAATTGAAATTTTTCATCAGCGTCGGTTCGGCGGATCGTGCCGCGGAGCTTCTGCGGCACATCTTTGCCGTGCCGTTTTCCGACGAATACCAGGTTCGGCTGGCGGCCATGGATGTTCTCACCCAAAGCATGCATGCCGCCATTGAGCAGCAGATTGACGGTGAACTCGTGTTCAGGCAGGACACGCTGACGGCGATCCTGACCGCCGACAATTTGCCTGAAATCCAACGGCGGATGGAGGCGTACGTGCGTTTCCTGGCCGACCGGATCGATGACAGCTTGCGGGGGAAGAAAGAGGACTTGATCAGCCGCGTGAAGGCGTACCTTGAAGAGAACATCGGGAATCCGGATCTCGGGCTGCAGTCCGTGGCTGAAACGTTTTATGTCAGTCCGGGCCATCTCGGCCGGCTGATGAAGCAGGAAACCGGCATGTCCTTTGTGGCGTATCTGACGAACCTGCGAATCCGGAAGGCGGCCGCCCTGCTCCGCGAGACCGATCTGCGGAGCTATCAGATCGGCGAGCGGGTCGGCATTCCCGATCCCCACTATTTCAGTCATGTGTTCAAAAAGATGACCGGCATGTCCGTCAGCGAATACCGGGATCAGATTGCCCGCAAAGAATGGAAAAAAGTGGATGTTTGAATTTTGCAACATCATGCCGGAATCTTGCATCGGCTTTCAACCGGGGCGATTCTATAATGAAAACGAATTCTTGAACTGAACAAAGGGGAGGAAGGGTTTATGAAAGCGCTGCGAAAAAACGTTTTGCTGGCGGCGCTGGCCCTCGTGCTGGCCATCGGTCTGGCGGCCTGCGGAAAAGAGGCCGGCGATGCGACGACCCCGGACGGAAATGGAGGAGGGGCGTCCTCTGACAACAAGCGCGCCGAAACGATCGAATTGACGCTTTGGGACCAATCGGTGGGCGCCACGGACCCGTCGGCCAAACTGATTCCGGAAATCGTCGACGAGTGGAACAAGGCGAACCCCCATATCCAGGTGAAGCGGACGGGGACGCCGGGTGAACAGTACAAGACGAAAATCAAGACGGCCCTCGCCGCCAACGAAGCGCCGGACATCTTCTACGGCATGGGCGGCGGCAGCTTCATGCAGCCGTACATCGAAAACGGAAACGTCCTGGACATCACCTCTTACGTGACGGACGAAGTCAAGGCCAGGATCAAGCCCGGCGTGCTTGAAACGCTGGAATACGAGGGGAAACTTTACACGCTGCCCGTGTATACCCACATCGCCAATCTGTACATCAATACCGAATTGTTCGAAAAAGCGGGCGCCGACATTCCGACCACTTACACGGAACTGCTGGACGCCGTCAAAAAGCTGCGGGCCGCGGGCATTACGCCGGCTGTCGTCGGAGAGAAGGACCGCTGGCCGGGCATGTACTGGTTCAACATCATCGCCTTGCGGCAGGCCGGCTATGATGCGGTGGTGGAAGCCTTCCACAATCCGTCCAAATGGAATTCGCCGGACATCATCGAAGCCGCGAGAAAATTGCAGGAACTGGCCAATGCGGGCATGTTCAACGACAGCATGTTCAGCATGAGCTATGAAGAGATGCTCGGCGCGTACAACGCGGGCAACGCCGCGATGATGTTCCAGGCCAACTGGGTCAATGCCGGCATCGAAGATCCGTCTTCGGCCACCAGCGGCAAAGTGGTCGTGGTGCCGTTCCCGGTCTTCGAGGACGGCAAGGGCACCGCGCATGAATTTTTGGGAGGCTCTTCCGACGGGTTCTACATCAGCGCAAACACGAAACATCCGGATGAAGCATACCAGTTCCTGCTGTACCTCAGCGAGCAGCTTGGCACCCGCGGGTTCCTCGCCGGTGCGGGGCTGCCGACCTGGAGCACGGAAGGGTTGGATACGTCGAGCCTTTCCCAACTTGATCTGACGTTTGCCGAGCTGATGGACACGGCGGAAGCGTTCATCCCCTGGTGGGACAACGTCTTCCCGGCAAGTTCGGCGGACACCCACAAAAACCTGATCGCTCAACTATTGGCCGGCGAAATTACCCCGGAACAATTCGCCGAACAGATGGCGCAATTGGAACCGACGGAACTGCATCTGTAATGAAAAGGACGGCCGCTGCGCCGGTGGGGATTCCGCCCTCCGGCGCATCCGGCCGCCTCTTTTGCCGGGAGGGTACGCATGGACAGAGTTTTTTCGAACAAAAGGGACATCGCCGTTTTCGTCGGTCCGACCCTTCTTTTGTTTGTTGCGATCGTGCTGGTTCCGATCTTCGTTTCCAGCTATTACAGTCTGCTGGACTGGAACGGCATCGGCAAAGGAAAATTCATCGGTCTGGACAACTACGTTGAAATGTTCACGAGTTCCCGGGCGCTCAATTCGATGAAAAACTCGCTGCTGTTCGCCGCGGCATCGGTCTTCTTCCAGTTGCCCGTTTCGCTGCTGCTCGCCTTGATCCTGGCTTCGTCGGTCAAGGGCGAAGGATTTTACCGCACGGTCTATTTCATCCCGGTTTTGATTTCGACCGTGGTCATCGCCCAGCTTTGGTCCAAAATCTACAATGCCGACTACGGATTGCTGAACACGCTGCTGAAAACCGTCGGGCTGCCCGACCTTGCCAGAGACTGGCTCGGCCAGCGGAAAACCGCCCTGGTGGCTTCTTTCATTCCCATTCTGTGGCAATACGTCGGTTATCACATGCTGCTCATGTATGCGGGAGCCAAATCCATCCCTTCGGAAGTCATCGAGGCGGCGAAGATTGACGGGGCTTCGCCCATCCGGACGGCCTTTTCCGTCATTATTCCGCTGATGAAACCGGTTCTCAAGGTAAGCCTGGTGTTTTCCGTCATCGGTGCGCTGAAAATTTTTGACCTGATTTACGTGCTGACCGGCGGCGGACCCTTCTTTGTCACCGAAGTGCCCAGCACCCTGATGTACACGACCATTTTCGATACGTTCCGATACGGCTACGGAAGCGCAATATCCGTTTTCATCATTCTGGAGTGCCTGGTGTTCACCATCGTCATCAACAAACTTTTCAAAACGGAATAGGAGTGGGAAACATGCCAGCGGCAATATCGGAACGTCCCGGCCGGTCCGGCGCGAAGGGCACCGTCGGTACGATCCTGTTGCAGATGTTTCTGATCCTGTTTGCCTTCGTGCAGATTTACCCGCTCGTCTGGCTCGCGTTCTTTTCGCTGAAGGACAACAGCGAAATTTTCAGCGGCGAGGTGCTGGGGCTTCCACGAAAGTTTCTGTGGAGCAACTACGCCAAAGCCCTGTCGGAGGGCAACGTGCTCACCTATTTCGTGAACAGCGTGCTGGTGACGGCAGCGACGATTGTGTTCGTCCTGATCCTGTCCGCCATGTCCGCATACGCCATCGCCCGGATGAAATGGAAACTGAGCAATGCGACGATGACGCTGATCCTGCTGGGCATGATGGTGCCGATCCATTCCGCGCTGCTGCCGCTGTTCATGGTGCTGAGAAACCTGAACCTGCTGAATACCTACTGGGCGCTGATCATTCCCTACGTGGCCTTCGGTCTGCCGGTTGCCGTATATATCATCGCCAGCTTTTTCAAAAGCGTTCCCCGCGAAATGGAAGAATCGGCGGTCATGGACGGATGCGGCGTTTACCGGGCGTTCTTTTTCATCATCTTGCCGCTTGTCCGGCCGGCCCTGGCCACCGTGGCGATCTTTACGTTCATTTCCGCCTGGAACGAGCTCATGTTTGCGGTCACCTTCATCAATGACACCGAGTACCAGACGCTGACGGTCGGCATGATGTCCATGGTCGGCACGTACATTACCCATTGGGGCGTGGTTGGCGCCGGGCTGATGATCGCCACGATTCCGACGATCCTCATTTACCTCCTGCTCAACAAACAGGTGCAGGAAAGCATGATTGCGGGGGCCATCAAGGGATGACGGCCGGCAGTGCCCGCAGACTGAGAAAAAACAAAAATCGTATTTGCCGGACTCCGTTAATGAAGGAGTCCGTTTTTTTATGCGGTTTGCCAAGCTTGCAACGGCCTACTCGGGACATGGTCCGCGTCATCCCGGCCTCATCCAAAAACGGTGCCGCTGTGACCCTAAGCGCCAATTCATGCCGGCGTGAAGAACTGGCCCGGGATGCCTTGACAAAGGTTGAGATTTATCGGCACAATTACGGCACTCACACGGTTCGCTCTATTTTGTCCCGGCGCGGTCGAGAACGCGATGCGGCTGATGTTCCGGCCGAACCGCCGTTTCCGCCGTTGACCGTGCCGGTTCGGGTTGCCGGTCCGGCGGCGTTTTGACGGTGTGCGTCTGTTTGCCATCGTCCCCGGATCGATTCGGCCGAAAACCGCACATTCCTGACCATTCCTCGGGGACAACGTTCGCTTCATTGTCTAACGAATCTGAAACCATTCCGCCAAAAGTTCGTATGAAAGATCGTACGCGGCATTCGCACTGAAAGAAGAAAAGGTCGCGAAGGCGGTTGCGGCCTTGGCCACGCGGCCGAAGGGGAGGGGAGCGGGATGGAGACGGTCTTCTGGGCTTGCTTTATCGGCGGTGCCTTGTATGCCATCGTGGTCATCCTGTTCGACGACATCATCGGTGCGGCGCTGGATTCCTTTGTCCCGGACATTCCCGGGCTGGACGCGATCACCCTCGTCGGCGGCATCACCGTATTCGGCGGTACGGGGTTGTTGCTGGACCACTATACGGATCTCGGAACGGGAACCGTGCTTTTGCTGTCATTGTTGTCGGCCATCGTGGCCGGCGCCGCGGTCTTTTTCCTCTACGTCAGACCCATGCGCGACAGCGAAAATTCCACCGGCTATTCGGAGCAGGACATGACGGGCATGCTGGCCGAGGTGCTGGTGCCGATCCCCGCCTCCGGTTACGGCGAAGTCATGTTGCGCATGGGACCGGCCGGCGTGACCGGGCGGATCGCCGCCAGTCTGGACGGCGAACCGATCGAGGCGGGGGCCGACGTCTTGGTCGTGGAAGTTCGGGACGGCACGTTGTACGTGACGAAGGTGGACATGGACCGCTTTGACGGGAGCAAACGGTGAGGCCCCGAAGGCGAAGCTCCGCCGAGGGAGACCCCGTAAATAAAAAAGAACAAACGAAAGGAGTCATCTTATGCCGGGTACGATGGTCATAATCTCGGTTATCATCGGTGTTCTCGTGCTGCTGGGCCTGGCGTTTTGGGCCCGCTACAAGACGGTCGGTCCCGACGAGGCGATGATCGTCACGGGTTCTTTCCTCGGCCGGAAGAACACGATCGTGGACGAAAGCGGCCGGCGCATCAAAATTGTTCGCGGCGGCGGCGCTTTCATCGTGCCGATATTCCAGAAGGCCGAGTTTCTGTCGCTCTTGTCCCACAAGCTGGACGTCTCAACGCCGGAAGTGTACACGGAGCAAGGCGTGCCGGTGCTCGCGGACGGCGTGGCGATCATCAAGGTCGGCGGCTCGATCGAGGACATCTCCACCGCCGCCGAACAGTTCATGGGCAAGCCGATCGAGTCGCTGAAGAGTGAGGCGCAAGAAGTGCTCGAAGGGCACCTACGCGCGATCCTCGGCTCGATGACGGTGGAAGAGGTCTACCGCAACCGCGACAAGTTCGCGCAGGAAGTACAGGCGGTCGCCGCCAAGGATTTGAAGAAGATGGGGCTGCAGATCGTCTCGTTCACGATCAAGGATGTGCGCGACAAACACGGCTATCTGGAAGCGCTCGGCAAGCCGCGCATCGCGGCTGTCAAGCGGGATGCCGAAATCGCGGAGGCGGAAGCGATCCGGGACGCGCGCATCCAGAAAGCGCGGGCCGAGGAAGAGGGCATGAAGGCGGAGCTGCTGCGCGACACGAACATCGCCGAAGCGACGAAGGAAAAGGAATTGAAGATCGCCGCCTTCAAGAAGGAACAGGACATGGCCCGGGCGGAAGCGGACCAGGCGTATGCGATCCAGGAAGCGCGCGCGAAACAGATCGTCGTCGAGGAGCAAATGAAGGTCGAGCTCGTCCGCAAGGACCGGGAAATCGACCTGGAGGCCAAGGAAATTCTGCGCCGCGAAAAGCAGTATGACGCCGAGGTGAAGAAAAAAGCCGACGCCGACCGGTACGCCGTGGTTCAGGCCGCCGAAGCCGAGAAGGAGAAGCGGATTCGCGAAGCCGAGGCGCTGCAGTACCGGATCGAGGCGGAGGCGAAGGCGCAAGCCGAGCAGTTGCGGCTGCAGGGGCTGGCGACCGCAGAGGCGGAGCGGGCGAAAGGCGCCGCGGAAGCCGAAGTCATCCGTCTGCGCGGGCTGGCGGAAGCGGAAGCGAAGGAGAAGCTGGCCGAGGCCTTCGAGAAGTTCGGCGAGGCGGCGGTGCTGGACCTCATCGTGAAGATGTTGCCGGAACTGGCGGCGAAGGTCGCCGAGCCGATCAGGGCCATCGACAAGCTGACCGTCGTCGACACCGGCCACGGGGAAGGCGCCGCGCGGGTGAGCAACTATGTCACTTCGCTGATGGCGACGGCGCCCGAGATGCTGAAAAACGTCTCCGGCATCGATCTCGAAAAGATCATCCGTCAATTCACCGAACGGAAAAACACGCCGTGATCCGCGGCGGCTGCGGAGACGGAACCGGCGACACGGCCGGGGGCGACGGAAGAGCCGGACAAGGCGCCGTCGCCGGAGCCGCCGGTTAACCGTCTCCTTCGGCCAGCGCTTTCCGGAACTCTTCGGTCAACAGCGGCACCACTTCGAACAGATCGCCGACAATGCCGTAGTCCGCCACCTTGAAGATCGGCGCCTCCGGATCCTTGTTGATGGCGACGATGACGCGCGACTGGCTCATCCCGGCGAGGTGCTGGATCGCGCCGCTGATCCCGCAGGCGATGTACAGGTCCGGCGTCACCACTTTGCCGGTCTGGCCGATCTGCAGCGAATAGTCGCAGTATCCCGCGTCGCAGGCGCCGCGGGAGGCGCCGACCGCCGCGTTCAGCACGTCCGCCAGCCGTTCCAGCACCGCGAACCCTTCCGCGCTTTTCACGCCGCGGCCGCCGGAAACGACGATGCGCGCTTCTGTCAAATCCACCTTGCCGGACGCCTTGCGCACGACCTCTTTCACCACGGTGCGGAGGTCGGCGGGCGGGGCAAAGGGAATTTGCGTCACCTCCGCCTGCCCGTCGGGCGCGGTTTCCACGGCGGGCAGATTGTTCGGCCGGAACGTCACGACGAACGGTCCCGCCGTGAACCGCCTTTTCTCGAACGCCTTGCCGGCGTAGAGCGGACGCGTGAACAGGAGGCCGTCGCCGTCTTGTTCCAGCGCGACGACGTCGGAAATCTGCCCCGCGTTCAGGTGCGCGGCCACCTTCGGCGCCAGATCCCGGCCGAGGGCGGTGTGCCCGAAAAAGACGGCGTCCGGCCGCACCGCGTCCAGGATGGCGGTCATGGCGGAGAAATACGTCTCCGGATTGTAGGACGCCAGCTCCGGATGATCCGCGACGGCCACCCGGTCGATGCCGCAGCCTGCCAGTTCCCGCGCGAGCGGAGCCACTTGGTGGCCGATGATGGCGGCGGCGATCCGGTCGCCGTCTCCGGCGGCGAGCTTCGCCGCTCCGATGGTTTCCAGCGCGATCCGGCGGAGCTTGCCGTCCCGCGTCTCCGCGACGGTCAGAAAGGTTTTGCCCATCAGGCGTCCTCCTCTCAATGGGGTGCAATCACCATGGGGCGAAGGGAGGCGAAGGCTCAGAGCACCTTCGCTTCGCTGCGCAGCAGGCGAACGAGCGCGGCGGCCTGCTGCGCGGGATCGCCTTCGATCCGTAGCCCGGCCTTGCGGGCGGGCGGCAGTGTGAGCGAAACGCGGACGGTCTTCGGGGCGACGTCCGCTTCCGTCAGGCCGAGATCGTCCAGGGAAAGCTGCCGGAGCGGCTTGCGCTTCGCCTGCAGAATGCCGGGGAGCGGCGGATAGCGGGGCTCGTTCAGCCCTTGCTGGGCGGTAAACAGGGCCGGGAGGGATACTTCCACCGTTTCCGCGTCTCCTTCGGCGTCTCGCAGCACGGTCGCCTTTCGCCCGTCGGTCTCGAGCTTGACGATCGAGGACACGTGCGGGATGCCCAGCAAGTGGGCCACCCGGATCGCCACCTGCCCGGCGCCGTTGTCAACCGAGAAAAAGCCGCCCAGGACCAGGTCGAACGGTTGTTGCCTGAGAAACGCGGCCAAGGCGCGGGCGACGGCGAACTCGTCGCCGGGGATCCGTTCGTCCGAAAGGAGAACGGCCTCGTCGGCGCCCATCGCCAGCGCCGTGCGCAGCGCCTCCGCGCAGCGTTCCGGCCCGGCCGATACCACGACGACCCGGCCGCCGTGCCGTTCCCGGATCCGGATCGCTTCCTCCACGGCGTACTCGTCGTACGGGTTGATGACGAACTTTACCCCGTCCTCGGACACCGCCCCGTCGCGAAGGACGATTTTCTCCTCGGTGTCGAACGTCTGCTTCAGCAACACCGCCACGTTCATGTTCGGCGCACCCTCCCCATAAAAATGACACTGGAACAAAGCCCCCCGCTACCAGCCTATTGAGAACCGTTCACCGCCAGACCGTTATTTTTTTAGCCCGTTCAAGAAAAAGGCGACCGTCTCCTCCGCCTGCGCCGTCAGCGAGTACTTGCGGCCCCCGATCAGCCACGAGGTGACGACTTCGTCCATGGCGCCGAAGATGAGCAGGCGCGTCAGCTTGACGTTGAGATCGGGGCGAAACAGCCCTTCTTCCACCCCCTGCCGCAGAATCTTCTCAATGAGCCGGATGTAAGGCTTGACGACCTGGCCGATGGCCTTGCGGAGCTCGAGCGAGCTTTGCCGGAGTTCGATTTGCGTCACGTACGCCAGCGGAACGTTCCGTTCCAGTTCGGAAAAGTGGAGTTCGCAAATTTTTCGCAACGCCGCCTCCGCCGAGTCCGTTTCCCGGACGCTGGCGTGAAACCGTTCAATCAGATCGCCCAGCCGTTCCCGGAACAGGGAGATGAGGATATCTTCCTTGTTTTTGAAATATAAATAAATCGTCCCGTCGGCGACGCCGGCTTCCCTGGCGATCTGCGCCACCCGGGCATTGTGGTAACCGTGTTCCGCGATGACGCGGAGCGCCCCGTCCAGGATGGCATCGTATTTTTCTTTTTTCCTGCTTGTCATCGGGTCACCTCGAAAGAATCCTTTCGGATTTACTGAATGAATGCTCATTCATTTTTCCCCATCTTATGGACTTCGGTGTGGAATGTCAATTCGTCTTGGCGGGGGATTCCCGGCATATAGTTGAAAAACGGGGGGGTGGAATCGTTTTCATTCAACAGAAGGTTTGCAGTACCTGACGGCAACCTCGGAGGCGGTGTCATGTTCAACGGGAAGGAAGAGGACCCATGGCGTGGCGGATTGTGAACCTGCTGCTGTTTCTGGCCGTTACCGGTTACGCGTTCTACCTGTTCGGCCTCGCCGTGTACCGCCGCTATTCGTATCTGAGGCTGGGCCAACCGTACGACTTCCGCAGGCGCCACCGGGAGCGGCTGCGATCCTTTGTCGGGGAAGTGTTCGGACAGCGAAAGCTGCTCAAGGACCGGAAAAGCGGCATCATGCACCTCGTCCTGTTTTACGGCTTCATCATTTTGCAGTTCGGCGCCCTCGATCTGATCGTGAAAGGCTTGACCGGCGGCGGGCATCTGCCGCTTCCGGCCTATGACGTGTTCGGCCTGCTGCAGGAACTGACCGTGCTCGCGGTGCTGGCGGCCGTGGGCTACGCGGCGTTTCGCCGGTACGGCGAGAAGCTGCCCCGGCTGAAAAGAGGCTGGAAGCCAAGTGTCGTTCTCCATTTCATCGCCGGGCTGATGGTGTCCGTTCTGCTGACGCTGGCCTTTGAACGGGTCTGGACGGGCCAACCGCCCAGCCCGCTCGCGCCGGTCTCCTCCGGGATCGCGGCAGGGCTTGCCGCTTTGTCCGAATCGGCGGCGAAGGCCGGTTTCTACGTCTGCTGGTGGCTCCATCTGCTCGTTTTGCTCGCCTTTCTTGTCTATGTCCCGCAGTCCAAGCATTTTCACATTCTCACCGCGCCCGTCAACATCTGGCTCCGGCGGCCGGAGACCGTCGGGCGGCTGTCCAGGCTGGATCTGGAGAACGAAGCGGCAGAGTCGTTCGGCGCCGGCACCGTCGAAGCGTTCACGCAAAAGCAGATGCTCGATTTTTACGCGTGCGTCGAATGCGGCCGCTGCACGAACGCGTGCCCGGCTTCGGGAACCGGCAAGACGCTGTCGCCGATGCACCTGATCGTCAAACTGCGGGATCACCTCACGGAGAAGGGGGCGGCGATCACGTCCCGGTCGCCCTGGGTGCCGTCGTTCGCCTTTGCCGGCGCCGGCGAAGGCGCCCATGCGGTGGTTGCGGCGGAAGTTGCGGGCGTGCCGTGGGAGACGGCGGAGGGGATCACCGACATCCGGCCGACGCTGGCCTGGCAGCAGGCTTCCTGGAAAAAGCGGGACGCGCTTGCGACGGAGGTGGAACTGATCGGCGGCGTGGTGACGGAAGACGAGATCTGGGCGTGCACCACCTGCCGCAATTGCGAGGATCAGTGTCCGGTCGGAAACGAACATGTCGACAAGATCGTCGACTTGCGGCGGCATCTGGTGCTGATGCAGGGTCGTCTGCCTCCCGGGGCCCAGCGCGCCATGCAGAACATCGAACGGCAGGGCAACCCGTGGGGGCTGAGCCGCAACGAGCGCGACGGCTGGACGCGCGACTCCGGGGACGTCCGGGTGCCGACCGTGCGGGAGGAGCCCGATTTCGAGTACCTCTTTTTCGTCGGCTCGATGGGATCCTACGATCCGCGCACCCGCAAGGTGACGCGCGCGTTCGTCCGGCTTCTGGCCGAGGCGGGCGTCCGCTTCGCCATTCTCGGCAACGAGGAGCGCAACTCCGGCGACACGCCGCGCCGGCTGGGCAACGAGCTGCTGTTCCAGCAGCTTTGTGCGGAGAACATCGCCGCGTTCCGGAAATACGGCGTCCGCCGGATCGTGACCATCGACCCGCACGCCTACAACACGTTGAAAAACGAGTACCCGGACTTCGGCCTGGAAGGGGTCGAGGTGCTGCACCATACGGAGCTGCTCGACCGGCTCGTCCGTTCCGGCCGGCTGAAGCCGCGCCATGTGGTGAACGAACGCGTCGTCTACCACGATTCCTGCTACCTCGGCCGGTACAACAACGTCTACGACGCGCCCCGCAATCTGCTGCGGGCGATTCCTGGCGTAGAGCTGGTCGAGATGAAGCGCAACCGCGAGAACGGCATGTGCTGCGGGGCCGGCGGCGGCCGGATGTGGATGGAGGAGACGTCCGGCAAACGGGTCAACCTGGCGCGCATCGAGCAGGCGCTTGAGACGAGTCCGACCGTCATCGGCAGCGCCTGTCCGTACTGCCTGACGATGATGGAGGACGGCGTGAAACTGGCGGGCGCGGACGAACGGGCGAAGGCGCGGGACGTGGCGGAACTGCTCGCGCAATCCGTGTTTGGGGATTGAGTTCGGAAAAAATCGGTCGGAAGGAGGCACCTGGCAACATGCTTACGATACGCAAAGCGGTGGTCATCGGGTCGGGCGTGATGGGGTCGGGCATTGCCGCCCATCTGGCCAACGTCGGGATTCCGTGTCTCCTGCTGGACATCGTCCCGCAGCGGCTGACGGACGAGGAAGCGGCCAAAGGCCTGACCCTGGCCCATCCGGCGGTGCGCAACCGCCTGGCGGTTCAAGCGATCGAGAGGCTTCGCAAGACGAACCCGCCGCCGCTGTATGACGAGGCGTTTGCGGAGCGGATCACGCCGGGCAACGTGGAAGACGATCTGCACCGGATCGCGGAAGCCGACTGGGTCATCGAGGCGATCACGGAAAATCTGGAACTGAAGCGGCGGTTGCTCAAACGGCTTGAGCCCCACTGGCGGCCGGGCGTTGTCGTCAGTTCGAACACGTCGGGGATTTCCATCAATGCGATGGCCGAAGGGTGCGGGGAGTCGTTCCGGAGACATTTTCTCGGCACCCACTTTTTCAATCCGCCGCGCTACATGAAGCTGGTCGAGCTCATCCCCGGCAAGGACACCGATCCGGCCATCGTCAGCGGGATGAAGCAATTTTGCGAGCGGCGCCTGGGCAAGGGCGTCGTGACAGCCCGGGACACGCCGAACTTCATCGCCAACCGGATCGGCACGTACGGCCTGCTGGTGACGCTGCGGGAGATGGCGGCGAAAGGGTACACCGTCGAAGAGGTGGATGCCGTCACCGGCCCGGCGCTCGGCCGCCCGAAAAGCGCCACGTTCCGCACCCTCGACCTGGTCGGCCTGGACACCTTCGTGCACGTGGCGGGCAATGTGCGCGAGCAGGTCGACGACGCGGCGGAGAAAGCCGCCTTCGCCGTGCCGGATGTGCTGCAACGCATGGTGGAGAAAGGGTGGCTCGGCGAGAAGGCGGGCCAGGGGTTCTACCGGAAGCGGAAGGGGCCGGACGGCAGCGAAATTCTGGCCCTCGACCTCGCCACGATGGAGTACCGGCCGCAGCGGAAGGTGACGTCCGCGTCGCTGGAGGCGGCCAGGCTGGCGAAGGGCGCGGCGGAGAAGACGAGGGCGCTGCTCGGCGGGGGCGACCGCTATTCGGAGCTGGCCTGGAGCCTGCTGAAGCAGGTGCTCGTGTATGCGGCCGCCAGGCTCGGCGAAATCGCCGGTTCCGTCCGGGAGATCGACGACGCGATGAAATGGGGCTTCAACTGGGAGCTCGGGCCGTTTGAGACGTGGGACGCGATCGGCCTCGTGGACTCGGTGCGGCGAATGGAAGAGGAAGGCACGGCCGTTCCGGCCTGGGTGAAGGAATGGATCGCGCAGGGGAACACCTCGTTTTACCGGAAGCGGGACGGCGCGACGTTCTACGTGCTGGACGGGAACTACGCGCGGCTGGAGCGGCCGCCGGAAGCGATTTCGCTTCGCGAGCTGAAGGAGCAAAACAAGGTCGTCCGCTCGAACAGCGGCGCCAGCCTGATCGATCTCGGCGACGGCGTGGCCTGCCTGGAATTCCATTCCCCGAACAACGCCATCGGCGCGGACATCCTGCACATGATCCGGCAAAGTCTGGACGAGGTGCGCCGCAACTTCGCGGGGCTCGTCATCGCCAACGAGGGGCGGAATTTCTGCGTGGGCGCCAACCTGATGATCCTGCTCATGGAAGCGCAGGACGGGGAATGGGAGGAAATCGACGGCATCATCCGCCTGTTCCAGGACACGATGATGTTGCTGAAACGGTTCGAGAAGCCGGTGGTGGCCGCGCCGCACCGGATGACGCTCGGCGGGGGCGTGGAGGTGTGCCTGCCCGCGGACCGGATCGTCGCCTCGGCGGAGACGTATTTCGGTCTTGTCGAGACGGGCGTCGGCCTCATCCCGGCGGGCGGCGGCTGCAAGGAGATGGCGCTGCGCGTCAGCCGGCTGGCCGCGGCGCATCCCGATCTCGATTGGCAGCCGGAGCTGAACCGGGTGTTCGAGACGATCGGCACCGCCAAGGTGTCCACCAGCGGCCACGACGCCTTCCGGCTGGGGCTGTTCCGGCCGACGGACTCGGTGGTCGTGAACCGGGATTTTCAGATTCACGAAGCGAAGCAGGCGGTGCTCCGCCTGGCGCAGGAAGGTTATGTGCCGCCGCGGGAAGAGAAGATCCGCGTCGCCGGCGCGGCGGGCAAAGCCGTCCTGCAGCTCGGCGCCTATCACATGCGGCAGGGCGGCTACATCAGCGACCACGATTTGAAGATCGCGGGCAAGCTCGCGCACGTGCTCGCCGGCGGCGACGTGCCGGCCGGTTCACTCGTAACGGAGCAATACTTGCTCGATCTGGAGCGCGAGGCGTTCCTGAGCCTGTGCGGCGAGCCGAAGACGCAGCAGCGCATGCAGCATATGCTGGCCAAGGGCAAGTCACTGCGAAACTGACATTCCGGGGGGGAGGGGAACGGGATGAGAGAAGCGGTCATCGTGTCCGCCGTCCGGACCGCGGTCGGCAAGGCGAAGAAGGGCAGCCTGGCCCGGACGCGGGCGGAAGATCTGGGCAAGGCGGTGCTGGAAGCCGCTGTGGAACGGGCGCCCGGACTGCGGAAAGCGGACGTTGAGGATGTCATCATCGGCTGCGCCATGCCGGAAGGGGAGCAGGGACTCAATGTGGCGCGAATCATGGCGCTGTACGCGGGATTTCCGGCGTCGGTGCCCGCCGTGACGATCAACCGGTTCTGCTCGTCGGGACTGCAGGCGATCGCCTATGCGGCGGAGCGCATCATGCTCGGCCACGCCGACGTCATCGTCGCGGGCGGCGTGGAGAGCATGAGCCACGTGCCGATGACCGGGTTCAGGCCTTCGCCGCATCCCGACATTGTGGCGCAAATGCCCGAAGTGTACATGGCGATGGGCCATACGGCGGAGCGGGTCGCGGAGCGATTCGGCATCTCCCGGGAAGATCAGGATCGGTTCGCCGCGCGCTCCCACGCGAAGGCGGCGGCGGCCATCCGCGAGGGCCGGTTCCGCGACGAGATTGTGCCGCTGGAGGTGACCTGGAAGGAGGTCGACGAGCACGGCCGGGTCGCCGTCCGGACGTTCACCTTCGACACCGACGAGGGCGTTCGTCCGGACACGACGCCGGAGGTGCTCGCCACGCTGAAACCGGCGTTCAGGCAGGGCGGCACCGTAACGGCGGGCAACGCTTCGCAGATGAGCGACGGCGCCGCGGCGGCGGTGGTGATGAGCCGGGAGCGCGCCGAAGAGCTGGGCCTTCGGCCGCTCGCCACGTTCCGCTCGTTCGCGGTGGCGGGCGTGGAGCCGGACATCATGGGAATCGGTCCGGTGGAGGCGATCCCGAAGGCGCTGCGCCTGGCGGGGATCGATCTGGCCGACGTTGCCCTGTTTGAAATCAACGAGGCGTTCGCGTCGCAATGCGTGCACATCATCCGGGCGCTCGGGCTGGACGAGGAAAAGGTGAACGTCAACGGCGGCGCCATCGCGCTCGGCCATCCGCTCGGCTGTACGGGCGCGAAGCTCACCGCAACGCTGGTTCACGAACTGCGCCGGCGCGGCGGCGGCTTCGGGGTGGTGTCGATGTGCATCGGCGGTGGCATGGGCGCAGCCGGTGTGTTCGAGGTGCATTCAAGCTGAACGGCGGACGGCGTCCGCCGCCTTCGAAAACAAAGGGAAGGAGAACGGTGACATGAGCCAAACCACCGACCAACCGGCCGATCGGGCGACGGGCCAAACCGTCGGCCGGATCGCCGGCGGAAGCTTCCTCATCGGCGAGACCGATTACCGGCGCGTGACCACGCCGGAGGATTTGACCGAGGAGCAGAAGATGATCGGCCAGTTGACGGCCGACTTCGTGGCCGGCGAGGTGACCCCGCACGACGAGCAGATCGAGAAGCTCGATTATGACCTGACCGTAAAGCTTTTGCGCAAGGCCGGCGAGCTGGGGCTGCTCGGCGCCGACGTGCCGGAGGCCTACGGCGGCCTCGGCCTGGACCGGATCAGTTCGACGCTGATCAGCGAAAAGCTGTCCCGGGCGTTCTCGTTCGCGCTGTCCGTGGGCGCGCACGTCGGCATCGGCACGCTGCCGATCGTCTATTTCGGCACCGAGGCGCAGAAGAAGAAGTATTTGCCTTTGCTTGCCACCGGCGAGAAAATCGCCGCCTACTGCCTGACGGAACCGTCCTCGGGTTCCGACGCGCTTGGCGCGAAGGCGACGGCCGTGCTTTCCGAAGACGGCCGGCACTATATCCTGAACGGCACGAAGCAGTTCATCACGAACGCCGGGTTCGCGGACGTGTTCATCGTATACGCCAAGGTGAACGGGACCGATTTCAGCGCGTTCATTGTCGAGCGGACGATGGAGGGCGTGAGCGTCGGTCCGGAAGAGAAGAAGATGGGCATCAAAGGCTCCTCCACCTGCCCGCTCATCCTGGAGGACGTCAAAGTGCCGGTGGAAAACCTGCTGGGGGAAGTCGGCAAAGGCCACCGGATCGCGTTCAACATCCTGAACATCGGCCGGTTCAAGCTGGCGGCGGGCTGCCTTGGCGCCTCCAAGGACGCGATCGAGCTGGCTGCCCGGTACGCGAACCAACGCACCCAGTTCGGGCGCCCCATCTCGTCCTTCCCGCTCATCGGCCGCAAGCTGGCGGACATGAACATCCGCGCCTTCGCGCTGGAAAGCATGGTGTATCGGACGGCGGGGCTGTTCGAGGAACGGCTTGCCGGCGTCGACCACAGCGCCCCGAACGTCGGGGAGCAATCCGCCCGGGCCATCGCCGAGTATGCGCTCGAATGTTCCATCAACAAGGTGTTCGGTTCCGAGACTCTCGATTTCATCGCCGACGAGGGTGTGCAGATCCACGGCGGCTATGGCTACATCCAGGAGTATCCGATCGAACGCATCTACCGCGATTCCCGCATCAACCGCATTTTCGAAGGCACGAACGAGATCAACCGCCTGCTCATTCCGGGAATGCTGTTCCGGCGCGCCCTGAAAGGCGAGCTGCCGCTCATGCGGAAGGCGCTGGCGCTGCAAAGCGAACTGCTCACGTACATGCCGCCGCAATGGTTTGAAGGCACGCTGGCCGAAGAGACGCATCTTGTCGAGACGGCGAAAAACGTGTTCCTGATGACCGGCGCGCTGGCGGCGCAGAAGTTCCAGACGAAACTGGAAGAGGAGCAGGAGATTTTTGCGCTGCTCGCCGACATGGTCATCTCCATCTACGCGATGGAGAGCGCGCTGCTCCGGACGAAGAAGCTGATCGACCGCCAGGGGGAAGCCCGGGCGGAGAACGCCGTCGACATGACCACCGTCTTCGTGCACGAATCGTTCGCGCGGATCGAGGAATGGGCGAAGGAGGCGCTGGCGGCGATGGATTCCGGCGACACGCTGCGCACGCAACTGTCCGTCCTGAAGAAACTGACGCGCCGGTCGCCCGTGAACACCGTCGCGCTGAAACGCCGCATTGCTTCCCGCGTCATCGCGGCGGAGAAATACGCGCTGTGAGGATTTGATCCGATTCCAACGGTTACGGGGTGGTTGGCATGTCGAGTAAGCCTTGGTTAAGGCATTATCCGCTCGAAGTACCAGCGACCTTCGATTATCCGAAACACAATCTGGCGCGTTTTTTGGTTCAGTCCGCCGCGGCCTTTCCGGATCACGCCGCCCTGTTCTTTTTCGGGAAAGTCGTCACATACCGGCAACTGCTGGATTACGCCTACCGTTTCGCCAATGCGCTGCGGCAGGCGGGGATTCGCAAAGGGGACCGGGTCGCCGTCATGCTGCCGAACTGCCCGCAGGCGGTCTTCGCCTACTACGGCACGCTGCTCGCCGGCGGCATCGTGGTGATGACGAATCCGCTGTACACGCCGCGTGAACTGGAGCATCAGATGAGGGACTCCGGCGCACGGGTCATCGTCACGCTGGACCTGTTGTTCGAGCGCGTCATGAAGGTGGTGCCGGCCACCGACATCCGCCTCGTCGCGGTGACGTCCATTCAGGACTTCCTTCCGTTTCCCAAGAATGTGCTGTATCCGCTCAAACTGAAAAAAGACGGGGTGAAACGTAACGTAACTTACGGAGACGGGGTCGTTCATTTGATGAAATGGATCCGCCAAACGCCCGCAACGCCCGTCGAGGCGGACGTCGACGCCGAACGGGACCTGGCGCTCATCCAATATACCGGCGGCACGACCGGCGCCCCCAAAGGCGCCATGCTGACTCATTACAACCTCGTAGCGAACACGGTGCAGTCCAGGCTGTGGACCTACCGGTCCAAAACCGCCAAGGAGCGGTTTCTCGCCGCGTTGCCGTTTTTCCACGTGTTCGGCATGACGGTGCTGATGAACCTGTCGATGTACCAGGCCGGAACGCTCATCTTGTTGCCCCGCTTTAACGTGCGCGACGTGGTCAGGACGATTCACAAGGAACGGCCCACCATTTTTCCCGGCGCACCGACCATGTATGTGGCATTGATCCATTATCCGGACATCCAGAAGTACAATTTGTCCTCGATCCAGTATTGCGTCAGCGGCGCGGCGCCGCTGCCCCGCGAAGTGCAGGAGAAGTTCGAGGCGCTGACGGGCGGCAAGCTGATCGAGGGCTACGGACTTACGGAGGCTTCCCCCGTCACGCACGCCAACAATATCTGGGGCATGCGCAAGACGGGATCGATCGGCATTCCGTTCCCGGATACGGATTGCCGGATCGTGAACCCCGACACGGGCGAAGAGGTGCCCGTCGGCGAAGTCGGGGAATTGGTGGTGCGCGGGCCGCAGGTGATGAAAGGCTACTGGAACAACCCCGAAGAGACGGCGAAGGTGCTCGTCGACGGATGGCTCTACACCGGGGATTTGGGTAAAATGGACGAAGACGGCTTCTTCTATATTCTGGACAGACGCAAGGATCTGATCATCGCGGGCGGGTACAACATTTATCCGCGCGAAGTGGAGGAAGTGCTCTACGAACATCCGGATGTGGAAGAGGCGGCGGTGGCCGGCGTCGTCGATCCGTACCGGGGCGAAACGGTGAAAGCCTACCTGGTGCTAAAGAAAGGCGCTTCGCCCGATCCGGAGCGCTTCCGCGAATGGTGCAGGGAGCGGCTTGCGGCGTACAAGGTGCCCAAGATTTACGAATTTCGCAAAAGCCTGCCGAAATCGCTTGTCGGCAAGGTGCTGCGCCGCAAGCTGATCGAGGAGGAAGCGGAGAAGCGCCGGAGCGGCGAATAGGCGACGTTTCCGGCAAGCGACCGTTGCGACGGCGCGCCCGCGGATTCGGCCGCCGTTTCCATGGCCGGCTGCGATTTCGATGACGGAGGATTTTAGAATGGACGACCGGACCGCAGCGTTTCTCAATCGGATGAATCAGGTGGCGCAAGGTACGTTCTGGGATTTTCTCGGCGCCCGGCTGGAGTCCTTTGCGCCTGACCATGTGGTCGTTGCGCTGGATGTTCAACCGCATCATCTGAATTTGATCGGCATTTTGCACGGCGGCGTTTACGCCACGCTGCTGGACTCGGCCATGGGACTCGCGGCCATGGCGGCGAAGCCGGACGAAAGCCTCGTGACGACCAATCTCAACATCCATTACCTGTCCCCGGTGCGTCTTGGCACCATCAAGGTGACAGGCAAGATTCTGCACAGTTCCCGGAAAATGATCACCACCGAGGGCCGCGTGCATAACAGCGACGGGGAACTTTGCGCGTTCGGCACGGGGACGTTCCGGGTCATCAGCCGGAACACGGACGGGTGACAGGTTCCACGCGTAAAGCCTTCTGCGTTTGTTCCGAGCTTGGAACAAACGCAGAAGGCTTTTTTTTTAACTGAAAGAAAAAAACAGAGTCCATATATGAATAAAACGCTAGACTCAGATTATTTGCACAAAAAGTGTTATTGTCCCTACTAGTGG